>Ga0118677_10012457_pt1 | contig 12471 bp, 10 predicted proteins | sample AliMusrvi5mmetaG_FD_86154 | JGI IMG/M metagenome (GOLD analysis project Ga0118677, IMG submission 86154)
GCGCACGGGATACCTCGTTCACCAGAACGATTCTGAGGGGCCGAGTCAAGCGGGGTTGACCCACGGCAAGAACAATGCCCGGAGCCAGTGTCTTCGAAAACAGCTTCATCGTCATTATTTGGGCGCGAAGTGTCCCCAAAGCAGGCAGTACGGCGACACTGGCGCTGTTACTTAACCACACTGCAATTAGCGTGCCTTTCCTGGGGGCGGCACTTGCTCGGCACGTCCCACCCCTTCCAGAGGGCAAGACGGCGTTGCGGGTGTTGCGATTCTGTCCGGCCTCTCGGTTTGTGCCGGCCCGCTGATTCTTGCGGCAGCCAGGCATTGGGCTTTGTGGCCAACCACCTGCCCAAGGCCCTGACCGACCTCACCGGCGCGGCGGAGATTAACCTGACTTGCGAGCCGCAAATTGACTGGGTCATGCATGTGCCCACCGAAATAAATATTGCCAAGGAGGGGCGCGTGATTCCATACGCGCAGACGGATGCCGCCCTCTGCACTTGACCCGCAATAACGCGCAGTTACGCCTTGAAACCGGGTGGGAAAAGTGCCCAACTGGTGCCCATGGGCCAAAGCACGCGACCGACTTGCTTATCCGAGCCTGCTAGCCCGGACGGAACCATTCCTGTGCAACGATCTAACTCCTCATGATTCCGACCACCGACACCCCTCCACCAGGTCTGGGGCAAAACCCTCTGTTCACCACCACCCACTGGAGCGTGGTGCTGGCTGCCGGCGGCGGGGACTCGCCTGCTGCTCGACAAGCCATTGAATACCTCTGCCAAACTTACTGGTACGCCGTTTACGTCTATGTCCGCCGCCGGGGCAATTCGCCCCATGACGCGCAGGACCTGACTCAGGAGTTCTTCGCGGGATTGATCAAAAGAAATGACTTCGCCAAGGTGAGCCGGGAACGGGGACCGTTCCGGGCCTTTCTCAAGAACGCCCTGAACCATCTCCTCTCCGACCAGCGCGACTACGTGCGGGCCGCGAAGCGAGGTGGCGGCGAAAGCACCCTCTCGCTTGACGCCCAAACAGCCGAGCAGCGATACCAACTCGAACCGGCGGACACGACCACCCCGGACAAGTTGTACGACCGCCGTTGGGCGCTCAGCCTCTTGGAGACCGCACGTTCCAGGCTAGCCGAGGAATATGCTGTGGCGGGGAAAAGTGAGCTCTACAAACACTTGGAGTTCTTGGAACCTGGTGCCCGGGAGGTTCTCCCTTATGCCGAGGTTGGCCGCCGTCTTGGCAAGAGTGAAAGCGCTATCAAGACAGAAGCGTGCCGGCTCCACCGCCGTTACCGCCAGTTGGTCAGGGCCGAGGTTGCTCAGACCGTGGCCAGCGCTGTGGAGATTGACGACGAAGTCCGGTACCTGCTGGCAGTTGTTAGCGGGTGAAGCCACTGCGGCCAGCTCGGTCACGTGCAAGTTTTGTGCAACCTTGAGCTTCGTTTTCCTCTAAAGAGATTGAGCGCAAGCGGTCAGTTCGATTATGACTCAACTGCGAATATGCCCAGACTGCGGGGCGGAACTCGGTTCGGATGCCCCTGGTGGCGCCTGCCCCGCGTGCGCGCTGCGCGGCGCCCTCTCGCCTGAAACCGGCGATGCCCCTGCTGTGGATGGCTCCCCGAAAGCATTGGCGTCCCCAGGGACAAAAGTCCACTATTTCGGCGACTACGAACTGATGGAGGAGATCGGCCGGGGCGGCATGGGAGTGGTCTACCGGGCCAGGCAGGTGAGTCTGAACCGCGAAGTCGCTTTGAAGATGATTCTGGCCGGGCGCTTGGCCAGCGAAACCGAGGTCAAGCGGTTCGTCCATGAAGCGCAAGCTGCTGCCAAGCTGCAGCACCCAAATATCGTCGCCGTCCACGAGGTGAGCGTTCACGAGGGCCAACACTATTATTCGATGGATCTGATCGAAGGCCCCAATCTCGAGCAGTTAGTCCGTCAGCAACCGCTCCCGGCCCGGCACGCCGCCGAATACGTGAGGACCATCGCCGATGCAGTTCATTTTGCACACGAACACGGCACGTTCCACCGCGACCTTAAACCCACCAACATCCTGATCGACATCTTCAACCAGCCACGGATCACCGACTTCGGCCTGGCGCGCTGCGAGCAACTCGATCCGCATCTGACGACAAGTGGGCAGATCCTCGGGACCCCTGCCTTCATGTCGCCCGAACAAGCGCAGGCCAAGCCCGAAGCCGTCGGCCCGCAGAGCGATGTTTATTCCATCGGCGCAGTCCTTTACCATCTGCTGACACAGCGACCACCGTTTGCGGCGGAATCCCTTCCGGCCCTGCTTGATCAAGTGGTTCATCGCGAGCCGGTGTCGCCCCGTGCGCTGAACCCAGGCGTGCCCCGAGACCTGGAAACCGTTTGCCTGAAGTGCCTCCAGAAAGACCCGGCGCGCCGCTACCGCTCCGCCAGAGACCTTGCCGATGAGTTGGGCCGGTTCGGCAGGGGTGAGCCGATCCTGGCGCGCCCGCCAAATGTCGCCGAGAGCGCCTGGCGCTGGTGCGCCAAGAACCGGGCCCTCTCGGCTTCGCTTGGGACGGCCGCATTTCTGCTGGTGGCCGGGGTGGTTGTGAGCACACGGGAGGCTGTTCGTGCCAAAGCCGAGGCCGCGAAGAGCCACCAAATCGCCCAGTTCCTACAGGACATGCTCATGGGCGTCGGTCCGTCCGTTGCCCTGGGCCGGGACACCAGGATGCTCCGGGAGATTCTCGACCAGACCGCCGAACGCGTTGGCAGGGAGTTGAACAATCAGCCGGAGGTGCGGGCGGAGCTGCAAGCCATCATCGGGCATGTTTACAGCGACCTTGGCCTGTACGACAAGGCTGAGGTGACGTTGCGGAAAGTCCTGGCGACGGTCACCCATCTCCGCGGCAGCGAACACCCGGACGTGGCCAGCGTGCTCGGTGCCCTGGGAGAAGTGCTGCAAATGCAGGGCAAGCTGCCCGAGGCTGAAAACCTCGATCGCCAGGCGCTGACGATGCGAAGAAAGCTGCTGGGGACCGAGCACACCAACGTGGCTATATCCCTGGAGAATCTGGCCCAGGCGCTCGCGCTACAGGGCAAGCTAAAAGAGGCGGAAGCGAAACTCCGCGAGGTCGTGGCCATGCAGAAAAAACTGCTGGGCAACGAGAGCCCGGACGTGGCGACGTCAATCCAGAATCTCGGCCAAACCCTCCGCGTCGAAGGCGACCTGGCTCAGGCCGAAACCATGGAGCGTGAGGCGCTGGCCATACGACAGAAGCTGCTGGGCAACGAGAACCCTGCGGTGGCCGCTTCGCTCAACGGCTTGGCTATTGTCCTCAACGATCAAGGAAAGCTGCCCGAGGCTGGGACCCTTTTTCGGCAAGCACTAGCCCTGCGGCGGAAGTTGATGGGCAATGAGCATCCTTCCGTAGCCGAGTCCCTCAACAATCTCGCCGGCTTCCTCCACGACGAAGGCAAACTCGCCGAGGCAGAAAGCACTTATCGTGAGGCCTTAACGTTGCAAACGAATATCTTCGGCGACGAGCATTCCGAATTCGCGAATTCACTCAATAATCTGTCGCTAGTCCTCCGCGATGAGGCCAAGCTGGCCGAGGCCGAAACCGCGCAACGCCAGGCCTTGGCCCTGCGGCGAAAGTGTTTTGGCAATGAACACCTTATGGTGGCCAACTCCCTTAATAATTTGGCCTCCATGCTCGGGGTTCGCGGCCATCTGCCGGAGGCCGAAACCATGCAACGAGAGGCCCTGGCGATGCAGAAGCGGTTGCTGGGCGACCGGCACGAGGACGTGGCTAACTCACTCAGCAATCTGGCAGCCTTTCTTCGCGACCAGGACAAGCTCGCGGAGGCCGAAGCAGTGCGGCGGGAAGCGCTGGCCATGCAGATAGCGCTGCTGGGCAGCGAGCACCCAGCGGTGGCCGCTTCACTCAACAACCTGGGGGGCGTCCTGAGCCAACAGGGCAAGCTGGAGGACGCTGAGACCGCGTACCGCGAGGCCCTGGCGATGCAGAAGAAGCTGCTAGGCGAGGAGCATCCCGCCGTTGCCAGATCGCTGCATAATCTCGCGGGCGTGCTCCGCACCCAAGGCAAGCTCGACGCCGCCGAAACAATGCTGCGGGAATCGCTGGCGATGCGGCGCAAACTGCTCGGAAACGAGCACCCGGATGTGGCTGTGTCGCTCGAATACCTGGCGGAAGCGCTTCGTGAAGAAGGCAAGCAGGACGAGGTGGAGACGCTATTACGGGAGTGCCTGACCATCAGGGAGAAAAAGCTGCCGGACGATTGGCCCACCTTCAGCGCCCGCAGTGCCCTGGGCGAGAACCTGATGGCACGCAAGCACTATGCGGAAGCCGAACCGCTACTGCTCTCCGGTTACGGTGGCCTAAGCGAGCGGGAGGCCAGGATTCCCGCTGCGAACAAGCCCCGCCTCGAAAAAGCCGCCCAGCGCCTCATACGGTTCTATGAAGAAACGGCCCAGCCCGCCAAGGCCGCCGAATGGAAACAAAAGCTGGACGAGTTAACGAAACCCACCCCCGAGGCCAAGCTCGGAGTCGAGACGAAGGAGAAATGATCGACTGGGGGCGTGGGCCGAAGCGTGTGTTCGAGGAGCAGCCATGACGATCAGGCGGGCGGGGCACAAGATTTCCTGCAACCTCAGCCTGCCGTTTCCTCTTTATTTAAGTAGAGCCTGATAACCTGTGGGCGAGCCGCCTGACGCGGGGCCGACGAGATAGCCTGAATAATAAATGCTCAAGAACATTCATAAATGCTGTTGACGACCCGACACATCTATGTATCAATTGCCACTTCTTCAAAAGGAAAGCTCGTGCAACTGGGACCGTTTCAACTGGCAGACTGGGATTCTGGGCCACCGCGCAGTATCGGTGACCCTCGGTGGTTCAATTATGTTGCCGCAGCCTCCACCGCCAGTCGCATCCGAGCTTGCCCTCTCACGGCCGAAGCTCATGGATCGAAGGACGACTCGTATGACGGATGAACCTGCCGGCAACTTCGACCACAATCCGACGATCCGCCCCGCACGAAGGCTCCAGCCGGGAAAGCGGTCAACCATAGGTTCGGACATCGTCCACGGCAATCGTGAACTGATGACCCCGACGAAGATCGACCCGCCGGCATTCCGCAGATTCTAGAAACAAACCAGAGAACCTCACACGCAATGAAAAACCAACTACCTAACCGACTAGCCGTCACAGCTTCTCGCCCTGAAAAGCTAATCAGGTCAATACGTTCCACAGTTATCAAACGTCGCCGCATTTTGACAGTGGTTTCATTCCTCTCAATGCTCCTGTTCAGTAACCAGCGCGCAACGGCGTATAGTATCGGAACGCGCGTGCAGACGACGACCTCGCCGGTCATGGTCCGGTCTATCGTAAATGGGGTCGCAAACCCCACAGCCCAAGGGGTTGTTTCCACGGTCGGCTCGAAGGGCACAGTAATCGCGGGTGACTATCAGGCAACTCTGAGTGGGGTAATGCACACTTGGAACATGGTATCATGGGATGACACAACTCTGGTTTCGGGATGGGTGGTTGTAGATGTGCTTGGCCTTGCCCCGCCGACTCTACCAACGGCTACGACTCTGGCCCCAGGCTCAGTTGCTACGACATCCGCAGAACTAAAGGGGTACGTCAACCCGAACGGCTCCAGCAGCACCGTCTATTTTGAGTATGGCACGACAACCGGATACGGGAGCCAGACCCCGTCGGGGGGGATCGGCACGACCGCTATGAACATCAGCACCACCGTCTACGGGCTCACGCCCGGCACGACTTATCACTATCGCATCGTCGCGTCTAACAGCGGTGGGACCACCCGTGGAGCCGACCAGCCTTTCACAACCCAAGGACAGAATTACACCGTTTCGGTGATCGCCTCACCCAGCGGCGGCGGAACCTATACCGGCGACGGCAGTTTCCCGTCGGGCAGTTCCCGAACGGTAACGGCGACGGCCAACCCCAACTACACTTTCGTCAACTGGACGGAGAACGGCAGCGTGGTAAGTCCCTCGGCCAGCTACACCTTCACGCTCACTGGCAACCGCGATCTGGTGGCCAATTTCACTGGCACCGTTACACCTGCCATCACTAGTCCAGCGCCGGGCTCCACTCTTAGCTCCTCGTCGGTGGCGTTCCAGTGGACGAGTGGCACGGGCGTGAGCGAGTTTTTCTTGCGCATAGGCACGACCACCGGTAACAATGACATTTACGACCAGAGTGAGGGTCTTAATCTTTCCGCAACTGTCACCGGTCTTCCCGTGGACGGGAGAACGCTTTATGTGGAGTTGTGGTGGAGCACAAGCGCTGGGTGGCAGAACGCTGATTACACTTACAATGCATTCTTCACGGTGCAACCGAACCTCAGCGGCCGCAAGCAGGGTGCAAATATGGTTTTCAGTTGGCCGACGAGCGCTACAGGATACACTTTGCAATCCACAACGAATCTTGGTTCGGCAGCAGTTTGGAGTACGGTTTCCCCTCCACCTGTCGTTGTGAGCGGACAGAATGTTGTCAGTACTCCGATGTTCGGGCCGGGTATGTTCTTCCGTCTAGTGCACCCCTAGCGGAACATTACTGAAAGTAATTAGCAGCAATAGACAGCTGACAATCGTGGAAATATTGCTCATGCCAAGCGCCAAAACATCTCCCCAGATTTACAGAATCAGACCTCTATTATTGTCGGTTCTGTTAATAATTTCTTCCATTCTCGTGCTCTGGCTGCACCAGTCGAGAACTTCACTAGTTTCGCATTTAAGCGATTCACGGCAGACACACCCGCAATATCCTGTCGATAAAGTTGCCTCTGTGGCTGGGAGTTTCTCAAATCCTGTAGAAATAGAGGTTCAACCAAACACGATAAAGGCGGGGACAATAATCCCATACGGCAGCGGCGAGGGACAGATTGGAATAATTCGCGGACCAGGGGGGCGACCAGTATCAGGTCCTGAATCGTTCGCAGTTGGTGCTGACGGCAGCATATATTTGGCGGATGCACTTAACCACCGTGTTCTTGTTTATTCCAATAGCGGCGAACTCCTTCGCAGTATTAGGATTTCTGGAATAGGGCTCGCTGATTTGACGGTGGACCGCAAGGGAAATATCTATGTGTATGATGATGCAGAACGTAGCCTATCTCAGTTCAGCAGCGATGGAAGCCTTGTGACAAAACTCCTTGTAAACGCTGCCGATATTATCTCAAGAGGTTATGTCCATATCGTAGGCGAATCCGTCTATTTCGCGAATTCAGCAAATAGTGACATCTTAATCGCGAGTTTGCGGGACGGAGTTCTTGCTGCTGTCGATCTTAACTCAGACCGCAACAGTGATGGTATTCACAGTGCCACGGGTAAAGTGTATTCCATCGATGTCACAAGAGGTCAGACGATGCAGATCATAGTGCATAACGACTCAGTAAACTTGGATGAACAACATTTTGCTATATCGCTGCCAGGCATTTTATCGGCGACTTATGTGGGTGAGGATCTGAAGGGCCAATTCTACATCCAGACTGAAAGATCGGACGGAACTGCCATTGCACTTGAAGTCCAAAAATTCGATATGAAAGGTCAACTGTTGGCGACCACCCGAATGCCAGAGACTGATTATGCGTTGGGGACCATAAAACTCCTAGATGTGGGAAATGATGGTGCGATTGTTCAGTTTTTGCCTCAAAACAACCAAGCCAAACTGCAAATGTTTCAATAGATAAAATACAACAACTTAATAAGATGAAAATGAAAACTATCCTTTCCACCTTAGTGTTCTTTTGTCTTACGTATGCGGCATTTGCCTGGACCGGAGAGGCAACATTCGTCAGCATGAGCCGATCTGAAATTCAGGCACTGGCGGATCAAATGATTGATTCAAGTTGGACGCCGCATACGACTTTTAGCAACTACGAATATACGGATGCTGGAGTGAATGTCTATCGGCAGTATAACGCGGGCACGACTTATTACGGGGTTGCTTACGGACAAGGATATCCACAGAATAATTGGGCCGAGTTCTCCTACAACATGGGTATTACGTCCGCAGGCAACAAGACTTATGGGAACGACTGCTCTGGTTTTGTTAGTATTTGTTGGAAACTTACGCAACGATACAACACGGCGGGTTTTGAAAGTTCTTTAGGAACCTACTGGACAAGTTTGGGAGCTCCAGGAAGCGTCGCTTCCGTCAATCTTCTTCTTGGAGACGCTCTCAATTCTCCATCTCCAAACGACGAGCATATGGTCATGTTTCTTAGCTACAATAGCACGGGAATTAATACAATGGAGCAGACTATCAGCGGCCCCAATCATTTGGCTAAACGCTACACGAGATCTTACACCTACTTGGCAAACAATCTATATCGTCCTATTCGCAGAAACCAGATCATCGAGAGCATGGCCAAAGCGCAGTTGACCAGTCCGACACCGGGAACGACGTTAGGTTCTTCGTCGGTGAATTTTGGTTGGAACACGGGCAGCGGCGTCAGCGAATACTACCTTTACGTCGGCAACTCGGCGGGCGGCAGTGATATTTATAACGCCAGCCAGGGCACGTCCCTGTCGCGCACGGTCACCGGGATTCCGACCGACGGGCGCACCATTTATGTGCGGCTGTGGTCTAATCTCAGCAGCGGCTGGCAGTATAATGATTACACGTATACAGCGTTCAACCATTAGCATTTTCCAGCTATGGCTATCAACCGGCAACCAGGTCCGGAGCAAACACAGTTGGTTAAGCGGCATGGCAGTTGCGCGATACCTCGGCAATTGGCTCGCTTGAAAGCCGTCTGCGTTTTGTGCCTCGTGGCATTTGGGTGGGTACACGGCTTGCACGCGGACGATCCGCAGCGAACTGCGGCACCCCCAGACGAGGCGGACCTGCGCCGCGAGGCGCCGATTGCCGAGTTCACCCGGAAAATGAAGGAGGCCAATTATCCCGCGCTCTTTGAAAAGGCCGCACAGGAATTCGCCGTGCCCGCCGACATCCCCAGAGGCGTCGCCTTTGCCGAGACGCGCTGGGAGCAGTCGGTCTGGCCTCCGGGCGAAACCGCCTCTCCCGATACCGGCATGCCCCGGCCCTATGTATCATGTCGCTCTGGGACAATGACCACTTCGGGCATAGCCTGATTGACGCGGCCGAACTTATCGGGATGGACCCGCAGGAGTTCAAGCGCGACCCGTACCAGAACATGCGGGGTGGGGCGGCGCTGTTGAGAAAGATTTACGGCGAGACCGCTAGATTGGACGGCATGGCGGAGCAGGACATCGAAAGCTGGCGTAATCCGATTGCGAAATACAGCGGCATCTCCGAACCGGACCTCAACCAACGGCACGCCCTAGACGTGTACGAGTTCATGAACAAGGGCTATCACCAATACGGGATTGAATGGGAGGCACACCCGGTAAACCTCGGCCCGATGCGGGAAGAAGTGAAAAGGATCGACGCGGAGGAGAATCGGAAGCGGGAAGAGCGGTTCAAAGACGACCCCAACTTCATGGCCGCAGATGGCTCGCCTCCCGGGTCAGACCCCAAGGCAACAGCGGCGGCAAATATTCCCAAGACAACTGCGCCGCCGGTGGCCGAAGCGGCGGTGACACCTCCCGTCGCGGCTGCGCCAGGCACCGATTTGCCAGTTGTTCCCGCAACCGCCGGCTGGAGCCGGCGGTTGATTTTTCTGGCTTTGGTCCAGTTGTGTGCCGGAGGTTACGCCATGTATCACAAGCAAAGGCAGTCACCCAAATGAAGAACAGCGCACCGGGTAGGGGCCGGGAGCATTAGCGACATTTGATATGCACAATCTCCCGGGACTCAAAAGCGAAAGACGTAGCGCCTTAATCGGGCTCATGCTGGTGGCTCATGCCGCGTCTGCCCAGTTGATCAGCAACGGCGGCTTCGAGGACGGGTTGGCCCCTGGTTCGCGCCCCGCGCAATGGAATGCCAGTGGCGACTTTTTCCACTGGACCAACCCTGCCAAGGCCCACATGGGCTCGCAATATGCGTATTTCGGAATTGCGGCTGACGGTACGACACCGCTGACCAACGGCTCAGGCTCGATAGAGCAGTCAATCACGTTTATCGCAGATACGCCCCCGGTCACCTTGAGCTTCTGGCTCTGGGTTGCCTCCGACGAGCCCTCCACCTCGCCACGTGATCATCTCTATGTCGAGGTTCTCAGCGATTCGGGCGTTCTGTTGGCAACCCTGGCTAACTACTCGAATGCCGACAAGACCGGACCACTGGCCTCTTTGTCACCCGCTTATCAGCAAAAGAGTTTCTCTCTGGCACCCTTCGCCAGTCAACCGATTCGGATACGCTTTCGCGGGTCAACGGGCTCAGGCGCAGGGACGATATTCAGGCTTGATGACGTAAACGTTCAAGGCCAGACCTGCGCCTACTCTTTTCTCTCGGTGCCGCCTGGGGCATTGGGACCTGACCGCACAAATCTGTATTGGGCTGTTATGACCGACGGTGGATGCCCATGGACCGTCACCAGTCCCGAGAGTTGGATCAGGGTCACCTCCGGCGACGGCCGGCTCGGACCGGGGTCGTTTGTGCTGAACATTAATGCCAACACCACCACAAACTCGCGCACCGGCACCGTCCTCCTTCTCGGCCAAGGGAACGTTACTGTGGCCACGGCTCACGTGGTCCAAACGGGGTCCAGCAATTCTGGTCTATTGACCGGCATACGCGTAAGCAACGGCCTCGCCCAGTTCACGCTGAACGGCCCGCAGGGGGGCAGTTACATCGTCCAGGCATCACAGAACCTCCTGACCTGGACGCCGATCTCGACCAACACGGTCCCACCCGGAGGCTTCGCTCCCGTCGCAGATCCAGCGGACCCCTTACGGCTTGCGCGGTTCTACAGGGCTGTGCCGTCCGCTCCATGAGCCCCTCCAGAACCAAGTACCGAACCCTCGCCCGAGACAATAGGACCATGGATGATGAACATCATCCACGTGCCCTGTGCCCAGGACACATACAAGTGTCATTTGGAAGGACTTTTCGCGGGTCAAACCGTAACTGGAATTCAGATTTACGGTTTGAAACCCCATTCGGGGTAACCGATGGAGCACGAAAGGAGGTCATCATTGCCGAGATTGGAAAGTCGAAGTCTGTTTTTACCCAGGCCGGCATCACCGCGCTGCAACAATCCAATCCCAACATTGATCCCGATATCATCAAGTGCATGAAGAACCACCCCAGTTAAGTAAGGCGACTTGTCGACGCCTTCGGCAACGCTTATGTTCTCGATGGGTACTATTATGAAAAGGCTCGCACTTCCTGGCCTGGCCGCGCTAGCCGCGCTGGTCACCGGCTGTCCCCAGAACGACTACACGGTCGAGTTGACGCCGCACGGAGCTGTCATCGAACGCAAGCTGACGTTCTATCGACAGGACGGCGCGAACACCAATGGAGGTCCTAATTATCAAACCTTTCCGTCAAATGAGCTCGCGGCGATCACTGCGCTTTACCCGCGGGGCGGGGTGACGCGCGAAGGCGAGAAGCACATCGCCCGGGCGGAGTTCGGCGGGGCGCTGCCGCCGGACATTGGCGGCGCGGGCTCCTACAAGCATTTCGTCAGCAGCCTCGGCACGGCTGGCTTCTACTTGGAACGTTTTCGTGGCAACGACGACCTGGCCGCCCAGGCAACAAAACGCCTCGCAGCGGCGGACCAGTTGGCTGACCTCGCCCTTGGCTGGAGCCGCGCCGAGTTTCGGCACGAGCCCCGGCACCAGAACCTCCGCCGCTTTTTCGACGGGGATTTCCGGCGCGATTTGAAGAACCTGTCCCTTTATCTGTGGGCCAGGGACATTTCGTCTTCCTACAAGCCGGAGGCGACCGAGGAATTCATCGTGCGCTTCGGGCAATATCTGGTCGAGCGCGGTTACCTGAAAGTTGAGGATGCTCCGGACCTTGTTCAAACCTTCTCCGGCGATGACTCCGGGCGAGCCTGCCTCCTGCTGCAAGCGCTCCTGGCGGAGAAACTGGGCGTGTCGCCAGCCGGCCCGATGCCGAAGTCACTGGCATTTCTGGCCGATGCCCAGACCTTGCAGAAGTCCTGGGACAAGTTTCTGTCAGGCACAGACGCTTATCGTGCCCGGCTACGGCAATGGGAAAAGGAAAGAAAGTCTGCGCCAAATGCACAGAAACCCAGCCCATCAGATGTGGCAGATGACTTGTTCTCGACCCTGGCTACCTCCGGCTCGACCGGCGAAGACGCCAGTCTCACGGTACGGCTGTCACTGGCTTCCGCGCCCGACCACACGAACGGCGAATGGGACCAGAGCCGTAGTCAGGTCGTGTGGAAGTCAAGCATAGAGTCGAAGGAATCGACCGCTCGTCTGCCCGCGTTCTGTTACGCGTGTTGGACGACTCCGGATGCCAAGTTCCAAGTGGACCACTTTGGTCGGGCGTTTCTCCACGGCGACGAATTGTTGCAATATTGCGCTTGGCGC
>Ga0118677_10012459_pt1 | contig 12468 bp, 12 predicted proteins | sample AliMusrvi5mmetaG_FD_86154 | JGI IMG/M metagenome (GOLD analysis project Ga0118677, IMG submission 86154)
CAAGCAGAAGACGGCATACGAGATCATGCCAAGTCTCGTGGGCTCGGAGATGTGTATAAGAGACAGCCTCCGCATGTCCCGCCGGAGTCACCTTTGGAAAGATATGCAGCAGACGTTGTCCTTTACCCGTGTCCGGTGCAATCACATAAGTCGTGCGCTCGACACCAGTCACCGGCTTGCCGTACATCGTCTTCTGCTTCAGCAGGTCGAGTCGCTTGATCAGCACCATATCCGGGTCGGCCAACAGGTCGTACGGCAATTCGTACTTGTCTTTAAATTTCTTCTGCTTCGCCACCGTGTCGCGCGAGATGCCCAGCACCACGATCCCAGCCTTCTTGAACTTGGCAAAGATGTCGCGGAACCCGCACGACTCCAGCGTGCAGCCCGGCGTATCGGCCCGCGGATAGAAGAACAGCACCACCGGCTTCGCCGCAAAATCGCTAAGCGAGACGTTCACCCCGTCCTGGTTCTGCAACGTAAAATCTTCCACTACATCGCCAGCCTGCATCTGCATCCTCCTTACGAAATGGTGATCTCAGCTCGCCGCAAGCGCCGCCAGCGTCTTTTCCAGCGAGGCCGAATCTTCCACATTCAGTGCCGCCGCAGCGTCCTTGCCCTGAATCTGCTTCAACAGTCCGCTCAGCACGCGTCCCGGCCCTACTTCGATGAACTGCATCGAGCCCTGTGCAGCCAGCAGCTCGATGCATTCCACCCAGCGCACCGCCGCGGTCACCTGAGCAACCAGCGCCTCGCGCGCTGCACTGCCAGTCGTAATCAATGTCGCGCTCACATTCGCGGCCACCGGAAACACCGGATCGCGGAACTCAAGCTCCGCCAGGTCCTTCGCCAACGACTCCTGCGCCGGCTGCATCAGCTTGCAGTGGAAGGGTGCGCTCACCGGCAGCATCACCGCGCGCTTCGCTCCGGCCTGCTTGCACAACTCCGCTGCGCGTTCCACCGCCGCTGTGGCACCGGAGATCACCGTCTGCGCCGGAGAATTGAGGTTCGCCGCAGAGACCACGGCGCTTCCCGGTACGAAATTCAAGGACGCCGGATCGCCGGGCAGCGGAGTCAGCTTGTCCTCCACCTGCTCGCAGATCACGCGAATCAGCTCCGGATCCAGCCCCAGGATCGCAGCCATCGCTCCCTCGCCCGCCGGAACCGCCTGCTGCATGTACCGTCCGCGCAGCCGCACCGCGCGCACCGCATCGGCAAAGCTCAGCGTGCCCGCAGCCACATGCGCCGAGTACTCGCCCAAGGAGTGTCCCGCGGTCAGCTTCGGCGCGAAGCCAAGCGCCTCCGTCAGCACACGCGCCGCAGCGGTAGAGACTGTCAGGATCGCTGGCTGGGTGTGCTCGGTCAGCCGCAGCGTCTCCTCCGGACCGTCGAAGATGATCTGCGACAGCGCGAATCCCAGCGCCTCGTCAGCCTCCTCGAAGACCGCGCGCGCGGCGGCAAAGTTGTCGTAGAGATCGCGGCCCATGCCAACGGACTGCGAACCCTGGCCAGGGAAAAGGAAGGCGATTGTGGGTTGTTGAGGCATCCGAACCATCTTAACCCATGCGCGACAGGCAGACCGCACACCGCCCCCGGTGATACACTTATATTTCAATATTCGAGGTCATTCAGAGTTCCCGATGCTTATTCTTCTGGTTGTAATTCACGTCATTATCTGCCTGTTCCTGATCGGTGTTGTTCTGCTGCAGCAGGGCAAGTCTGCCGATCTCGCTGGCGCATTCGGCGGTCAGGGATCGCAGACGGCATTTGGCCCTCGCGGAGCCGCCAACCTGCTCACCAAGCTCACCACATGGGGCGCGATCCTCTTTATGGTCATCTCCATCTCGCTCACCGTGATGCTCTCGCGCACCAGCGCCGACCACTCTGTCCTATCCGGGACGCCGACCCAGCAATCCGCACCGAAGAAGTAGGCCGTTCCCCGCACTGTGCTCTTCGCAGGTTCCCCATGATCCACGAGATCCTTCCCGTCGGCGCGCTTCAGTGCAACTGCTCCATCCTCGGCGATGAGACCTCCTGCGAGGCCATCGTGGTTGATCCCGGAGACGAGATTCCGCGCATCATGGCCGCCCTCGCCCGGCACAATCTCACCGTTAAGCAGATCCTCATCACCCACGCGCACATCGACCACATCGCCGGCGCTGCGCGTCTTCAGGCACTCACCGGCGCACCCATCCTTTACAACCAGAACGACCTGCCGCTGGTAAAGATGATGGCTGTCCAGGCCGGATGGCTGGGAGTGGAGACACCTGAGGTCCGTCCGCCAGACGACACCCTCGACGACGGCAAAGCCATCGCCATCGCTGGACTCACGGGCAACATCCTGCATACCCCAGGCCACACCCAAGGCAGTGTCTGCCTCTACCTACCAACACAGAACCTGCTGTTGGCTGGCGACACACTCTTCGCTGGCTCCGTCGGACGCACCGACCTGCCAGGCGGCGACGGCTCAACCCTTCTCCGCTCCATCCACAGCAAACTGCTCCCACTGCCCGATGAGACTATTGTTCTTCCCGGTCACGGTCCAAAGACAACTATTGGCGAGGAACGCGATACCAACCCATTCCTGCTATAATTATTTTATATACAGCTATTTAAATCAATTACAGAATGTAATAAAGTAACAATTTGGACGCTGTAGTAATTATTTATATTCATGCAGAACTTGAGCATTTCCACAGGTGGAAATCTCAGTCAATGGCTCGCTGAATGCTTACCTCAAAGTCGGCAGCAGGGCCAATCAAGCTGACCACAACGCGACCGACCTCACCCATCCCATAAAACGATCCCGGGTGCACAATCACCCCCCGTTCACGGGCTAGCCGCTCGGCACACTCCGTCTCGCCGACGCAGCCGGGCAAGCTCAGCACCGCGCTCCATCCAGCATCCACATGCATCACTTGTAGCCGTCCCGGCAACTCCTCCTCGATGTGCTGTAGCGTGGCAAGGTTCCCTCGCGCGCGTTCCCGGATCTGCTCCTGGATTGCTTCCCTCCGGGCCAGCCAAGACGGCATTGCCAACTGTACCGGCGCATTCATGGATAGAAATGTGTCGGCGACGATCTCCAGCCTCGCCAGCGCCTCGGTCCGCTCGGGCTCCGGTCCCAGGGCGGCAATCCATGCCGCCTTCATCTGCGGGAGCCCGGCGATCTTACTGAGGCCGCTGAGAACGAAGGTAAGCGCAGGATGCGCACCGCAGGCAAAGCTGCGCGGCGATGGCATCAATTTGCGCAGCGGGAAGTCGAGGAAGACCTCGTCCACAATCAGCGCAATCCCATGGTGCACGCAGATCGCCTCCAGCCGTTCCCGCTCGCCCGCGTCGGTCCAGTGGCCTGTGGGATTGTTGGGATGCACCACCAGTATGGCCCGCGTTCTCGGTGTGATCGCACGCTCCAGCTCACTGAAGTCGATGCACCAGCCATGGTCGTAAAACAGAGGATAAGGGCGCAGGTGCACGTCGTCCAGATCGGCCAGAAAGTCGAAGAGCGGGTAACTGGGCTGTGCTACCAACACTTCGTCTCCAGCGTTACACAGCAGGCGAAACAGAAAGCTATAGCTCTCGCTGGTGCTGGTGGTCAGGATTAGATCATCCACCGAAACGCACGCATCATGTCCCAGATAGTAGTCCGCAACTGCCTTGCGTGCGCTCGCCAGGCCACGCGGATCGGGATCATAGACCAGCGCCCGCGAATCACGTAGCGGACTGAGCAGCGCTTCTGCGTCGTAATGGAAGCCGCAACGTGTCGGGTTGGATAGCGTCAGGTCGTACAGCCGTTGCCCCGAATTTCGCGCCTCGCGCACGGCAGCGGCGTAGCTGCTCTCGGCAGAGTCCCATGCAGTACGTGTGGAGAATCGGCTCACATATTCCATGGTAGGGCATCAATGTCCCCGCCTGCGCGCTCATGTCAATTTCCGTGCATCGGTGGAATCTGCAGAAACTCTTGCACCGCAAGCGCTCGTGGTGTAAAGCGGGCCTCCAGAATCGCGCCTTTGAAGTGGTCCTGCAGATTGGCCCGCGCGCCGGCCGAGGAGTGGCCAGCCGACTGCGGCGTCAGCGTCAGCGCAGCCTCGCCCTGCTCTTCGTCGCCAACGTAGTTCTTCAGGGTCGTGCCGTCGTACACCGCCGTCACTCGATACCACTGGCCCAGCGGATGCAATTTGTCGCAGTTCAACAGCGTGGCACCGTGCCCCGCCGATGTGGCAAAGCTGTCCAGGCACCACTGGCCTTTCACAATTCGTATCTCGAAGAGCATACGGTCGTTCGTATCCTGGCCTGCTACCGGGTCCCGCGCCTGAAGATGGAAGACGCGCTGTGCCGCCGCGCCATCCGCGTCCGGTCGGAAAATCATCTCCCAGGTCCATGTCACCGCCCCGGCCAACGGATGCACATCAACCTGTAACGCATCGTCCACACCGTTGAAGGCCACCGCGTTGCCGTATTCCGTCGCAATAACCTGAGGATGGCCAAGCACATGCGTCGCATGGCCACCAAGTGCCGCAGTCTGGTCGAACCGCCAGAGCTCCTGCGCCCTCGCCGACAGAGCGCACACGGTCCCCAGCACAAGAGCGAGTGTTCCCCTCTGGATGGTCCGCGCACTCTCCCCGATCATTCTGCTCAAGCCGGGACAGCCATCCGTGCCTGTCGTGCGCTCTCAATGCCATCCAGCGTCGCCCACAGCGCGCGCGCCGCGTCTTCGCCCGCCGTCAGTGCAGCCTCGGTCTGTTCTGGGTGTGCGGCAAGTTCCGCCGCCAACGCAATGCGCCATACTTGCGCATGATACACATCCGCCGTCGTATGCACGGTGAAGTAGCGCCGTGCTGCTGCATCCGCGCCGTAGTGCTGCTCCAGTCCCTCGGCCTTGGTCTTCGCAATCGCAGGCACGCGCGACTCATAGGCATAGAGTGTGACCAGTGCGGAAGCGGGCGATGCCTGCATGGCAGCTCGGAATTGCCGCAGCAGGAACTGCGTCTGCGGCCCTAGTTCTCTCGCGCGCACATCAGCCTCCTGCGCGCCCATTCCGGTGGCGAAATCCATCCACAAATCGCTGTGCGGTCGGCCATCGTGCTGGCCCTCTTCGTCGGCCAGGTTGCCAAGTACCACGCGGCGCAGCTTGCCATCCGGCAGTTGCGAGTGCAGCGCGCTCAAATAGGTGGGAAACGCCGATACATGGTGCCAGTACTCCGAGGCATACTCACGCAAGTCCTCGCGCGTCAGCTCACCATTCGACCAGGCTTGATAGAAGAGATGCTGCAACAAGTCATAGCGGTCGAGGCGCCCATCGAGGGCCTGAAAGAAAACGGCGGAAGATTCAGTCATGGAAGTTCTCCGTCTTTGAATTTATGGGGGGCCTGTTACCCCCGATTGTAACGGAGAAAGTATAACGACGCGCGAACCACCTGCCAGACCGGAACGGTCCACGCCACAAACAACCCGTCTCTATTTGTTGGACGGAACCCTATAGATGCGGTGAAAAGTCCGTCAATTGCAGGAAAGTCGATTCAACCGACTCCACCAGCTTGCCATTCACCTCACTGGCAGCACTCACCTGCTTCCACTCCGGGTCGTCGTGGAACGCGGCCCAATTGGCCGTAGCCGCCGCGCGGCTGGGATGGCGCAGCACGTAGAACAGCGTCTTGCCCACCAGAGGAGCATCAGTCGGCGTCCAGTAGGCCACGCTATGGATACCATGGCGATTGAAGATCGTCCTCGTATGGTTGCGAAAGCGTGCAAGCAGATCGTTCAGCTTGCCTTCATAGGTGTGATACACACGCAGCTCATACACCACGCCCGTGCTGGAGCTCGCGCTGGCTTTGTCGCCGGTCTGCGCCAGTACCTCCACCCCGGCCATCGCGGACACCATCGCGCCCGCGCCCATTCCCTTCAATACTGTTCGTCTCATCATAAAGCGATATTCTAAACCCACATTCGCAACCTACGAATCCCTTTCCTAATCGCTACCCCTTGCGTTATCTTAATTTCTTCCCGGCCCAAATCCGTCTGAACGTTCGATCCTGGAGCAACTATGAAGGTCCTCGGCTTTATTCTGCTGGTTTTTGTGCTCGCCGGAATTATTATCTATATTGTCGGCACACGCCTCCCTGTCAACCACTCCGTATCTGTGACCGGAGACATCGCTGCCCCGCCAGACAAGGTCTTCGCGCTCATTGCGAATGTCGCAAACGGCGTAGTCTGGCGCCCCGCAGTGAAATCTGTCACCATGCTCCCACCCGACCAGGGCCGCGACCATTGGCTCGAATCTCTCGGTCATGGCCAGACCATGACCTTCGTCGCCATACGTACACAGCCGCCCACGCGGCGCGACGTTCGGCTGGATGATCCGAATGCTTCCTACGGCGGCACCTGGACATACGAACTTTCTCCCGGCCCGTTGCCAGATACAACTACACTTCGCATCACGGAAACCGGCTTCATCAAGCCGCCAATCTATCGCTTCGTGATGGCACACGTCTTCGGCCCAACCCGCAACCTCGACCAGTACATGAAAGACATTCAAACCGCCGCCGCCAAACCATAGCGTTAGCGCGCCGGTCGCCGCGTACCTCCCCAGTAAATTGCCATCCCCGCCAAGTTCAGTATCAAAGCAGTCCCCGCCACCTTCGCAGCGAACAGCCACTTGCTGACCACATCCACGATCGGGACGACAAGGAATCCCATCGCCAGCAGCGTGACCACAAGCCCGCTGAAAGCAGCTATCTTCAGCCACAGCCCCGCCCGAACACCAAACCGGTCGCCGATTAGCAGGGGGATAGCGAACAGCATGAGGTAGTAAATCCCGTAGCCGACGTTGCCAACGGAGTTGATCACTTGGAACGCCTCCTGCGCACCGGTTCCGTAGGTTGCCAACAAACCCATCCCAATTGCCAGCAACACAATAACGGCGATGGACCGTGTCGGTGTCTGCCAGCGCGGATCAAGACGCGTGAACCATGCTGGAATCATCTTGTCCCAGCCTGCCACCATTGGTAGCCGGCTCGTCTCGGCTACGATTACAGAGTATTGCGCCACCAACGCGACCGCCAGCACTAGTATGGTTGCCCGACCAAGCATCAACCCCCAGTTGATGCACAGCGGTTCCAGTGCCACTGTCGAACGCTGCGGCCAGAATCTGTGGAATCGGTCCTGTAAGATCGACCTTCGCGGCTGGAATGTACGCCAGCATCGAGCCCGTCATCAGAATATAAATCACCGCTATGATCGGTGCCGCGATCCACGCTGAGCGCATGATGGCGCGACCAGGGTTGCGCGTCTCGCCCGCAAAGATCGCGACTTGTTCCAACCCGGATAGTGCGTTAAAGGCAATCTTGGAGAACAGGTTCATGCTCATCAGGGTCAGTGTCGGCATGGCCAGACTGAAAGGCGCCTGCGGATTCACATGTGGATGAATTGCGCTGGCATTAGGATGGACAAATAAAAGCCCCATCAGCAACACTGTCACCAGCACCGTAACCACCGTGCCAAAGTGCGACACCCACCTGCCAATGCCGAACCCCGGAAGGTTCACAAAGAGAATGACGAGGAACAACGCAATCGTCAGTCCAGCTATCAGCGGGTGGTTGTCCTCTATCCAGGCCGCCCGCGGTCCCAATCCATAGCTGATGCTGGTCGCCGTAAGGATCCCAACGTTCGACACTGCGAGCAACGCCCACACTCCGAAGTTCCACGCACTCATGAAACCGGCAAACGGCCCCAATGCGAACTTCGTCCACTGATAGACGCCGCCTTCGAGCGGCCACACCTGGGCGCACCAACCTGTCACCGCAGCCAGCGGCACAAACATGGTCAGAAGCGCTGCCATCCAGAACCAGAGGTGCGTCCCGCCCTGCCTGGCCGCAATCCCAGCCCAAGGGACCCCCACCACCAGCAGGATCTGCATCGGCACCAGGTCGCGCAGGCCCAGCGTCCGCCACAGCGTGTGGCTCTGAACCGGCCCATCGTTCGACACCTGACCGATGCCCTCCGCTGCTAATTCTTCTGCGCTATTGTTCAAGCCGTAGCTCCGTCGTGAATTGGCGAAACTTCAGACCCACTCTGTCCACCGCAATTCTGTTCACTGCATGCAACTTACTCTAAAACAGTACACTGAACCACAGCCTCCATGAACCTTTACGCCGTTACGCTCGCCGTCATCGTCCTCACCCTGCTCACCGTCTCGCTCACCCGCCTGGGCAAGGTGCACACCCGCGCAGATTATCTGATCGCCGGTCGCTCGCTGCCCGCCTTCGTCCTGGTATTCACACTGCTCAGTTCCTGGATCGGCTCCGGCTCACTGCTTGGCGGCGCGGAGAACGCCTATCGCCACGGTTTCGCGGCCCTGTGGCAAGCTGCTGGAGGATGGGCTGGACTGGCCCTGATTTACTTCATAGCGCCACGCGCACGCCGTTTCGCACAGTACACTATTCCCGATCTGTTGGAAACGCGTTACAACCAGACCGCGCGCGTACTCGGCGTAATAGCCATCCTCTTCACTTACACCGCCATCACCAGCTACCAGTTCATTGGTGGCGGAGACATCCTCCACCTCATCTTCCCCAGCTCCATCTCCGCCATTCACGGACGCTATCTCATCGCCGTGTTTGTCATACTTTTCACCGCCATCGCAGGAATGTCGTCGGTCGCCTATATGGATGTCGCCATCGGACTGCTTGCCACCTTCACGCTCTGCGCCGCGCTTCCCGTCCTGTTACACAACTTCGGTGGATGGTCCGCCGTCCGCGCCGGCCTGCCCGCAACCCACTTCCAGATCTTCGGTGACCTTCACCCCTTCAACAGCTACGTCGGCCCCAATCTGCTTCCCGACGGCACGCACGAGCGCATCTCCTCCGCCCTGGAGATCTTCCTGCCCACCTGCCTGCTTATGCTCGGCAACCAGTCCATGTACCAGAAGTTCTTCTCCGCTCGTTCGGAGAAGGACGCCACGCGCGCCGTCACCGGATGGATCGTAGGCACCATAATCCTGGAAATCGTCATCGTTGCCCTCGCCGTCGTAGGCTCTGCTATCTTCCCCACCGGCGAGGTCCACGAACATCCCCGCGAGATCCTCGCCTACACCGGCCTTCACGCCTTCATCGGATCGAGGCCACTCATACTGCTTGGTGCGCTGCTGGTCGGCGCCATCTTTGCCAAAATCGTCTCCACAGCCAACAACTATCTCTTCTCGCCCGCCGCCAACCTGGTCAATGACCTCTTTGTGCGCTACATCAAGACCAACGCGAGCAACAAGCAAGTCCTACTCGTCTCGCGCCTGATGGTCGTTTTTCTCGGCCTGTGGGCGCTCTACCAAGGCTTGCACACCGAATCCATCCTTAAGAAAGCCCTCTACGCCTACACCATCTACTCCGCCGCGCTCACGCCCGTCATCCTCGCCGCCTTCTACTGGCGTCGCGCCACAGCCAGTGCCGCCGTCGCCTCCATCTTTACCGGGACCTTTGTGACTATCACATGGGACAGCGCGTTCGTTCACGCCCACATTCCCGCTATTATTGCGGACCGCGACGCCATCTTCCCCGCGCTTCTCGCATCGATGCTTTGTCTTATCGTCGTCAGCTTGCTTACGCCGCGCCCCACGGAATCCCACTTGCGTGCGTTCGCAGAAGACGGACAAAGCTCATAGCTGAATCTGTAACATGCTGCACTGGTTGCTTCACTGATTCGTCGGCAGTTACTCTCACAGTGGTATATCTGCTTGTAGTGCGCAGAATCTAAGTCTGCCAAAGGAGCGCGATGCCACGATCACGCCGCGAGTTTCTCACAGATGGTTCCTTGGGATTGATGAGTGTTGCAATCGCTGCCAGCTCAGGTTGCTCCACCAAGCCGCCAGGCACTCCGCCTGCCTTTGGAACCTCACCACCGGTTGGCCCGGCCGTGTCGCCGCAGACCTTCTCCGAAGCGGAAAAGCTGATGCAGGTGGAGATGACACCAAAGGACATCGCCCAGGCCGCCGGAAACTGGCAGCAATCGCTGGCAGCTGTCTACGAGCGCCGTGTTGGCCCAAGGAAACTGCTCCTCGAAGAGTCCATCGCTCCCGCAACGGTTTGGAATCCAACGCTGCCTGGAACGGCGAGCGGTCCTGTAAAGGATGCATTTATCCTCCGCACCGCTCATGCGCCCGCACTCCCGGCAAACGAGGACGACATCGCGTTCGCGCCTGTCTCATGGCTCGCCGAGTGGATCAAGTCGCGGCAGCTCACCTCCGAGCGGTTGACCAATATCTACCTCCAACGGCTGGAGACCTTTGATCCCAAACTACACTGCGTCATTACCTTGACGCGCGATCATGCACTGCAACAGGCACGCGCTGCGGATAAGGAGATCGCAGCGGGCAAGTATCGCGGGCCGCTGCACGGCGTTCCCTGGGGAGCGAAAGACCTGCTCGATACAGCAGGCATTCCCACCACATACGGCGCTGAGCCGTATCGCAATCGCGTACCAGAGAAGAATGCCACAGTCACAGCACGGTTGAATGACGCTGGCGCGGTTCTGGTGGCCAAACTGAGCCTGGGGTCACTGGCGCTGAACGACATCTGGTTTGGCGGACAGACCAAAAATCCATGGCTCCTGGAAGAGGGTTCCTCGGGCTCCAGCGCCGGCCCCGGCGCTGCGGTGGCCGCGGGGCTGGTGGGTTTTGCCATCGGCAGCGAGACGCAAGGCAGCATTGTGAGCCCTTCGATGCGCTGCGGCGTCACCGGCCTGCGTCCCACCTACGGGCGTGTCCCGCGCACCGGAGCGATGACGCTGAGCTGGAGTTGCGACAAGCTTGGCGCCATGGCGCGCTCCGTCGAGGACACTATCCTGGTGCTACACGCCATCAGCGGTCCTGATCCGGCGGACGTGGCCAGCGTTCCCAGCAAGCTGGCATTCGATTCCTCCGCCGACGTTACCCGTCTGCGCGTCGGCTACATCCCCGCGTGGATGAAGACCGCTCCCGCTACCGACGTGGATCGCACCGCGCTCGATACCGTGAAGAAACTAGGCATGAAGCCAGTGGAAGTCTCGCTGCCGGACTGGCCCTACGATTCGCTGAATATCATCCTCTTCGCCGAAGCAGCGGCGGCGTTTGAAGAACTGACGCTGAGCCACAAGATCGACGAGCTGAAGATGCAGGTGCCCGATGCCTGGCCCAACACATTCCGCCAATCGCGCTTCCTTTCGGCCGTCGACTTCGTCCAGGCAGACCGCTTGCGGCGTAAGGTCGCAATGGAGATGGAAAGAATCTTCTCCGAGGTCGACCTTCTTCTCGTTCCCTCCCTGCGCGATGAGTTTCTGGTGATCACCAACTTCACCGGTCATCCATCGCTCACCCTGCGCGCTGGCTTCGTCGAAGTCTCCGAAGCACGCAGCGATTGGGCGCCCAACCCCAAGAACCCGCTGCCGAAGTTCGCTCCGCCTCGCCGCGTTCCCTACGGAGTAACCCTGGTGGGGCGGCTCTTCGAAGAAGGAACGCTGGCCGAGGCAGGCATCGCTTTGGAAGAGGCCTTCGGGGTCGCCACTGAGCGGCCCGCTGGTTTCTAACCACGCCCAGTCTCTGGGTACCCCCCCCTCCCCCATTTTCGTAAACCAATCAATACAAACGGAAAAGTATACCTACCGGTGGTATACGGCATATGGGGGGGTGGTATACGTAATTGATCGATCCGATCCAGGTTTCATGCCTTCTTTCTCTTTGAGCCCTATTTAAATTGTACGCGTCGGAACATAACTACTATGCCAACTATTTTTTGGAGAGAAGTGGTTTGAATAGTTGAAGTTGAGGGGATTTTAGAGGGTCGAGCCCCTTGACATGAGGATTTGCTGAGGATTTTGGGGAAAATGATATAACGGGTGATTCTGATATGGGACGAGGCGGATTCGTCGTCTCCCACCCTTTCGCATAGGACAGAGACGCGAAAGGATGGGGCACCCGAAGTTTAGTGGTGATTCAAAGGGTGGGCCACCCGCCAAACGCAACGAAGATTCCTTGGCCCTGAGTCGCTCGCGGGTCTACGTAAAATGCGATGTACTCTGTCTGCCGAGTCTTCCGCGCCAGAGCGACATTCAGACCGACGTACTCCCGGGCATCCTTCGGGTCTGCTGGGCCGCCCGCGTCCCCTCGTAACACCTGCGTCAACATCAGACATCCGCGTGGTGCGCAATCGGTCTTCCAGTTCACCTGAAGGTCGTTGAAGCCGCTATGATCTGCATTGCTCTGAGCAAATACTGATCCGCTGAAGACCGCGAGTGCCACCAAGATTTTGCAAAGAGTCATAGCACCGCTCAAGTCTCCTCTCGAACCAGAGGAGATCCCCGCTTTCTAATGTTTTCTCAAAGCGCGATAAAACACACCCTCGAAATAGACCAGGATCTCATTCTTATTTTTGACATAGATGTCTTGGCCGGGCAGCGGAAAGGCGTCGAAACAGGTGCCAGACTGCCTGTGGTTTATGACGATCTCGGTTA
>Ga0118677_10012460_pt1 | contig 12468 bp, 14 predicted proteins | sample AliMusrvi5mmetaG_FD_86154 | JGI IMG/M metagenome (GOLD analysis project Ga0118677, IMG submission 86154)
CGGCCATCACCTTCTGCATCACCGGTACATGGGCAAGAATTTCAATGTCGTTTTCCCGCTTGCCGATGCCGTGTTGGGCACGCTGGTGCTGCGCTCCCGCGTGCACTTTGCCCAAGCCACCGGCCCGAGCGTGCCGGATGTCCAACCACAAGCAAGTAGTCTGGCAGTGTAGGGCACGCACGGGCGTGCCACAGCATTGAGTTTCGCTTTCGCTGCCTAATAAAACCGGGTTGTGCGAGGGTCTCCCGACCCCGCACTCTGTTCGACCGAAGGTCTTCCGGTTTAACGGAACGGCGCGGTCTGGAGACCGGCGCCGAACAGCGCGTCTGGCTCGGCGGGAGCCTCGCCCTCCATAACTTCCCGGCAATTTCGCTTACTTCGTCGTCGGCTTCCGCAACGCCAATTTCACCATCAACCACAATGCCACCAACCCGGCCAGCCTTGACTGGTCGGCGCTCAAATCGTCGCTCCGGCCGAGCAGCATCAACGCCGCCGCCTGGAACCCGATCTTCAACAACCTCACCGCGGGACTGACCACCTGGGGGCAGTATGTCACCATGCTTGATGACAACGCCTCTTATCTTGGACGGCTGGGTGAGAACGTCGTGGATGTCAACAGTCTGTGGCGCTTCGAGGTTCAGCAGGCAATCGGCTTCAACCCGGTCGCGGCCCTGGCCGGATCGGTTGATGCTTCGGTCAACGCACCGGGCCTGCCGCTGACATTCACGCGGCAGTTCAGCGATTCGATCGTCTCGCGCAACGCGGCCGGCCTCTTTGGTTATGGTTGGAGCACGAACTGGGATTCACATCTGACGGTGGACGCCGACGGCTCGGTCCTCGGCATCTACCGGAAGAGCCACCTCCCCGACGGCCCCGGCTACGAGGAGAAGTTCTACTTCCGTCCCGGCGACACGGGGTTCCGGGCGTGGAGGACGAGGGCCGGCGTGATCGGCGTCGGGATCTGCTGGGACCAGTGGTTCCCGGAGTGCGCGAGGGCCATGGTCCTGCTCGGGGCGGACCTCCTCCTCTACCCGACCGCCATCGGCTCGGAGCCGGAGAACCCAGGGCTCGACACGCGCGACCGCTGGCAGCGGGTGATGCAGGGGCACGCGGTGGCCAACGTCGCCCCGGTCGTGGCGGCCAACCGGGTCGGGGAGGAGGACGGGCAGCTCTTCTACGGCTCCTCGTTCGTGGCCGGCACCGACGGGGCGAAGGTGGCCGAGCTGGGCCGGACCGAGGAAGGGGTCGTCACGGCGACGTTCGACCTGGAGAGCGTCCGGCGCGAGCGGGCCTCCTGGGGCTTCTTCCGGGACCGGCGGCCCGAACTCTACGGTGTCCTGGGAACAGCCTGAACCAAGGATGCCTTCCAGGCCGTCCCCCGTGCCGGGAGGAGACCGCCTTCCGGGCTCACCGGGCTTTCGCCTGTAAGACCTCGGCGTCGGCGAGGAGCCCGCCCTGATGGAGACGGTCCAGCCACGAGACCACTTCCAGGGCCGGCATCCCGTCCTGGATCATTCGCTCTGTGATCTGTCCGGTCGTCAGGGTTCCTTCGGCGACCAGCTCGCCCAGCAGGGTGACGCCCGGCCCGCCGTTCACTCCGTGCTCGCGGAAGGGGGACCTCACGACGAACCCCCCAGACCGGCGCTCGTAGGCCAGGTCCTCCCGGAACGCGAGACGCTCCCCTTCTTCGAGATGCTCCCGCATGCACTCCTCGATGCTCCGTAGGACGAACTCCCGGAACTCCGAGGCGTTCTGGAAGGTCCCCTCCAGGTGGACAACGTATCCGAAAGGCCAGCGCTTCGAGGCGTGGCAGGGACTCACCAGCCGGATGCTCCGGTCGACGAGGTTCACGAGGTAGCCGCACGTGCACTCGATCGTCCCGAGCGGACGGATCGTCAGCGGGAGCTCGTCCCTCACCAGACGCGCCTCGGCCACCAGCCGCTCCTCGTTCTCGAGCGTCCGGCCGGAGCGGACCTTGGTGGAGAGGGCTTCCCGGTTCTGGAGCACGAAATTGACGTTGAGGAGCTCTTCTGCGGAGAAGACCTGGTGGATCTTCAGGAGTGACGCCAGGGTGAGCACCGAGAATCGGTCGAAGCTAGGGGGAGGGACGTCCTGGAGCCGGAGGAGCTCCCGCGTAAAGGCGAGGTCCTTGAGGGGCCGGGCGGTCGTCGTGTGGGGACGGATTCCGTACAGCTCGCGGACGTCCGCCACGAAACTGAAGTAGTCCGGGTTGTCGGTGGGCTCCGTCGCGTGGTAGCAGATCGCGGTCCTGGCTCCCGGGCCGAACAGGTCCCACGCGGCGCCGAGCAGCCCCCTCCAGAGCCGCCGGTTCTCCGGCGTGTAGGGGAAGGTCCCTTCCAGCTTCGGGGGATCCCACGCACAGAACCAGCACTGCGTCGAGCAGCCCTTGCTCAGCTCGAAGGCGAGGAGGGGGAAAATGTTGCCCTCGGTCTCGGCGAGCGACTCGCTCCTGGCCCTGACGAGACGGCGCCGTCGCCAGGCCGTCAATCTCCGGTCGCCGTCCGGGACCCACTCGGCCGCGGCGGTCCGGTGCCATTCGAGCTGTTCCCGGTTCCAGGTCTGCCACAACGCCCCGAGCGGGTGCGTTCGAAGCGCGTCCGAGGCCGCGCCCCGCGCTTCCGCCGTCCCACGTTCCGCATCGAGGAGGTCCCAGAACGGTTTCAGATCCGCCGGCGAGAGATCAACGCCCGCCGTCTCGACGAGCGTGGCGCGGTCCGAGGGGGCCTCCCGGGCCCGCTCCCGGAACTCCAGGTCTCCGTGCAGCCGCTCGAGCAGCCGCTTGACGTGAGCGAGGTCGTGACGGCTCGACCTGTCCAGGTCCAACCTGAGACCCTCCATGGCCGTCATCGGCATCGCCTCCACCCTCGGTCCCCGATCAGGGCCGCATCCGGCACCGTCGGGCGGGGCGGCTCTCGCCTCGGTGCGGCCCAGGCCTTCCCCGATGGGGCCGCCTCAGCGCTTCACGGGGGAGAAGAACCGCGTCGCGGGGGACGAGAAGCTCATCAGGGGCGATTCCAGCCAGCGGCTGATGAAGCCGCTGCTACTGACGCACATCGCCCCCCCGGCGACGGATTCGAGCTGGGTGTCGGTCATCTCTCCGCCAGCGGCGAGGCCGTCGGCGTCTGCGAGGGTGAACTTGTAACCCTTCGCGTTCGCGAACTGCACGATGGCGGCGTTATCGGCCCCGAACTTCTTCAGTTCGTCGCGCAATTCCTGGCTGCCGGCGATGTCATTCCCGAATCGGTCGATCTCGGGGTTCGTGGCCACGTTGCTCTCCGTTCTCGTTCCGGGTTAATCGTTCATTCCACTCAATAAGGACCGGATGAACAATTATGGCATCTTCTTCGACGGGACGCCGCTGGAGGCGTCCCCTTCCCGGACGAACGGCACGAACCGGACCGGCAGGACGCTCCGCTCCCGGAATCCGTCCGGCGTCCGGTCGATCACCTTCAGCTCCTGGTAGAAGCCCCCCACCGGGATCACCATCCGGCCGTTCGGGGTGAGCTGCTCGAGGAGGGGGGGCGGGACCCGTTCCGGGGCGGCGGTGACGATGATGGCGTCGAAGGGGGCCTCCTCGGGCCAGCCCCGGTAGCCGTCGCCCGCCACGATCTCCGCGTTCGCGACGCCCAGCTTCCCGAGCCGCTCCCGGGCCCCGTCGGCCAGCTCCTTGCGGATCTCGATGGAGTAGACCTTCCTGGCGAGGGCCGCCAGGACCGCGGCCTGGTAGCCGGACCCGGTGCCGATCTCGAGGACCCGTTCGCCCCCTTTCAGCCCGAGCTGCTCCGTCATGAATGCGACGATGTAGGGCTGCGAGATCGTCTGGCCGCTCCCGATCGGGAGCGGGTGGTCCGAGTACGCGCTCGCCCTCTGGTCGTCCGGGACGAAGAGGTGACGGGGGATCCGGCGCATCGCCTCGAGGACCCGCGGGTCCTTCACCCCCCGGGCCTCGATCTGGGACCGGACCATCTCCAGGCGCTGGCGGGATTCCTCGTCTCCCGCGCCGTGGCAGCCCGAGGAGAGCCATCCAGCGACCGTCACCAAGAAGAGACCCCTCCACTCCACGGAACTGATTCTAGCGAGGACCGTGCCGCATCCCGGCCGCTTCCGGCCGAAACGCGGCCGTCAGCCGATCCGGGCCACCAGGACCGTCTGGTCGTCATACTGCGCCACCCCCCGGGTGAAGTCGTCCACGGCGTCGAAGATCTCGCGCGTCAGGCCGGCGGGCGACGCGGCCCGGCCGTTCCGGACGAGCTCGGTCAGACGCTCCATCCCGAACTCGGCCTCGACCGAGTCCTGGGCCTCCGTGATCCCGTCGGAGTAGAGGACGAGGAGGTCGCCAGGGGAGAGCGTCCGGACCTCCTCCCTGTGGACGGCGTCCGGGAACATCCCGACGGGAATCCCGGTGGGTCCGAGCTCCTCGAGCGAGTCGCCGGAGAGCAGGAGCCCGGGGTTGTGGCCCGCGTTCACGTACCGCATCACGCGGGTCGACGGCTCGAAGATCCCGAGGAAGAGGGTCGCGAACTTCCGCGACGAGGCGAACCGGATCAGGTGCTCGTTGACCCGGGCGACGACGAAGGGGAGGTCGTCGCGCCCGACGTCGAACAGGACGTGCAGGCAGGCGTGAAGGGTGGAGACGAGGAGGGCCGCCGGGACCCCCTTCCCCGAGACGTCGGCCAGGGTGAACGCCACCCGGCCGCCCGGAAGCGGAAAGACGTCGTAGAAGTCCCCCCCCACCTGGCGGGTCGGGCGGTTCGACCCGCAGATGTCGAGGCCCGCGACCTCCGGCAGGGACGCCGGGAGGATCGTCCGCTGGATCGAGGCCGCCAGCTCGATCTCCCGCTCCATCCTCTCCTTCTCGAGGGCCTCGCGGTGGAGCCGCGCGTTGTCGAGGGCGATCGAGGCCTGGTTCCCGAAGAGCGACAGGATCCGGGCGTCGGCCTGGTCGAAGTCGTCGATCCCCCCGGCGCGGTTCTCCTTGTCGCCCACGACGAGGACCCCGATCGCCTCTCCTTCCGAGCGGATCGGAACGGTGAGGAGTTTCTCCGCTTCCGCCGCCGAGAGGAAGGCCGGACGGTCCTCCCGCCGGTTCGCGACGCAGACCGCCTCCGGAATCCCGGCGCCGTCTCCCGGGTGGGGAAACGCGCTGCCGAACTCCTTCAGGTAGAACCCTCCGTCGGCGTCCCTCCTCCGGACGATGAGGGCCCCGCTCCTGGCGTTGAGGAGAGAGACCGACTTCATCAGGATCTCGTCCGCGAGCGACTCGAGGTCCAGCGTCCCGGCGATGGAGAGCCCGACGTCGTAGAGGCTCTCCAGCTCCCAGACCCTGTACTTCAGCTCGAAGTCCGCCTCCCGGACCTTCTCGGCCATCCGGACCCAGGCCAGGATGGAGGCGGCGTGGGCGACGACCGAGGCGAAGCCCGCGGGATCGGCCGGCGGTCCCGGGAGGACCAGGAAGGCGAGCGTCTCGTCCCCGGCGGTGATCGGGATGACCCGGGGGTCGGCCGCGGGCCGGGCGTCGCCGAAGAAACGGGACGCCAGGCCCGGCTCCTGCCCGGTTTCCGATCGCGCCAGCTCCCCGGCGAGCTGGTGCAGCGCCGACGGGGCGAGCGAGAGGCCGAGGGAGAACGGGCGTTCGGGGTGCGCCGCGTCGAGCGCGGCGCCGCGGTCGATCCCCGCGCCCGTCAGGAGGGCGGGGAGGATCTTGAGGAGGAGCCCCTCGTCGCCTCCCACCGGCTGGATCGCCGCCAGCAGGGAGTGGGCCCGGGGGACGTCACCGGTCGGCAAGCGGGTCCCCAGGCAGTCCCTCTTCCGCCTACTCGGTCTCGCCCCGCAGCCAGGCGAGCGCCGGGTCGACCGCCGGGAAGAGGCGCGCGTACTGGGCGAGGCCCATGATCTGGAACGTCTTCTCGATCGTCGGAGTGAGCCGGCAGAACGCGAGCTTCCCCTTCTGGTCGAGCACCTTCTCCAGGATCTCGATCAGGATGGAGATCCCGATCGAGTTGACGATCCGGGTCCTCTCGAGGTCGAGGAGGAGGTTGACCACGCCGCCCCCGAGCAGCGCGTAGGCTTCCTTGGCGATCTCCTCGCCGCCGGAGGCGTTGATGTACCCGTCCGGCCTCAGGATCGCCACGATCTGGTCCGGCCTCTCGACGGTCACGGTCAGCCTTTCACTCATCGCCGCCTCTCAAAGGTATTTCCTCATCACGATCCTCGTTCCGTGCTCGCCGCTCTCGATCTTCACGTCGTCCATCAGGCTCTCGATGATCTTCAGGCCCCACCCTCGCTTTTCCTTGCTGTGGATCTTCTCTCGAATCACCGGCTCGGCGACACGGGCCGGGTCGAACCCCCGCCCGGCGTCGATCACCCAGACCTCCAGGAACGGGCGGCCCGACTTCTCGTCGGCGACGAACTCGATTTCCACTTTCCGGTCCGGGGTCCCGCTGTGCTCGAACGCATTGATGCAGGCCTCCACGACGGCCAGCTTCACCTCGTCGATCCGGTCCCGTTCCATCTGGAGGAGCTCGCCGAGGACGCCGACCTGCGCCGTGGCCGCGATCTCCATGTCGCGGGCGACCGGCAGGGTCAGGTGGACCTCTCTCCTCTCGAACGACGGCATGCGCGCGGTCTCGTCTCTGTGGCTAGAACGTCAGAAGCGCCCGGAAGAGCTGAGCGACGGGAGGCGGGATCTCAGCCGACGAGGCGGCCATCGCCAGCAACAGCCCTTCGGCCGCGAGGAGGAGCGGCCACAGGAAACGCCCCGAAACGGAGAGCGCGGGAGCGACCACCAGCCCCTCATATCTCCTCTGCGACGTCCGGCCCATCGAGTGCCTCCTGTCACACCGGGACAGCAAGTCGCGGACCAGCGGCGCGCGCCGGACGGAAATAATCGCAAACAGTTATAGAAAAACGACTTACGTATGAACGTCCAGCCAGGGCAGGAAATCACGAAACGCGTCTAATTGACACACAAGAAGGACCGAGGAGACGATCCAACCAGTAACCTACTCAATCAAAACGACTAAGCATTATTGCGACAGATAGACACACCGCGACATCATGACGCGAACCGCCGGTAGATCGTTCTCCGGTTGATTCCCAGGATTCTGGCCGCCCGGGACTTGTTCCCTCCCACCGAATTCAGGACCCTGAGGACGTGCTCCCTCTCGAGGGATTCCAGATCCAGGCTCGAAGGAGTGGGCACCACCCTCACCTTGGCCCCGAACTGCAGGTCCGCCGCGTCGATCGTGTCGCTCGCGACGAGGGCAGCCGCCCCCTCTAGCAGGTTCTCCAGCTCCCGGACGTTGCCCGGGAACGGATGGGAGAGGAGCGCCGCGATCCCCCCGCGCGTCAGCCTCAGGAGAGGCCGGCCTTCGCGCGAGGCGATGGCGGAGAGGAAGTGGGCCGCCAGGCGGGGAATGTCCTCCCTCCTCTCGCGGAGGGGGGGGAGCTCCACCTCGACGACCCTGAGCCTGTAGAAGAGGTCCTCCCGGAATCGCCGGTGCCGGATCTCCTCGCGGAGATCGGCGTGCGTCGCCGCCACGACGCGGACGTCGACCGGCACCCTCGTCCGTCCCCCGATCCTCTCGATCTCCCGCTCCTGCAGGACCCGCAGCAGCTTCGCCTGGATCGCCAGCGGCGTGTCGGCGATCTCGTCGAGGAAGATCGTCCCTCCCGACGCCAGCTCGAACTTCCCGAGCCGCGCCTCGACACCGGTCGCCACCCCTTTCTCGATGCCGAAGAGCTCGCTCTCCAGGAGCGACTCCGGGACGGCGGCGCAGTTCAGCGCGAGGAACGGCCCCTCTCTCCTTCCGGACCCGAGGTGCAGGAGCCGGGCGGCCAGCTCCTTTCCGGTCCCGCTCTCGCCGCGGATCAGGACGCTCACCCGGGACGAGGCGGCCCGGGAGATCAGGTCCTTCACGCGGCGCATCGCGGGCGAGTCCCCGATCAGCACCTGGTCGATCTCGGCGGTCCCCTTCAGGGAGCGGTTCTCCTCCCTCAGGCGGTCGAGGTCGACCGAGAGCGCCCTCAGCAGGCGGGCGGCCTCCAGCGCGGGCGAGACGACGGCGGAGAGCGAACCGAGGAACCGGCGGTCCTCCTCGTCGAACGAGGGGGTCTCTCCCCCCCGCTCCTCGCGCTCGAGGACGACGAGGACGCCGATGACCTCCCCGTGCGCCGTCGTCAGGGCCACCCCGGCGGCCGTCGCGACGTTCTGTCCCAGGACCGTCTCGTCCCGGCGCGTGACCGGCCCCTTCGCCCGGCAGACGTCCAGGACGAACGGGTCGGACGCGACGTCGACGGTCGAGGGGAGCGACCCCAGTCCCGCCACCGCCACGGCTCCGGACGAGGAGCCTTCCGGAAAGGTCGAGGCGAACCCGCGCGCCGCGTCGAGGACCGGCACGGCCCGCGTCACCACCTCCTCGAGGAGCGAACCCTCGTCCCGCGCCTGGGCGAGGGACCGGCTGATGTCGTACAGGGTCTCCAGCCGGAGGACCTTCTTCTTGAGGGCGAAGGTCCCCGGATCGGCCGGGCGGCTCCCGGGAGAGTCGGCCGTCATGCCCCCGGCGCGGCCGGAATCGTGGCCGCTCCCGCCTCTCCTCGGATCCGCCGCTGGGCGTCCAGGGCCGGCTGGAACCTCGGGTTCCGGGCCAGGACGACCTTCAGGATCTCCGCCGCCTCGCCGGCCGCCCCGGCCCGGCCGAGCTCGCCGGCCAGGCTGACCCAGAGCATCGGGAAGTACGGGTAGTAGTCGAACTCCCCGGTCCTCGCGGCGTAGGCAGGCAACTCCTTCGACACGAGGGACCTGGCCCCAGTCAGGTCGCCCGCCCGGACCTCGTGGATCGCGCGGGCCAGGCCATATGCCAGGAGACGACGCTGCTCCCCGGACGATCCGTGATCTGTCTTGGGCGCCGGGGGCGGGGACGAGCAGGGCGGTTCATGCGCCGGCGCAGGTGGCAGTGGTCGGCGGGCCACGACTGGGGGGCGGGACGGTCGCGTGGTTTCCGCTGGGGCCGCGCGAGCCGTATTATCCGGCGTACCACGTGTCGAGCAATTACGTGCGCCAGGTGAACATCACGCATGTGACGAACATCAATGTGACGAATAATGTCAACGTTCGGTATGTGAACCAGCAGGCGCCGGGGGCGATCACGGCGATTCCGGAGCGGGGTTTCGCGGGTTCGCGGACGGTTCGGGATGCGGGCCGGGGCTTTCCGTCGCAGTCGACAGCACAGTCGGCAGCCCAGGGGGCGGTGATCGGGACGTCGCCAGGGGTAGTGCCGCTACGGGAGAGTGTAATGGGCGGTCAGGGGGGTGGAAGACAGCCGAGGGCGTTGGTGGCCCGGCAGGTGGTGGCGAAGTCCGCCCCGCCCGCGCCAGCGGTTTCGTTCGAGGCCCGGCAGCAGATGTTGCGGCAGAATGCGGGTCGGCCGCTGGCTCCGGAGCAGGTGGCGCAGATCCGGCAGCAGCAGCCGGCGGCGGTGGTGAACCGGGCTCCGGTGCGGATTTCGCCGGCGGCGAGCCCGGCAGCTCCGTCGCGGCCGGTTCCCGTGGACAGGCCCGCCGGAAGAATCGAGGATGTCCGGCCCGGGAACGTCCGGCCAATGACACCCGGGGTGCTGTCCGGGCGGCCGGATGCCACACGGCCGGATGTCGGGCGGCCGGCACCCGAGCGGGTTGAGCCTGCGCCACGGCCTGCGGAGAGACCGGCGGAGCGGCGTCCGGAATTTCGGCCGGAAGTCCGCCCGGCTCCACAGCCGGTGCGTCCGGAGACACCGATGGCGCGTCCTGCCGCTCCGTTCCAGAGGCCAGTGGAACGGCCTCTGGAACGGCCTGTCGAACGGCCACAACCTTCCGTCAGGCCTCAGCCGGAAGTCCGCCGGGAAGCGCCTCCGGTCCGTGAGCCGAGGCCCGAGCCCCGCAAGGAAGAAAAAAAGGACGAGAAGAAATAGCCGTCACTGTGGCACCCGCCTGAGCGCTGGAAGGAGTTTCGAATGCCGCATACTTCGTGCGGCCCATTCCACGGAATGTCATAATCGGAACTTCACTTCATGCCCATCAGGAGTATGACCGGTTTTGCGCGGGTTTCACGTCCCACAGCATCGGGCGAACTCACGCTCTCGATCAAGACGGTGAACCATCGCGGGCTCGACATCCACTTCCATATGCCGATGGAATTCGATGCGGTGGAGCCGGCGCTGCGGTCGGCGCTGCGAAAACGCGTTTCCCGGGGCCATGTGCAGGTGCAGGTTTTCTTCAGGCGGGAAAGCTCGACGGCGGGGCCTGCAATCATCAACGAACCGCTGTTGAAAGCGTGGCTCGATTCCTTTCTGGAAATTTCGGCCCGTTACGGCCTGGATGCGAAGCCCGATCTGAACCAGGCGCTGCGGCTGCCGGGCATGATGGAAGCGCGGGGTGGGCTGGCGAACGGGAGCGATCCGGGCAGCGGCATGGAGAAAGCCGCACTGGAAGCGGCGGCCGAGGCGATCGAGGAACTGGACCGGTTTCGTTTGCGCGAGGGCGCGTCGATTGAGACCGAGATTCGGATGCGGGCGGCGTCGATCCGGGAAATCGTTGTGAAGATGGAAGATATCCGCACGCGCGCGCTGCCGTATTTTCAGAACCGGCTGCGCGACCGGCTGGGGGATCTGCTGGCGGGGGCGCAACTCGATCCGGCGCGGCTGGCGCAGGAGGCGGCGCTGCTGGCGAAGCGATCCGATATCAGCGAAGAACTGGTGCGCCTGCGGACGCATGCCGACCAGACCGACGCGCTGCTTGCGGCCGACGGCGAAACGGGCAAGAAGCTCGACTTTCTGCTGCAGGAAATGAACCGGGAGACCAACACGATCCTGTCCAAGACCGGCGGTCTGGGCGAGCAGGGGCTGACTCTGACGGATCTGGGCCTCGCCGCGAAAGCCGAAATCGACCGCATCCGGGAACAATCCCTCAATATCGAATGACCAGCGTCTTTATTATTTCCGCGCCTTCCGGTTCGGGCAAATCCACCCTTGTCTCTCGTCTGATGAACGAGGTTGAGAACCTGACATTTTCGGTCTCTTACACGACGCGCAGGCCGCGCGGCGCGGAGGTGGATGGCGAGGCCTATCACTTCATCGGGCGGGACGAGTTCGAGGCGCGAATCGAGCGCAAGGAGTTCCTCGAATACGCCGACGTTTTCGGCAACTACTACGGGACACACCAGAACGAGTTGCAAATTGCTGAAAACAAAGGCAAAGATCTGGTGCTCGACATTGACGTGCAGGGTGCGGCACAATTGAAGCAGCGGATTCCCGACGCCGTGACGATTTTCATCCTCGCGCCTTCGCTGGAAATTCTGGAGCAGCGTCTGCGGTCGCGGAGCCAGGACAGCGATGCGGTGATCAGCCGGCGGCTGGCGGATGCGGCCCGGGAGATTCGGGATTACCGCCTGTACGATTACGTGCTGGTCAACGAGAACCTGGAGTTGGCGGCGGAAACGCTGAAATCGATCGTTCGGGCCGAGCGCGTCAAACGAATTCGCGTGGAAGAGAAGATCCGGCCGATTCTGGCCACGTTCGGTCAGGCACTAGGAGTTTAAAAGTAAAGACTATGTCCGATACCCCCGTTCGCAACAACCTGCACTGCTCGATTCCGGACGATCCGGATCAGAGCACCTACCGCTTTATCATTGTCGCGGCGAAACGCGCCCGGCAACTGCAGAGCGGCCATCGGCCCGTGCTGCCCACGTCTTCGAAGAAGCCCACCGTCATCGCGATGGAAGAAGCCCGTCGCGGCCTGGTGAAGTACGACCTGCCCGCCGAAATTCTGATTCCGGAAGAGTTGCCGCTCGAAGGCGAATTCTAGGCCTCCTGGCCGGGGGCGCGACCGAAAATGCGAATCGTGCTCGGGATCAGCGGCGGAATCGCGGCGTACAAAGCCGCGGAGCTTGCCCGCCTGCTGATCCGCAACGGCCATGAGGTACAGGCCGTGATGACGCGAGCGGCGGAGGAGTTCGTCCGTCCGCTCACCTTTGCTTCTCTGACAGGCCGCAAAGTTATCACCGATATTTTCTCGTCGGCAAGCCCAGACGCCACGCTTTCGAGCGCGGTGGAGCATATCGGCGTGGCGCAGGAGCACGATCTGCTCCTGGTGGCGCCGGCGACCGCGAACACTCTCGCGAAATTCGCGCACGGGATGGCGGACGATTTTCTTTCCACCATGTATCTGGCTTTCCGGGGGCCGGTTGTTCTGGCTCCGGCCATGAACAACAACATGTGGGAGCATCCGGCCACGCGCGCGAATCTCGAAATTCTGAAACAGCGCGGGCATTTGGTGGTGGATCCGGACGACGGGTTTTTGGCCTGCGGAACTTACGGGCCGGGGCGTCTGGCGGAAAACGAAAAGATTGTTGCGGCAGTGGAGCGGGCGGGACTTCGTCCGGCGCAGGATTTCGCGGGCGAAACGGTGCTGATC
>Ga0118677_10012461_pt1 | contig 12467 bp, 10 predicted proteins | sample AliMusrvi5mmetaG_FD_86154 | JGI IMG/M metagenome (GOLD analysis project Ga0118677, IMG submission 86154)
GTCAGCCTGTCGCTGGACGGCCCCAACGCCGAGATCCACGACGGCTTCCGGCGCGTGCAGGGCGCGAATGCGCTCCCATTCGGCGGCGTTGGATTTGAAATAGGACGCCGCCGCGCTGGCGCGCGCCTGACGCACATGCGCCAGCCGCGCTTTGTCCGCGTCCTGCAGGCTGGGATCGGCCAGGGCGGCGATGACGCGGCTGAGCTCGGCGCCGGTGCCCCGGTCAGCGGCGCGGCAGAACACCCAGCTGCCTTCCTTGAAGCGCTCGACCAGCCCGGCCTCACCCAAAAGCTTGAGATGACGGGAGACGCGCGGCTGGGACTGGCCCACGATCTCGATCAGCTCGCTGACCGTCAGTTCGGCCTGGCGCAGCAACAAGAGCAGGCGCAACCTGGTGGGGTCGCCGGCGGCACGCAGCATGGAAACCAGCCTGTCCAAGTGCCTTCCTACATATAAGCATATCTTTATATGCTCAAGGTCCGTGCGGCTGCAAGGGGTCTGGATTTGTCCCGAAAAACCCCGCAAAACCCTGGAAATTCCCGGGTTTTGGACTGGATGCGTGGCTTGCGATCGGTGGTTTTGGGATTGTGCGGGCTGCTGCTGGCCGGCTGCGCAGCCCCCGCACCGCAGGCCGTCAATGATCCCTATGAGCCGTTCAACCGCGAAGCCCTGAAACGCAACGCCAAGATCGACAAGTATATCGTCATCCCTGCCGTGGAGGCCTATTTCAGCTTGGTGCCGGAAGACGGCCGGCGCGGGGTGCACAATTTCCTGGGCAATCTGGCGCTTCCCACCATCTTCGTGAACGACATGCTGCAGGGCGAAGTCTCCCGGGCCGGAAAATCCATGTGGCGGCTGACGGTGAACTCGACTATGGGCCTGGGCGGCTTCCTCGATCCGGCCAGCAAAATGGGCATTCCGGGGCATCGCGAGGATTTCGGCCAGACCCTCGCGGTGTGGGGCGTGGGCGAAGGACCTTACCTGATCCTGCCGCTCCTGGGCCCCGGCAATCCACGCGACGTCGCGGGGCTGGCGGTGGACGCGGTGATCGATCCCACCAACCAGATCCGCTTCAAGCAGCACATCTGGTGGTCGGCAGGGCGCGAATTTTTCACCTTGCTGGACCTGAAGGGCCAAACGTACCAAACGGTCCAGGGCATCCAGCGCAGTTCGGTGGATTATTATTCATCCCTGCGCAGCCTCTATCGCCAGATGCGAAACGAACAGATCCGCAATGGCCGCAAGAGTGGCGAGGATTTGCCGGATTTCTGAGAAGAAGCTTGGTTTTGCACACAAAATAGGGCTTTTGCCTGCCTTGAACTTGCCATAGCAAACCGCGAACATTGCCCAAACGGGAAAGACCATAAGATGCAGCTTTCGATGCCCCTGATGCGCCGCGCCCTTTTTGCGTTCGCGATCCTGGCCGCCGCACCGCTTTTGACGGTGAGTCCCGCCGCCGCCGCGCAGAACGTGGCCGAAGCCTTTGTGGACGACAACATTCACAAGGGCCTGGACATCCTCAAGGACAAGAAGCTCAACACCGTCCAGCGCCGCGACCAGTTCGAGACCTTGCTGCTGGGCCTGGTGGATGTGCGTCGCATCGCGCTGTTCACCCTGGGCCAGTATCGCCGCACCGCGCCGCCGGAAGATGTCGAAGCCTTTGTGGGCGCGTTCAAGAATTACGCGACCGCGGCCTACCAGTCCTATTTCGCCAAATACACCAATAAGAACCTGAAGGTGATTGGCTCGACCCAGCGCAATCCCACCGACTTCATCGTGCAGACCCAGCTCGTCGATCCCGGTTCCAGCCAGCAGCCAGCGGAAGTGGATTTCCGGGTGCGCACCGATGCCGGCAAGCCGGTGCTGGTGGACGTGGCCTATCAGGGCATCTGGCTGTCACTGGAGGAGCGCGACCAGTTCGTCGCCTTCCTGGGCCAGAACAACGGCAATGTCCGCACGCTCATTTCCCACCTGAGCGAGCTGGCTGTGAACCTGGGCAAGCCGACTCAATAGCCTGTTCAGGCGCTGGCCCGGGCGCCCAAATTTGCATCCCGCCACGCCTTGAGGGCATCGGAAGATTGCGCGTTGGACCGGCGCAGGTCGGCGAGCATCGGCGCCAGGCCGTCCACGCGATTTTCAGAATCAGACAGGTCAGGCCCGCGCGAAACGCTTGTACTTGATCTTGTGCGGCTGGTCGGCATCCACGCCCAGGCGGCGCTTCTTGTCGGCTTCATAGTCCTGGAAGTTGCCTTCGAACCATTCCACATGGCTGTCGCCTTCAAAGGCCAGCATGTGGGTGGCGATACGGTCCAGGAACCAGCGGTCATGGCTGATGATCATGGCGCAGCCGGCAAACTCTTCCAGCGCCGATTCCAGGGCGCGCAAGGTGTCCACGTCCAGGTCGTTGGTGGGTTCGTCCAGCAAGAGCAGGTTGGCGCCCGAGCGCAGCATCTTGGCCAGATGCACACGGTTGCGTTCGCCACCGGATAGCTGGCCGACCTTCTTCTGCTGATCGCCGCCCTTGAAGGCGAAATGCCCACAATAGGCGCGCGCATTGATCTTGGTCTTGCCGAACTCGATGAAGTCGGTGCCGCCGGAAATTTCCTGGTACACGGTCTTGTTGGGATCCAGCGCATCGCGGCTCTGGTCGACATAGCCCAGCTGCACCGTCTCGCCGATCTTCAAAGTACCGGCATCGGGCTTTTCCTGTCCCGTCAGCATGCGGAACAGCGTGGTCTTGCCGGCGCCGTTGGCGCCGATCACGCCGACAATGCCGCCCGGCGGCAGCTTGAAGTTCACATTTTCGTACAGCAGCCGGTCGCCATAGCCCTTGGCCAGGTTTTCCGCGTCAATCACCACCCCGCCCAGCCGCTCGGCGATCGGTATCATGATGGTGGCGGTGCCCGAACGCTGCTCCTGGCTTTTGGCCACCAGTTCTTCATAGGAATTGATACGCGCCTTGGACTTGGCCTGGCGCGCCTTGGGCGATTGTTTGATCCATTCGCGTTCGCGCGCGATGGTGCGCTGCTGCGCCGCCTCCTCGCTGGATTCCTGTTTCAGGCGCTTTTCCTGAATTTCCAGGAACGAAGAGTAGTTGCCTTCATGCGGGATGCCCTTGCCGCGATCCAGTTCCAGGATCCAGCTGGTGACATTGTCCAGGAAATAACGGTCATGGGTGACCAGGATGATGCAGCCCGTGTATTCGCGCAGGGTCGCTTCCAGCCATTGCACCGATTCCGCGTCCAGATGGTTGGTGGGTTCGTCCAGCAGCAGGATGTCGGGCGCGTCCAGCAAGAGCTTGCACAGCGCCACGCGACGGCGCTCGCCGCCCGACAGGGTCTCGACCTTGGCGTCGCCATCGGGGCAACGCAGCGCGTCCATCGCCTGGTCCACCTTGCTGTCGAGGTCCCACAACCCTTGCGCTTCGATCTCATCTTGCAACTTCGCCATCTCGTCGGCGGTCTCGTCGGTATAGTTCGACGCGATCTCATTGTAGCGGTCGACCAAAGCCTGCTTGGCGGCGACGCCTTCCATGACATTGCCGCGCACATCCTTGGACGGATCCAGCTGCGGCTCCTGGGAGAGATAGCCGGTGCGGATACCATCGGCGGCCCAGGCCTCGCCGGTGAACTCCGTGTCCATGCCGGCCATGATCTTCATCAGGGTGGACTTGCCCGCACCGTTGACGCCGACGATGCCGATCTTGGCGCCCGGATAGAAGGACAAATAGATATTCTTGAGAATCTGTTTGCCGCCCGGATAGGTCTTGGACAGGTCCTTCATGTAGTAAACGAATTGCGGCCCGGCCATGGGGATATCCTTTGAAGGCGCGAAGAGATGAGGGGTTTTAGCCCACTCGCTTGGGCTTTTTAAAGAGCGCTCCGGCTCGCGCCTACGCTTTTAGAACTTGATTTTCGCGCGGCTGAGCAGCGACACGGCAGTGGCGCCGCGCTGGCCCTGGGCATTGGTCTGGTAGGCGGCGTTGGTCTGCAGCGCCACGGCGCCGTCCAGGAAGTTGGTCACATAGCCCAGCTGGATATCGGTTTCCTGGACATGGGTCAGCGGCGCGCCTTGCGCGATCACCAGCGGCATGTCACCGGCCGAGGTCAGGCTGGAGAAAGTTCCGGCCAGGCTGGGCGCAGGCGCGGAGAAGGCCACGCCCAGCGCGTCATTGCCGAACACACCATGCTTGGCGATGGCGAAGGAATAGGATTGTTCATGCAAGGTGCCGCCGCTGCTGGCCAGGCTGCCGCGCGGATCCAGCTGGGTCATGCCTTCGCTGAAGGAGGCGGTGGTGACCCAGCCCTTGCCGACATCGACATGCGCCGCAACGCTGAGCGCGCCGGTGCTGGAATGCTGCGAAATGTTCGGATTGGCCAGCCCCAGCGGCATGCCGGAGCGCTGCGAGGCGATGGCGGTGAGGTCCAGGCCCAGCGCGCTGGAAACATCCAGCGACATGCCGCCCAGCAGCGACTGGCTCTGGCTGGCGTCATAGGTCAGCGCCAGCGGGCCGGTGGGCGCAGCGGCATCGAAATGGAAACGGTCCAGCCGCTCATTGCTGGTGGCGATGCCGGCGCGCAGGCGCAGATTGTCATACGGCACGAAGGTCACGCCGCTGTAGTTGCCGCCATTGGCGAGCGCGAGGTAAGGCGCGGAGACCGCCGGCAGGAACGGCGAAGCGGCGGTGCCGTAATTGGTGAAGCGCGCCGCAAGGTCGATGTTCGCGCCCGCATCCAGCGCCAGGTTCGGCGCCAGCAGCGCGCTGGTGGCGAAGGAGGACGCGCCGGCAAAGCTCAGTGTGCTGCCCGAAAGCTGTGCCGCCACGATGGGCTGCACCGCGCCGCCCGACAAAGCGGGCGCGGACAATTCATAGGCGGAGATCGCGCGCGCGGCGCCGAAGGATTGCAGGCTGGGCGATGGCGCAGCGGCAAGCACCGGCGCCGCCGCGCAAACCGCGGCAAGCCCCGCGGCCAAGACCGCAGCGTGCTTGAAATTACCCATCACCAACCCCTGCTCGGGGCCCCTCTGTTAGTGGCAAGAAAATACCAGACCGGTCGTTCCGGTCCAAGGAAAACAAGGGGTTTTCTGCGGCTTTCCTGTCACAGACGCCACTTACAATGCCGAAATGTCGCACCCCCTCCCCATGGCCGGTTTACAGCGAAAACCCGCGCCTTTTCATGCCCTTGGTGGAATCTGGGCCAAATATGGGAACTTTTTCGGCCTTCCCCGCCTTTTTCATGATCAGAGCGGCGTAACCTACCCAGCAGCCTGTCGAACGGATCCCAGATGAAAGCCGCCGTTCTGCCTTCCTCAGCCCTGGCCCAGACCTATGCGGCGGTTCGCGCCCATAGCGAGGCCCTGGCGGCGCCCCTTTCGGCGGAAGATTGCACCATCCAGTCCATGCCCGACGCCAGTCCGGTCAAATGGCACTTGGCTCACACGACGTGGTTTTTCGAAACCGTGATCCTGTCGCAGCGGCCCGGTTACAAGCCGTTCGATCCGCGCTTCGCCTATCTGTTCAATTCCTATTACGAGGCGCTGGGGCCGCGGCATCCGCGCCCGCGCCGTGGTCTTCTCACCCGTCCCACGCTGGACGAGGTTATTGCCTGGCGCGCCCATGTCGATGCGGCGATGGCCGCGGCATGCGACGATGCCCATGGCGACAAAGCTCTGCACGAGGCCATCACCCTGGGATTGCATCACGAGCAGCAGCACCAGGAGCTGATCCTTACCGACATCAAGCACGCCTTTTTCTCCAATCCGCTGCTGCCTGCCTATCGCAGCGACAAGCCCGCCGCGCGTGCGAGCCAATCGCTGGACGGCATCTCCATCCCCGGCGGCGCGGCCTGGATCGGCCATGACGGTTCGGGTTTCTGTTTCGACAATGAGCTGCCGCGCCACCAGGTGCTGCTGCGGCCCTTCCGTATCGCCTCGCGTCCCGTCAGCAATGGCGAATACCAGGCTTTCATCGCCGATGGCGGCTATCGCCGTCCCGAATTCTGGCTGTCGGACGGCTGGGCGCGGGTGCAGGAGGAACATTGGGAAGCGCCGCTCTATTGGCTGAAAGATGACGATGGCAGCGCCAAAGAAAATTCATTTGTCTTCACCCTCGATGGCGCACAACCGCTGGATGTCCATGCGCCGGTAGAGCATGTCAGCTTCTATGAAGCGGCCGCCTATGCCGCCTGGGCCGGCGCGCGGTTGCCGACCGAGTTTGAATGGGAAGCGGCGGCGCCACTGTTTGCGCATGGCGATGTCTGGGAATGGACCCGCTCGTCCTACGATCCGTATCCGGGCTTCAAAGCGTTTGAAGGCGTCGCCGCTGAGTACAATGGCAAGTTCATGGTGGGCCAGCTGGTGTTGCGCGGCGGCTCCGTCGCCACCCCGCAGGGGCATATCCGCGACAGCTACCGCAACTTTTTCCCACCGCATGCGCGCTGGCAGTTCAGCGGCATTCGATTGGCCGAGGACGTATGATGGACACCACACTCGCCCGCATTTCCCATCTTCCGGCACCGGCCGCAGACAGCTTCGCCGATAGCCTGATGGCGGGACTTGCCAAGTCGCCCAAGGAAATGGGGTGCAAATATTTCTATGATGAAGCCGGATCGCGCCTGTTCGACCAGATCTGCGAACTGCCGGAATATTACCAGACCCGCACCGAGACCGCGCTTCTGAGCCGTTATGCGCCCGAGATCGCCGCCCTGATGGGACCCGGTATGGAGATCGTGGAGTTCGGCGCCGGATCGTTGCGCAAGGTGCGCATCCTGCTGGATGCGGCGCAGGATTTGCGCGCCTATACCCCGCTGGATATTTCCGGCGGTTATCTAGGCGAGGTGGTGCGCGCCCTGGCGGCCGAATATCCGGCGCTGACCTTGCGGCCGCTGGTGGGTGATTTCACCTTGCCGCTTTCCATTCCGGGTCTTCCGGGCAATCCCCGCCGCGCCGGTTTCTTTCCCGGCAGCACCATCGGCAACTTCAAGCCCGACGCGGCGATGGCGCTGCTGCGGCGCATGCGCGGCGTGCTGAATGGCGGCGGGCTGCTCATCGGCGTGGACCTGGTGAAGGACCCGGTGCGGCTGCACGCGGCTTACAACGATGCCGGCGGCGTCACCGCCCAGTTCAACAAGAATTTGCTGGCGCGCGCCAACCGCGAACTGAGTGCGGATTTTGATCTCGATGCCTTCGCCCATTACGCGCCCTACAATGCGTACGCTACCCGCATCGAGATGTACCTGGTCAGCCTGAAACGCCAGAGCGTGACCCTGTGCGGACAGCGTTTTGAGTTTGCGCAAGGCGAAGCGGTGCATACCGAGGACAGCCACAAATACACCATCGAAAGCTTCCGCGAGATGGCCTGCCGCGCCGGCTTCAATCCCCGCGCCGTCTGGACCGATGAAGACCGGCTGTTCAGCCTGCACTGGCTGGAAAGCCGTTCTTAGGAAGCCAGCATCAGGATTGGCGCCTGCCAACCCTTGAGCACCGCGGTGGCGGTGTTGCCGAAGAACAATTCCTCGCCCGGCCGCGCGCTGACGCCCATCGCGATCATGGTGGCGCCGCGTCCCGCTTCCTTCAGGATCGCGCCGGCTGCCGCCGAGCGCGGCGAGATGCGCGTCGTCACCTTCACGTCATAGCGCTCGCCCAGTTCGGTCACGTCTTTCAGCACGCTTTCCTCCCGGGTGCGGGTGCGCGAGCGCCCGTCGGTCTGGGAGACGAACAGGCAATGCACGCCTGCGCCGGTGGCGCGCGCCAGGGCAAAGGCGATCTCGGCGGCACGGCGCGACTGGGGCGAGCCGCTCACCGGCACCAGGATGCGGCTGCGCCTGTTCAGCGGCGCGGGGCTTTTGCCATCTGCAAAGACAATCAGCGGGCCATCAAACCCGGCCGAGAGCTGGGTGATCTTGGGCGCAAACCCGCCATCCTCTTCCACGCTGGCATCCAGCGCCACGAACATCAGGTCATAACCCTTGCGCGCCTCGTCCTTCACCACGTCGGCGGGGGCATCCAGGGGCACACGCGCCGTCAGGTGCACTTTATCGGGATCCGGTTCGGCACCGTCCGCGATCACTTTGGCGGCGCTTTTCTTCGCGCCGGCCTTGACCGCCCTGGCCAGCGGATCGGCCTTCATATCCGCACCGCTTTCCTCGCGCGACTGGGCGCCGGTGATTTTCTTGTGCTCGGCATCCTTGGCGACATTCTGTTCGGCATGGCCGGACAATCCTTCCCGGGCCTTGTCGCTTTGCCGCTCCACCGCGCTCAAGGCATCGTGCTCCTGTTTGCCGGCCGGTTCCGTTTCCTCCGCCCGGCGCATGTCGGTTTCCAGCTTCAGCATGGTGACCGGCATGCCCTGCGCGCCCGCCAGGAGTCCCGCCAAACGCGCGCCCATGTGACCCACTGGGCTGTCATCCACCGCCAGCAGCAACCGCTCCAGCCTGGGCAGGAACCCCTTCTGGTCGATGGCTTCGCGCCCGATGCGGGTTTCCTCTTCCTTGCTCATCGGCAACCCGCTGAGAGCGGCGCGCAGCATGGGCGGCATCGCCATGGTGGTGATCACCGCCATGGTGACGATCATGGTGTAGAGATTCTGGCTCAGCGCGCCCATCGAAAGCCCGATGGAGGCCACGATCACTTCGGTGGAACCCCGCGCATTCATGGCGCAGCCCAGCGCGATGCCTTCGCGCCATTTCAGCCGCCCCAGCATGGCGCCGGCAAAGGCGCCGGAAAATTTCCCGATCGAAGCGATCGCCACCAGCAAGACGGTCAGGCCCGCAAGCTTCCCGTCTTTCAGGATGGTCAGGTCCGCCGCCAGTCCCGACATACCAAAAAAGATCGGCATGAAGAACGCCGTGATCATGCCGCGCAGCTGGCCCTGAATATGATTGGTGAGGATGGGGGATTCCCCGATCAGCACGCCGGCCATGAAAGCGCCCAGAACGGTGCGCACGCCCAGGAGCTGGGTGATGATCGCCATGGCGCCGGTGATCACCAGGATGGTGGTGATGACCGGAAAGTCGCTGCGGAAATTGTCGTTGACCCAGCGGATGGCGGAAAAGACCAGCCAGCGCCCGGCGGTGAAACAGAAGACCAGGAACAGCGCCACTCCGCCCACCGTTTTGGCCAAGTTGAGACTGTCCAGGCCGCCGCCGGCGCCGCCGCGCGCGCCGGTGATGCCGAAGATGATGGCGATGATCACCCAGCCCACCGTGTCTTCCATGATGGCGGTGGCGACGATGATCTGGCCCAGGTTCCGGCGCATGAAGTTCATCTCGCGCACCACCATGGCCACGATCTTGATGGAGGAAATGGACAGCGCCGTTCCCAGGAACAGCGAAGTGACCAGGCTGTTGCCGCCGCCGCCCAGAAGCGCCCGCGGGCCGAATTCGCCCAGCACAAAACCGCAGGCAAAGGGAAATGCGATGCCGCACAGCGCGATGGCGACTGCCGCCCAGCCGGATTTGCGCACCAGGCTGAGGTCAGTCTCCATCCCGGTCAGCAGCAGCAGCATCAGGATGCCCACCTGCGAGAGGCCGTCGATCATGCCCTTCTGCGCTTCGTCCTTGGGAAAGATGAAGTGCTGGGCCTGTGGCCACACCCAGCCGAACAGCGAGGGGCCCAGGATGATGCCCGCCAGCAGGGTGCCCATCAGCGCAGGCTGGCCGATGCGCTGCATGCCCTCGCCCAACACGCGCCCCACCACCAGCAGCAGGAGAATTTCGGCTACCAGCAGTCCTTCGGCCCGGCCGGTGCCGCTGGAGCCATTGCCCGCCGCAGCGCCGTGGGTGGCGGCGACGGCGTGGCCGGCCATAATAACGATCAGGAATAGCCCCAGGACGAAAGGACCCGGCAGGGCATAAATGCGGGTGCGAATGGCGGGCATAAAAATCTGCTTTTGCGGGGGAAAAGCCCCCCTTATCGCCAGCAATAACGCGCGAAAGGGGTTTGCGTTCGGGCCTTGGACCCGCCAAGCTGCCGCCGATTTTGGGGAGTGAGGAAACATGAAAACATTCGCAATTGCAGGCTTTGCGGTTTTGGCCGCCAGCGCCGCCGCTTTCGCGCAATCGGGCGGTCAACTGGCCGTGGCCCAAGGCGGCAACACCAAGAACTATGACGTGCCGGCGGGCTCCAAGCCCCAGACCGTCATCATCACCACCCGCGACCTGAAGGACGGCGAGACGACATCGCCGCACATGCATTACGGCGTGGAGATGACCCAGGTCACCTCCGGCACGTTCGAATGCTACGTCAAGGGCCAGCCCGTGATGGTGGTCAAGGCCGGCGAGAGCTTCGTGATCCCGCGCGCCGCGCCGCACGATTGCCGCCCCCAACCTGGCAGCGTGCCGGTGCACCTGGCGGTGACCCTGGTGATCGACACGGGCACCCCGCCGCGTTCGCCGGTGACGGACGTGCTGATCCCGAAGTAGCCGGAACTGCGACGTTACGAAAACAGGGCCGGTGGCTGATGCCGCCGGCCTTTTTTCATGGCTAAATGCGCCCATGTGGCTGCTCTATGCCTTTACCGGTCCGCTCCTGTGGGCCGTCTCGACGCACATCGACAAATTCCTGGTCGACAAATATTTCCGGCACAGCGACACCGCCGTGCTGATGGTGTTCACCGCCCTGTTGGGCGTGCTGGCACTTCCCGTCATCTGGCTGGCTGAGCCGCAGGTGCTGGCGCTGCCCTGGCTGGCAACGGCGGTGATGACGGTGTCGGGCATCCTCTATATGGGCGCGATGCTGTTCTACCTGCGCGCCATCCAGAGCGAGGAAGCATCCGTGGTGGTGCCGCTGTTCCAGGCAAACACGGTTTTCACCTTCGCGCTGGGCCTGATCTTCCTGCGCGAGCTGCCCCGCTGGCAGCAGCTGGCCGGCGCAGCGCTGGTCGTCGGCGGCGCGCTGGGACTGTCGCTGGACAAGAAACTGCGCTTTGGCAGCTTCAAGCCAAAACTTGTCCTGTTGATGTGCGCCGCCACCTTCGTGCTGGCCCTGTCCAGCGTGGTGTTCAAGTTCTTTGCGGTACATGATGAGTTCTGGAGCACCACCTTCTGGACCTTCGTCGGCGAAGGCCTGTTCGGGGCCGCCATCCTGGCGGTGCCCAAATACCGCAAACAGTTCACCACGCTGTTCCGTAAGAATCCCGGCGCAGTGATCGGCGTCAATGCCGCCAATGAGCTGATCAATCTGGGCGGTGGGCTCGGGGTGCGCTATGCCTCGCTGCTGGCGCCGGTGGGGCTGGTTTCGGCGATCTCCGCCACTTCGACCTTTTTCGTCTTCCTGTTCGGCATCCTGCTCACTTTGTTTTTCCCCAGGATCGGACGGGAGGATTTGTCGGCGCGAAACGTCTATCAAAAGGCCGCCGGCGGGGTGCTGATCATGGCCGGGGTGGTGCTGATCCAGATCTATGCCAAGGAGCATTGAATCGTTGCTCTGAATCCACTTGCTCGCGGGCGGGAGACATGCGCCACTTCCCGCCAATAAGAACAAGGCGCGTTGGGGAGAGGAATGCGTAAGTTTCTGTTGTTGCTGGGAATTTGTGGTGCGGCGCTGACGAGTATCGCCTTGGCCCAAGGCGCCCTGCCCTATTGGGCCTATCCGGTGCCCAAGCATCCCTGGCCCCAGCCTGACCCCGCGCAGGTGGTGCATGTGCCGGGGATCAAAAAGACCTTCACGGTCGCCGGAGTGAATGACCGCTTCAATGTGCCGGACTGGTATCCGGCCTCGCATCCGGTGATGCCGCAAATCGTGGCGCACGGGCGCAAGCCCGACGTGTTCGCCTGTGGCTATTGCCACCTGCCCAACGGCCAGGGACGTCCGGAGAATGCCTCGCTGGCCGGCCAGCCTGCCGCCTATATCGTGAGCCAGGTGGCGGACATGCGCGCCGGACGGCGCAAGTCGTCATCCGACAAGATGGGCTCGATCAATTCCATGATGGCCGTGGCCAAGGCATCGAACGACGCCGAGGTGAAGATTGCCGCCGGTTACTTTTCCAAACTGAAATTCGCCAAATGGATCCGGGTGGTGGAGACCGACAAGGTGCCCAGGACCGACATCGCCCAGCGCAACATGCTGGTGGTGGTGCCGGGTCCGAAGGAGGCCATCGGCAAGCGCATTCTGGAAATCCCGGAGAATCTCGAGCGCACCGAAGTGCGCGATTCCAAGTCCGGCTTTGTCGCCTATGTGCCCAAGGGCGCAATCGCGCGCGGCAAGGCGCTGGTGGAATCGGGGGCCGGCGCTTTTCCCTGCGCTGCCTGTCATGGGCCCAATTATCGCGGCAATGGCGCGGTGCCGGCGCTGGCGGGCCGTTCGCCCAGCGGCATCGTCCGCCAGCTGCATGATTTCAAGGCGGGCACTCGCAATGGCGCGGGCGCGGCAATGATGCAGCCGGAAGTCGCCCGCATGACTGACGACAATCAAATCGACATCGCGGCGTATCTCGCCTCGCTCAATCCGTGAAAAGGACAACTTCATGT
>Ga0118677_10012462_pt1 | contig 12467 bp, 11 predicted proteins | sample AliMusrvi5mmetaG_FD_86154 | JGI IMG/M metagenome (GOLD analysis project Ga0118677, IMG submission 86154)
CAATATCACTAGGTAAAGAGACAGAAATATAATCTTTTGCGGGATTTGGGGAAATATTTATATTAAAATTACTTTGAAAATTTTCTGTTCCGGTTATTGCATAAGGAGGCCAGTAATTCCCTGACAGGACGATAAGACAAAGCATTTTCAGCGTATTGCCGAAATAGGTATTATCAGTAAAATTCTGAGCAATTAAATGGTCGTACATTCCGTTTAGCCAGGTTTGATGAGAACTATCGAGCATTGCACCGACAGCAAAAGGACCTATAAATGAAGGGTCATCGTAATTATTTCCAGAAATATTACCTCCACTTAAAGTATATCCTGACCTGACGTTCGCAGGATTAGAGGAAGTATGACTTTCAATCCATGTGTTGATTTTATTTACTGCTGTTTGAGAGCGTGTTTCGCCTGCTATAAGGTAATCTGTTGCGAGTCGCCATGGAACCCTGCATGAGTTGTAATAATAATCTCCATCGTAATCACTTTCAAGAAAGTTAGCTGAAGCAGGGATAGGCGTAGAGTTGCAGTTCATCACAAAATCGGGGATTAAACCTGTTGAAGGGCTGTTGTTTGTTTGTATAGTACTAACGATATTATAACATTTGTTTATTACCTGGCTCCATTTATTATTGAAAGTCGCATTATAAAATGCTCTGAAATGGTCGGGCATAAAGTCTGAAGGGCGTGTTGCATAATAATTAGTGATGTTAAAAGACGAATCAGGAGGATAATTAGTTGTATCAACCCAATCGCCTAATTCAGTGGCATATGTATTTTTATTGATAACATAAACCATAAGGGAATCTATAAGTTTATTGGCTTCCTGCAAATAGTTTATGGCTCCGGTGCTTCCCCATTGTTTGTTTGCTAATAATAAAGAATAGGCAATATCAAAATCGCCATCTGTTGCATCATCAGTGCCCGCAGTATCAATGCAAGCAGTGTTTTGCTCCCACGCCATAAGCTCAAAAGAAATAGAATCTAAATGTGCTTTATAGTAGTTATATAAACCATCATAAATTGTTTTGGCATCAGGGTCGAACCCTGCCATGTAAGCAGCAATCATCATCCCATAGCCTTGCCCTTCGGATACACAGTTTATGGTAGGGTCTTCATCTCCGAACCATACAAAATACCGGTTGGAGTTACAGGTATTTCTGAAATACTTAGCTTTCCAACTGTTGTAAAACGAAGTAACATCACCATCCATCACTGTTTGTGTATGATTGTTTGGCATAATTGAACCCTGCATATACTGATAGTGTTGTGGAAATGGAAAGTTCTGCGAAAACAGGTTTGTGAATGCACTTAGCAAAATGATTAAAATAAAGTGTCTCATATTTCCATATTTAAAAGAAAATTAATTTATTAATAGTTTATTCTTTTTCTATAGGTTGTTTTTAATCTATGTTTACGTGCTTTTTGTTATTTCGTTTTATCGCCTTGTGTTTAATGATCTCGCTTTATGCTTTTCGATGGCGGCTCAAAGCACTTACGCTTTTACAAAGTTAATACTCATTCAACTTACTACTTTCCTTTTCTACGAACCACTTTCCAATCACTGAAAGCAACAGCGTGTTATTCCCTTGTGCTACCTCCTAACTATGCGAACATTGCAATTTGTCCATCGTTTACTGGTGTCATTTCGTTTATAAAACTTTCCCAAAAACACAAGGTCAAACTGAATTTATACATTTCGTTTAATCTGTTCAATTCCGTTTTCAGGTCTTGTTTATTAATGTTTTTTGCTAATTTCAAGAGGTCAATTCTCATCAAAACATCTTTTGTAAAAGTCCTCTTTGCATCTGTAAAAGTTATAGATTGCAAAAATTGCATTGTCGTCTCTGAATTTAGAAGTATTAAAGCATAAACGGCAAATTCAATTTTGTCAAAACCTATAAAATAGCAAGTGTCATCAAGCATTACAGGCTTATTGTCCTGGGGCAGGATTAATGTAAAATGGAATGTTTTATAAAGACCGGATATCGCAACTTTATAAGGTTTAAAAGAATAATCACCAATGCCGAAAATAGAAAATAAAGGCTTGTTATTGTAAATGCTTGATTTACGTGCGTCAAAACTGGCTTTATGTGCTGTTAAGTAATGATAAGTTTGAGGATATTCCGATTTTATGTATTTAGTTTCTTGTCCAACCTTCTTTTGGGTAACAATAGTAAATTTTCTTGTTTGGTAAATTACCGTGTTTTTAAGGTCAGAGCTTTTGAGGATACCATATACCAAGCCGTCTTCTAATTTTACCTCTTCATTCATTCCGTTTACATAATGTCCATTTACTTTGTCTAATTCCATTATTGCTGAACAGTCGTGTTTTAAACCTTGCCGCCACACGAAAGGGCTTACGCCATCTATGTTTTTAGTGTGAATATAGGTGTCAATGTTTGATACAAATTTGTCGTTTAACCAGCCAAATTTTTGACAGGCATTTTTGTTATCATAAAAGTTAAACTCTTCGCAGTCAAAATCAGGGACAGCATTAAGTTTGCAATAAAACAGAGATGCTTCAACAGAAACATTAAATTCTTTTTTACTGTCAATACATTGCTTTTGAATTGAAGCTATCTGATATTTATTTCTATTTTGTTCAAAGACTATGTTTTTTATCACAGAATTTTTAACCAATAGCACTAAATAACCGTTCATATTCTGAAAAGTTTCAATCATTGCCAATGTAATGAATTCGGCAATATCAAAATTGCCTTTACCAGTCATAGCATCTAGCCCATTATTATTTTTGAAATTTGTTTTCTTTGGCAGGTTAGATGAATTTAAGCTTCCCAATTTTGAGTTTGTTACCCAGGGGGGATTACCAATTATTAAAATATCTCTGGCTGCATGCTGGTTTGCAATTAGCTTAAAATCGAAATCAAAAACATTACAATGCGTGATTGAAATTTCAGGTTTATTCCTTGTCGGATTTTCAAGAAAAAAATTGATAATGCTAAATTTGGTTTCCCAAATGTATGGTTTGTAGATTTCAACGCCATAAACATGTTGTATATTTTTGAAATTTTTCAAAGATGCAATAATAAAATTGCCTTTACCACAAGTTGGTTCAACTAGTATTTCTGGAGAAATTTGATTGAATGTTAAATGTAAAGTCACGTTGTTGGCTAAATCAGCATTTGTTTGAAAGTCCCCATACTCGGCTCTATCAGGCTCTTCAACAATGTTGTGAACGTTTGAAATAATTTTTTTTAGTGTTTCTAATTCGTCATTATTATCAAAAAAATGTTTAATACCGAAAGCATCAAGCATTTTTTGATTGGCTATTTCAAAAGACACAATTTTTTTCAGATTTTCATTTAAGAAAACAGAAGTTTGATACGTAATATTTGCTTCAAATACCCTCATCATTTAGGTTTATTATAGCTAACAATTTTTGAAATACCAGGAATATCCTCGGTGAGTGAAACAATCCGTTGATATTGCAACCGCCATTGTAAAGCATTGGAAATAGTCAGGAAGCCTTGTTCTGGCGGAGTTTTAAGAATTTGTACTGCCAATTTGGTCAAAGTAATTTCATCTGCGGGTATATTTTTATCATTGAGATATGCAATAATGTCCGCTTCATTGGCATTATCTTTAACCATTTCTCTTAAACGGAAAGTAGTTGTATAGTCTGCTGTTCTTTCTTTAGAAACAAAAGAACAGCTTACGAAATTAAGTGTAGCTGTTTTAGTATTCGGGTCATCAGATTTGTCATAGACAAAAACAAGAAGGTTATAACCAAGGCCAAAAACTTTTTGCTTTGCATCTTTGAAAGGGCAAGAGGACTGAGGTTGTTTTATTGAAGTTACTTTTATGTCTGTCGAAATATCGCTTGAAGGCAGATCAATACCACTTGCAGATGAACCAATAATAACTTCATATTTTCCATTCAAGTGTTTTTGAAATTTTTGTTCAATGAGTGTTCCAACCGCTTTACCATCAGTAACGCCAAAAAGTTCTTTATGTTGAAATTTAGATTGGGTTACACAAAAATACTGAGCTTCTTCTAAAAGCTTTGGTATTGTTAAAATTTCTTTTGTATCCATAAAGCAAATTTACATTTTTTATCTGGAATTAAAGAAATCACTTTTCACTAAAAAAAAGTATTCAGCCAAATCAAACTAATGATTATCTTAATACTTTATTCATTGGTTTTAGGGGGCCCATTTTCATGATATTTATAAGCATTTCTGATTTGATACAATAATTTATAGGATCTTCTGAGCATTCCAGGGATATCCCTTAATGGATATTTCATTACAAAAAGAAGCTTTTGGGTAGGAGAGACGGCTTCATTATACAAACGGTAAAATTCATTATAAAAATCTTTTATAGGAAGCCTTGTGGGTAGGAGCGTATGGAGAAAATCGAAATAGTCGTAATTATGAGTTATTAATTGGGCTTTCACCACTGCGTAAAAATCAGTCCCGGGAAGAGGCGTGAGAACTGAAAAAGAGGCAAAACTCAACTTGAGTTTAAGGCAATATTTTATAAATTCCCTGAAATCGGCTTTGGTAAACTCAGGTCTGACCATGAAAGAAGCATAAATCTCAATATTTGTTTTTTGAAGAACTTTTATTGCTTCATCATTTACAGCAACAGTTGATTTCTTTTTAATACTAATAAGGTCTTCATCTTTAAATGATTCAAGCCCGATAAAAATCCGTTCAAGTCCAATTTCTTTCCATTTCTCTATAAGGTCGGGATGTTTTGCAATGCTATCGCTTCTGCCATAAAGGAAATACTTTTTTTTAATTCCCGCTTCTTTAATAAGTCTGGCATGCTCCAACATCCGCTTTGTATCTATCAGCGACTCATCATCAGCAAAAAAAATGTATACTTCTTTTATTTCTAAAAGTTCTTTCACAATATTTTCCGGCTTTCGTATTAAGTACTTGCCCCCATTAAGCTTCCACAAGGCACAGAAGTTACACCTGAAAGGGCATCCCTTTGAAGTTCTGACAGAAGCCAGCGGTTTCATCCATTCTGAGAAATAATGCTTTCTGTATTTTTCGGTGAGAAACCGTGCGGGGAATGGAAAAGCGTCAAGGTCGTCAGTAATTAGAGGTGGCGTATTAATTATTTCTCCCTTTTTATTCGTATAGGATATTCCCGGAATGCCTTCAAAATCTTCATTTTTTTCAAACCGTTGCACGACCTCTTTAAAAACAAAAATGCCTTCACCACTAACAATAAGATCAATAGCGGGTTCCAGAAAATCCTCAGGAGCAACGGTTGCATGATGACCACCAACAACAGTAAAAACAGTCGGACGCCATGATTTTAATTGTATAAAAAGTTCCTTCACAGAATTAACGTCTACAGTATATGCCGTTATTCCCACAATATCGGGATTGAATGCCTCGAAAACAATTTTTAAATCCTTTTCTATCCGTAAATCAATAATTTGTACTTCGTGGTCTGTAATGAGGCCCGAAGCAATATATTCGAGGGCAAGGGGTTCGTGCATAAACACATCTTCGCCACCAATAGTATTTGGCCCTTTAGCAGGCTGGACGAGTAGTATCTTCATGGGTGCAATTTTTTTTCAAATATAATTTTTTCAGATTTATTCTGACAAAACCATTAAATTTCAAGCGCCAAGTCTCAAATTTCAAAACACCAAATAATAAATTGTTAAGTGCCTGATACTTGGAGAGGTGTATTGTTTTTTGTTTCTATTAATTTTACTACATTTGTCATTCGATTTTTAAAAATCATTATTATGTTTACAACAAGTCATTTTCATCCGATGTTTGTTCACTTTCCGGTAGCATTAATCATTTTTGGTTTTTTTGCAGCCATCGCATCGTTAATTCATAAAAAAGAAACGTGGTTACCTGCTACAAGTCTTTACCTTTTAATCCTCGGCACTCTTGCAGCATTGGTTGCCGTGCTCACCGGTGTTTTTTTTACTGAAGAAACGACAGGTGCCGCCAACGAAATTGGAGAATTGCATGAGCATCTGGCATGGATAACATTAGGTTTGTTGGTTGCGACTTCTGCTCTTTATATTTACCTTAAAGTAAAGAAAATAGAAAAACCCGGTTTAAAATGGTGTGCTTTTGCGTTATATGCCTTATCAGCTATCTCAGTGGGTGTTACAGGTTTTTACGGTGGCACATTAGTATATAATTTTATGATATTAGCCCATTAACAATTATTAACAAATAGCTGAAAGCCAGGCTGGTAGACAATAACCGTCTTTCGCAAGGAAGTGTAACTTGTTTTGTAATATCAAATTAATTATCTTTGCGCCGGCCAAAAGGCAGATATTTGAAAAAAATTTTTTGATTAACAAAATTTATATATGAATTTATTTATTACAGGAGTAACTGGTTTTCTCGGTGGGGAGCTACTGGTAGAACTGTCCAAAAAACCAGAAATCGAAAAGATATTCTGTCTGGTAAGATCTCAGAATGAGGAAAATGCAAAGCTGAGAATAAAGAAAATATTTGATTTACATGGTGATTTTTTAGATACTAAAAAAATAATTCCTGTAATAGGAGAATTAGCCGATGGTCAGCTCACAGAAAAATTAAAAAATAATGATCAGCTAAGTAATATTGATACAATCATACATGCAGCTGCCAATACTTCATTTTCAAAAATATACGACGATCTGGTGGAAAAAGTAAATATAGGTGGAACCAGACAAATATTGGAGTGGGCTAAAACATTAAAGAAATTAAATCTTTTTACTTATATCGGAACAGCTACAATTTGTGGCATGTCAGTAAAAAATTGTCTTGTTACTGAGGATATGTCGCCAAATCTGGATTCAAAGCATCTTGTAAAGTACTCTTATACCAAGATGATGGGAGAGCTGATGCTGAAAGACTATCTTCCCACAGAAAAAATTCTGGTGGTAAGGCCCTCTATAATTATGGGCGACAGCAGGCCATGGATACCCCGTTCGTATGTCATATTATGGGCTTTGGCAACACTTAATCAGTTGCGTCTTATTCCTGCCAATGCGGATAGTAAACTGGACATCATTCCCATTGATTATGCAGCTAAATCAATAATAGCATTAATTTTTAATAATAAGCGTAAATATAGCGTCTATCATATTTCGTCGGGGCCTAATTCTGCAACTACTCCGGAAAAAGCTACCAGCGCCATCAAGGACTTCTTCCCCGAAAAGCCTGATTTTAAATTTGTTCCCAGGGAGCTTATGTCTGACATGAAAAAATGGACCAAGAATGGCATTATTATCAACGAAAACAGTCATTTGTTCAAACATAGCGATTATCTGAATTACTGGATAAATAACTTTGGCGATAATACCAAATTAAGAATACTCTTTTACGCACTGGAACCTTATATTGATTTTATAGAGCTGGTACAGATTTTCGATAATTCAAGATTGCTTGAAGATACAAATATGGGTGAATCTATCCCCGCCCATGTTTATTTGAAAACTACCGGAAAGCACCTCGAATCAATTAATATCTTCGAAGGCGCTATTGACCCATAAGAAAAAATGACTTTAAATGAACTCATCATTCTGAATAATAATTAAAAATGGAAAATTGAACCCCCATATAATCAGGGAACGCAGTTTTCCATTTTTTATAGTAATATAATAACTGCTTTCTTTATAATTTCTGTGCGGTAACAACTCGCCTTTTTTTTGAAATAAAAACACTTCTTTTATATGAAAAAAACCACATACTTTAAATCCTGTTTCTTTTTAATCTTCTTATCATTATTTTTTACTCGTTCTTATTCTCAAACAGGATGGGCACAGGTCAATTCTTTTGGAACCAACCCGGGCAATTTGCTTATGTATCGTTATGTGCCAGCTAATATTCCGGCAGTAGCGCCACTGGTTGTTGTTCTTCACGGATGTTCTCAAAATGCAACGACTTATGCTGCTTATTCTGGGTGGGATACACTTTCAAATCATCACAAATTTTATGTGATACATGCAGAACAGCAGTACCTTAATAATTTTAATTTCTGTTTTAACTGGTTTCAGTCTTCAGATTATACGCGCGGTCAGGGAGAGGCTTATTCTGTAAAACAAATGATAGATTATATGAAAAGTCATTTTAGTATTGACAGTACGCGGGTGTTTATTACCGGCTTATCGGCAGGGGCCTGTTTAACATCGGTGATGCTTGGGGCTTATCCCGAGGTTTTTTCGGCGGGAGCTATCAATGCCGGCACTCCATATAAATCAGCATCTGATGCTACATCTGCTACATATGCCATGTTGGGCTCTGTTACAAAAACCCCTGTGGCATGGGGTGACTCTGTGAGAAATGAAAACCCCAATTACACAGGAAACTATCCCCGGGTAGCTGTTTTTCAAGGACTGAGCGATGTTACAGTGAGCCCTGTAAATGCTACGGAACTCGTTAAACAGTGGACGAACGTTCATAATACCGACCAGGTAGCAGATTCTGTAAATCCGGCATTCAATGGCAATGCAAATGTGGAGATGAAACAATATAATGACGCATCGGGAAAAACAGTTGTTCAGACCTACATGATAAACTATATGCAACACGGTATAGCTGTTGATCCGGGTACTTGTTTTCAACAAGGAGGCACAATTGGCCTGGGTTCTTATTCTTATGATGAGAACTTTTACTCTTCTTTTTGGGCTGCTGATTTTTTTGGCATCATTAATAATCCGTATAATGTTAATGGACCAATTACAGTAACTTACGGCCAATCGAACATTGTTTTCTCTGTCCCCTTTCATACCGGGTCAACATACTACTGGCATTTTCCTTCAGGGGTGACCATTGTTTCAGGTCAAGGCTCCAATCAGGTTACTGTTAACTGGGGTAATATTTCAGGATTTATTACTGTTGAAGAAACCGAATCGGGCTCTTGTATTGTCGGGCCTACAGAGTTATATGTAACAGCAACAGTGAATACAGGTATTGATAAAAACGTTCAGGATATAGCTCTTTTCTTTAACCAGCAAGAAAACACCATAAATATCGCCTCTGTTTTGAAAAATTATACTGTCACCGTATTTGATCAGATGGGAAAATGCCTGATGAAAGTTGAAAATTTAAGTGACAATGCAGCCGTTCATCTTTCAAATAGCCTGACCAGGGGAATTTATCTTGTGAAAATAACTACGGGTACCAGGGTTTTTAGTCAGAAAATTGTTAAGATGCAGGATTAGGCTTATTTTGAGAAAAACATTTTAATAGCCACCAAGAAAAGGACAACGCCAAAAATTTTCCGTATTACATTGTCAGGAAGATTTATTGAGATTTTTGAGCTGAAATAGCTTCCAATCATAAATGTAATGGCTAAAATCAAAGCATAATTAATATTTACATAACCGGCCTTATAGTAGTTATACGCGGCAAATAAGCCGATGGGGGGTAATAGTACGGCCAAACTGGTCCCTGTTGCTTCATGCTGACTAAGGCCAATAATATAAACCAGGGCAGGAATTATTAAAATGCCACCTCCAATGCCTACCATGCCGCCAAAAGCGCCTATCAGTAAGCCTATTAAAACAAGAGCCAGTAATGTGTAAATGTTCATTTTAGGGATTTTATAATGTTCTTTTTACAAAATTACAAAATTATAATGACATGTTGGCTTCGTACTTCCGACTTCCGGCTTCCGACTCCCGTCTCCCGTCTCCCGTCTCCCGGCTTCCGTCTCCCGACTTCCGGCTTCCGACTTCCGACTTCCAGCTTCCGGCTTCCAGCTTCCGACTCCCGTCTCCCGGCTTCCGACTCCCGTCTCTCGTCTTCCGACTTCCGTCTCCCGGCTTCCGGCTTCCGACTTCCGACTTCCGGCTTCCGACTCCCGTCTTCCGACTTCCGGCTTCCGACTCCTGTCTCCCGACTCCCGACTCCCGGCTTCCAGCTTCCGTCTTCCGACTTCCGGCTTCCGACTCCCGTCTCCCGACTTCCGACTTCCGGCTTCTGCCCCCCTCATTCTTTAGGTTTTGCCTTTAAAGTAATCATTGTAATTTCAGGAGGAACGCCAATCCGGCCGGAAAAACCAATATAACCCAATCCAGTATTGACATACAGGTATTGATTATTAAATTTGTACAACCCCGACCATTGTTTATATTTCCATTGGACAGGACTGAATTTGTAATTACCGAAATTTATAACGAACTGCCCGCCATGCGTATGCCCTGAAAGCGTTAAGTCTATATTGGTTTTACCGGTTACTTCATTGCTCCAGTGCGATGGGTCGTGCGATAAAAGAATTTCAAACAGATTGGGGTTAACGCCTTTTAAGGCCATTTTCAAATCACCATATTTTTTGAATGGAGGCACTCCCCAGTTATCAACACCTATCAAGGCGATAGAGTCATTGCCAGACACAAGATACGTATGTCTGTTGCGCAACATTTCAAAACCCATCTCTTGCTGTGCCTTAATAAGATCTTTCAGATTGCAGCTTTTATCTCCGTCGCGGTACCATCTTCGGTAGTCTCCCATATCATGATTACCCAGAATAGAAAACATGCCGCAGGGAGGTTTTAGTGCTTGGAATAAAGGTACGAAAGGTTGTGTTTCAATGGCTTCATTGTTAATCATGTCGCCGGTAAACAGAATAATATCTGGCTTTTCGGCAATAAGTAAAGCAATGGTTTTTTCAACCAATAGTTTATCTTTAAAACTTCCCAGATGAATGTCCGAAATCTGTGCTATTTTAAACCCATCGAACGACTGGTGCAGCTTTTCTGAACTTATAGTTATCCGCTTTATCTCAATATCAGACTTGCCCCACACCATACCATATATGATATTGACAAATAATAATAAAGCTAATAAAAGACCTGAACACAAAATAACCTGTCGGGTTCTGTTTAAAGACATTTTCTTGGGATTTCGTTTCATTATCCAATTAAAGACAAAAATAACGAAAACAAAAATATCATCAAGAATTGAAAACAAGCTGAGACATATCTTCGGGCCAAAGTTCAAAATAAACAGGGATAATATTTTAAAAAAATGCCGGAATCGTACGTAGTCTGGAATATCAAGTTGCTGATAATAAATGTAATAGGCTGATAAAATGATAACTATTACTAAAGTAAAGCCCCAATAAAAAAGACCGACAATTTTATGTCTTTTTTTTTCTTTAATTAGCTTTAACAAGCCTCTGAAAGCTAGAAACTCAAAAAGCAAAACAATAATTAAAAAAACAATAATACGTGTCATCATATAATTAATAAACATTTAAAAAAAATGTATAACGGAATAAAGGGAAGAAAGGTATATTGGTATGGGGATATAAGGGTATAAGGGATAGTGTTCCGATAGCAATCGGAATGGGAATACGGTTATCTTTCATTATTAAAAATAGTATCTGACTCATGATAATTAAAGGGCTGCTGGGCCATTTCCACATTAGTGTTTTCTTTTACAGAGCTTACCAATCGACTGACAGTATGAGCCTTAAGGAAGTCATCATCAAGCGGCTTTATCAATGCTGCTATTTGTGGTTGAGAAAGGACAGGGTTCAGCCATTCCTTTTCTTTTTCTTTGGTCAGGATAAAAGGCATTCGTTTTTTTGTGTTGTGAATCTGAGCCATCAGGGTATTAGCTTCTGTGGTTATTATAGAGAAGGTATGGAAAATTTCGCCATCCTCTTTGTTTATCCATTCACTGTAAATGCCTCCCATAGCCATTAAATCATCATCTTTAGGGAATATGTAATAGGGGTAAATATTTTTGCCGACATGCTGCCATTCGAAAAAGCCGGACGATAAGACAAGACATCTTTTATTGATAATGGAATACTTGAAAGAGGGCTTGTTAAAAACCGTTTCTCCCTGAGCATTAAGCGTTCCCTTTTTAATATTAAAGGCATCCTCAAGGGTTTTAACCCAAAAAGGAATAAGACCCCAGTTATAAAAATCTATAACATCAGGGCTTTCAGATGTTATAATAGGCCATTTTAGAAAAGTAAATCCGCTGCCATGATAAATAGGTTTAAATACTGTTTTGTCTTTAAAACGGGCATCAAACCTGTTTTCTATGGCAATGGCAGTTGTACTGAGAGCATTGTGAAAACACATAATATCTGATTTGTTGCTCAAATGTATAAATAAAAAACGCTTTTCTTAAAAATAAAACAGGCAAAATTTTGTTTATTACCTTTGTCGCAGTTTATTTCGGAAATATGGTCAGGAAAACTTTTTTTGCTTTATTCGTTTTTTTTAATGTGTTGTATTTTAACACCGTAGTGCATTGTCAAACTTCATTACCCAATGATTCGTTGTTGTATGCCAATATATTGAAAAACCCGATTCATAAGATTATTTATAACAAAGACGGTTATCTGTTTATTATTGCAGGAAATAATAAAGAGAAAATTATAAAAATAAACCCAGAGCTACAGGATTTGAATCAAAGTGGGAAATGGCACCAGCAGTCAAGAAACCTGACCGTATTTTGATTTATTTTTGAAATTTCTGGCAGAGTCACCTTAATATAGGCCAGTGA
>Ga0118677_10012463_pt1 | contig 12467 bp, 7 predicted proteins | sample AliMusrvi5mmetaG_FD_86154 | JGI IMG/M metagenome (GOLD analysis project Ga0118677, IMG submission 86154)
AGGGGACCGAACGCAACCGTCCGATTCACCCCAACCCCAACTTCCCGTGCGATAGGAGCCCCGTGTGAAACCGGGCGCGACAGTTCCACCAGTCGTGAAGAAAGAACCGCTCGGACTCCAGGTGCCATCTGCCGTTGTGCCGCTGCAATACCAGGCCCCCGAATCCCACGCCGGATAGGAGCGGAACAGACCAGCGCCAGGCTCCAGGAAATACCACGAGGTCACCCCAAACGGCGGCATCGCCGACACGACTGCGTCCGCCGAATTGCTGAACGCGACGCTCAGTGACCCAAAGGGCAGGTACACGTCCCCGGCGTACAGGTTCGTCCGACTGAGGGGCAGCGCGGTCCAGGCGTTCGTTGTTTGCTCACGGCACATCACCGCCACTGTCGCCGGCAACCCGTTACTGGTGGCGCCGTTCCCCAACGTCACACTCACCGGCGCCGCAAACAACCCGTTGGAAATGGTTCCCTGCGGCGGCACCGAATAGACGAACTGCGTATACGCCACGGGCGCCCGGGTCTCGGGTACAGCCCACCCGCGCCAGGCGTTGGTGACGAGGGGATTTCCGTACAACTGATACAGTCCCCGGCCGGCCGGTGGCGCACTGGACCAAAGGACAGGCCGGGTAAAGAGCAACGTGTTCGTGCCCAGGCAGTCGAAAAACAGGTTCACCGCGGTGCCGGTCGCCGGCACGGCCGGCACCTGCACGAAACAGGCGTTGGTGTTCACGACAGTCAGGAACGGACTGTTCGACCACGCCAGCGTCGCCACGCCATTCGATCCGACGGTCACCACCGGACACTGGAATTGCCCGGCGAGCGCCGGCGCGAGGAGGTTCGTACTTGCCGCCACCCGAGCAACCATGTCGGTCGAGACCGTCACCACCTGCGCCCCCAGATCATCACGGACACCCTGTGCGATCTCGTCGACCTCGCCTTTGAGATACCGCGTCGTGTCGCCGGCAATGGCGGCCTGAACCGTATTTGTCACTTCATAGGCACTGGGCACTTGAATCCAGTGGAAGTGACGCTCATACCCGCGCAGCCAGTTGAAGTCGAGGTCGACCGGCGTCTCGTCACCAACGTCGGGATACTGGTCACTGAACACGTAGTCGAAGTAGAAACCGGCAGGCATTTCAACCGGCGGATCGAAAGGCCCGTACCCGATCCACCACAAAGGCGTCCCGTCCGGTGCGCACAGGTATCCCGAATTGCTCCCGTCCTGGACAAAGGCCAGGTCGGCAACCGGCCGGATCCGGATGTGAGCATTCACCGGGTCGGCCGACAGGTACCACGGTTCAAACGGCGGCGCGTGTTCCGAAGGGTGCCAGTCGATGGTGTAACTCGCATGCTTCCGGTCTTCGGAAACACTCCAATTCGCCATACAAGGCGCATATTCATTGTACGAATCCACATAATCTGAACCGTAGAACCCCGTCTCCACCGCCGTGATCGGCGTTTCTCCAACAGTCGTTTGGCCCGCACTCCAGTACCCGCCGTAGTCCCAGATCCAGGAACACGCCACCGCATTGTCCGGCCCGACGTTCGCGTAATGATCTCCCTCCTGCCATTCCTGCGGCACCCGGTAGTTGCCGTCCGGGTCGATGATCCACGCGTACGGCCCATATTCCGACGCCCCGAAATCGGGCACCTGGTCCGCGTCCACGCTCGCGTCGCTATCCATGATCACGCTATCCCAGTGCGCCCAGATCCACATCGACGTGTTCCCATCGATCTCCGCCACCTGCCAGTCAAGCCACCCAGGCGCACTGTCCACGACGGTTTCCCGGTACAGATCGTGCCCGAAGAGCACCAGGCCGTTCGTCCCCTGCAGGCCGGTATCGAACGCCGCCCGTGCGCCGGTTTCATCCGCCAATGCCCCGGAAAGCCGGTTGCTGACCGCATTCGCGGCGCCTGCGGCATCGTACCGGCTGTCATGATTGTGCCCGCCCAAAGCCAGCCACAGGCCGTTGGTGGCATCCGTCAGTTCCTCCGCGTTCGTCCGGTCCCCGGCGATCCGCAGGAGCGTTTCATCCGCCGTGAAACCGGGTTGCGAGGGATTCAGCCATCCGCCACACGCCCGCCCCACCAGCAGGACCGCGATTATGATTGTCCGTTTCATCGCCGCTCCTTCACCAAGAACCATCAATCGTTTTTCAACATCACCTGGATCACGCCGTTCGTCGCCGTACTCTCGATCAGCAGCACGTCTCCAAAGCCGAACGAGTAATCCCGCTCCGCGGCCCACACCAGATTGGTCGCAACAGCGAAGGTGCATGTCCCCAGCGTGTACGTGTTTCCCTGACTCACACGCCGGATCGCCAGGGTTCCGTTCGTACCAGCGTCGAAACGCACCAGCACCGCCACCGTCGCCCAACTACTGTTCACCTGAGTGTTGGTGACCGCCACCACGCCGCGGTCCAACCGAAAACTTGAAGCGAATCCGCCGGCCATCGCTGCCACCGGCAGGCAAACCGCAACGATGCTTGTCGCCAGAAGATGCCGCTTCATGAACAACCGCCTTTCACAAGAACGCCCGCTCCCGTCGCGGGTCGCGGCCCGCCGGTCCCGAAAAGGAAGGCGTACCGCCACGCAGATCCGCATCCACAGGCATGAAAGGAATTCCCCCGGTCTGAACCATTCGCAGCCACAAATCCGCGCGCAAATACTGACTGTGCGCATCCGAACCCATCTGAGACCCCATCTCCATCCCGAGATTGAAGAACGTCACGTTCAACGCATGCCGAAACCCGACCGTCGGGACCGTGTCGGTTTCCGTGTCGATAAGGTTTCGCGGGTTTGTCGAAACCGCATCACGAAAAGTCCGCCGCGTTTCATCCACGATCTCCGCCAACCGGTTCGCCTTCTCCGGATGCGCCGTGATCCAGTTCGCGTAGAGTTGCCCCATGTCGGAGGGCAACGCGTTCTTGACCACATCAACCGTGAATGGAGTCCATGTAGTCATGCCACCACCACAGTCAAAAGGCGGAGCGCCAAACAGGAGGCGCTCCGCCTCAACCCAGCGCCAATCCCTTACGCCGCGGCGATGTTCAACCGCACGCAGGCCGCGGAGTTCGTCACCTTCACGTCTTCCGACCAGTCGAACTTCGCCACCTCGACGCGCCCGTCATCGCGCATGTACGACCCCGGCACCATGAACTGGTTCATCAGCCGGAACGTCTTCATGAAACTCGGGTCACGCCGGGTGGGCGCGTCCTTGCGAGCGAACACCAGCACGGTGGTATCCAGGAGGAAGTTGATGTTCGCGGCGACGCCTTCGGCCGCCGTGTCGTAAATCATGGATGATGATAAACCAAGATATGCGAGAAATATGGCAGATGGCACCCTTTTGGCATTGTCACCTCGCCTCCATTGTGCGATATTACCGCTGGATAGAGACAACAGCAGCAAGAAAGGGCACAAACCATGAAAACACGGACCGGATACCTGCTGAAACGCGGCAAGACCTTCTACGCCTGCTGGGCTGTAGCAGGAACGAAGTTCAGGAAGTCCACCCACACGGCGAACCGCAAGGAGGCAAAGGCCGCACTTGCCCGGATCATGCAACCGTTCCTGGTCGAGGATGAGGTCCGCACACTAGAGACCGTCAAGGCCCGGATCGAAGGCGCGAAGACCGAACTGGCCGTCCACGAGGATCAACGCAACCCACCGCTGACACTGCGGCAGGCATGGTCCGCGTACCTGGCGACACCGAACCGCCCCGACACCGGTCCGAGGACGCTGGATCAATACGAGGGGAAGTTCAACCGCTTCATGACATGGATGGAGCGCGAGCACCCCGAGACGAAGGCCATGCGGAACGTGACGGAGGAACACGCCGAAGCCTACGCTTCAGACCTTGCCGCTTCCCGCGTGGTGAGCGCGACGTACAACCAGCACGTGAGTCTCCTCAAACTCACATGGCGCGTGCTGCGGAAGAAGGCGAAACTCGATCGCAACCCATGGGTGGACATCACCGCAAAACGAATCGTCACGAATGGTAAGCGTGAACTCACGATCGAAGAAATCCGTGCCGTCTGCGCTGCCGCAACCGGCGAGATGCGGCCGTTGTTTTCCCTTGGTCTGTACACCGGCATGCGTCTGGGCGATTGTGCCACCCTGCGCTGGGGCGAGGTCGACCTTGAGCGCGGAATCATCCGGCGGGTGCCGAACAAGACTGCCCGGCGCAACCCGAAACCGGTACTCGTCCCGATACACCCGACACTGCGCACCATACTGACTGAACTCCATGACGCACCCAAACGTGGCGAGTACGTGCTACCAGAAACGGCCGCCATCTACAGGGACCACAACACCGTGCTGGGCAACGCAATCCAGAATCACTTTGTTTCCTGCGGAATCCAGACACAGAAACCCGGCGCCGGCCAACGCGCTTGTTGTGAGGTTGGGTTCCACAGCCTGCGCCACTCCTTCGTCAGTCTGTGCCGTGCCGCCAATGCGCCCCTGTCGGTCGTAGAGAGCCTCGTTGGACACAACAGCCCGGCCATGACGCGGCACTACACGCACACCGGCGAGGCAGCGGCACTCGACGCTGTGAGCGGACTCCCCGTGATTCTCGGCGAAACGCCGAAGGCCCTGCCGGCACCGGCCCGCACCGTGGATGCCGAAACGGTCCGCAGACTGGCAAAGGGCATGACGCCCAAGACGTGGCGCAAACTGCGCGCCGAGATATTGGCGCTGGTCAGTGCATGAACGTCCGCCGCTCCGTTACGTGAGGGTTGAAGCGCAGAGAGTAAAAGAGTAACGTTTCTGCCATGGCGAAGCACACGATTTTCATCAGCAGCGTGCAGAAGGAACTGCAGGCCGAACGAATCGCCGTGCGCGACTATGTCGCCGGCGACGCCCTGCTCCGGCGCTACTTCGACACGTTCCTCTTCGAGGATCTTCCGGCCACTGATCGCCGCGCCGATGATCTTTACCTCGCGGAAGTCGACCGCGCGGACGTGTATGTGGCCATCCTGGGCAATGCGTATGGCCGGGAGGACTCTTCCGGCCTCTCTCCCACAGAGAGTGAGTTCAACCGCGCGACCGCCCGCGGCATCACACGCCTGGTATTCGTCAAAGGCGCCGACGACGGTGCGCGCCATCCGAAGATGCGCGCCCTGGTCGCGAAAACCAGTGACCAACTTGTCCGCCGCCGTTTCGCGGACATCCCGGGACTCAAAACTGCGCTGTATGCCAGCCTTGTGGACTACCTCGAAACCACGGGTGACATCCAGACACGCCCCTTCGAGGAGCGGTCCTGTCCCGGTGCCACACTGGATGACATCGCCCCGGATACCGTCACCGACTTTGTGCGCCGGGCCCGAGCGGAACGGCAGTTTCCGCTATCAGAGGAGGCCACCGTCAAGGATGTTCTGACCCATCTGAGCCTCCTGGCCGATGGTCGCCCGTCCAACGCTGCCATTCTCCTCTTCGGAAGGGAACCGCATCGCTTCATCCCCTGTGCGGAAATCCGCTGCATGCACTTCCACGGCACCGAGATCGAACGCCCCGCCCCCTTCTACAGGATCTTCAAAGGCAACCTGTGCGAGCAGGTGGACCGCGGGACCGACTTCGTGCTCTCCGTGATCAGGCAGGGCATCGGCACCCGCGAGGACGGCCCAAGAGCGCCGGCACCGTACGAAATACCACGCGACATCGTGCGCGAGGCGATCGTCAACGCCATCGTTCACCGGGACTACACGTCCAGTGCGGCAGTTCAAGTCTCGGTCTTCGCCGACCGCATCGAGGTATGGAATCCCGGTCACCTGCTTCCGCCCCTCACGCCCGAGAACCTGCGGCAACCCCATCGCTCCATCCTGCGCAATCCCCGGATCGCCGAGGTTCTGTTCCTCGCCCGGTACATCGAGAAATACGGCACCGGCATCCTTATGATGATCCGCGAAAGCCTCTCCCATTCCCTTCCGGAACCCGGTTTTCAGCAGCACGCCGACGAGTTCGCCGCCACGGTCTGGCGCGATTGGCTAACGGAAGAAGTCATGACTGCACTTGCGCTAACGGAACGGGAACGTGTTGTCGTGGCGTTGTTGAAGGCCGGCGGAAAGATCGGCAACCAGGAATACCAGGCCAAGTATGGTGTATCGAAGGCGACCGCCTCGAGACACCTCGAAACGCTAGCCGGCAAAGGTGTCGTCCGCCGCGTCGGAACGACTGGCAAAGGAACCCACTACGTCCTGACAGGTAAAGGACTCACAAAGGGCTCAATCGGCTCACGACTGGGGAAGGGCTCACAAACGGCTCAAATATCTCGCCGCCCTTCCAGCGTGAAACCCGCACCATGAATGCTGCCTCCCTTCTGGACGGTTCCGCTGGAGCCGTGCAGCGCTGGACCGGCGAAGTGGAACGATAGCCGCCCATTGCGTGCAATGTCCGCGCTTTCAATCCTTGCCGCTCCGGTGTGTCGGTCGTACAACGCTCGCATCGCCGGGTTGACCGCGATATTCTTATCCCAAAAAGCGGTTGCACAGGTCGTCCTGACTATGGTATAGTTTCCCGTGTGTGCAATTAGGCACACACGGTAAACGCAGGAATGCCAATGGTCGCCACGATCCGGGATATTGCCGCTGAACTGGACCTTTCGCATACGACGGTGTCGCGTGTGCTGAACGGCAAACAAGTCCAGGCGCGCGTCAGTCCGGCATGCGCGAAACGCGTGCGCGAAACGGCGGCGCGGCTGGGCTATCGGCGTAATACCGCGGCGCGCTCCATGTCCACCGGGCGCTTCAACGCCGTGGCACTGGTACTTTCAAACGCCCCGCATCGCAGCACACTGCCTTCCTCCCTGCTCGCCGGCATCCACGACGCGCTGGCCGCGTCCGGACAACGGCTGTTGGTGTCGTGCCTGCCCGACGAGTGGCTCACTGACGAACGGCGCGCGCCGAGTTTCCTGACCGAGTTGACCTGCGACGGGCTGTTGATGAACTACCATGCCCACATCCCCGCACAACTCGAGGATCTGGTCGACCGCTGCCAACTGCCGGCGATCTGGCTCAACGTCAAACGAAAGCACGACTGCGTGTACCCTGACGACCATGCGGCCGTCAACCGGCTTACCCAAAACCTGCTCGCTCTTGGCCACCGGCGCATCCTGTATGCAGACTTCTCGATGACCCGCGCCTCGCAGACCGGCACATTGCACTACAGCAAAGTGGACCGCCGCGACGGCTATCTGGCCGCCATGGCGGCGGCTTCGCTGCCGTCCGAGGTCGTGCTGGACCCTCCCGAGGACGAGGAGATAGACAGCCGGAATGCGAACGCGTGTTTTCCGGGTCTGCTGGCGGCCCGACTGAGGCAACCCGACCATCCTACTGCGGCCGTCGGTTACTCGGATGTTGAAACCCAAATCTGCCAACGCGCCGCCGCTCTGGCGGGACTGCGTGTGCCCGAAGATTTCAGCGTCGCGACCGTGGTCTCGGACGAAGGGTGGGCCGCGGGTCTCTTCGGCACCGCCGCCATTCTTCCCGAGCGCAAGATGGGCCGGCAGGCCGTGCAGATGCTGCTGGAACGTATCGCGCATCCGGAGAAACACCTGCAACCCATGGTTCTGCCGGCGATCCACGAAGCCGGCTATTCGACGGCGGCGCGGCAGACTGGCGCGTGAAGCAGGGATGTTCGATCGACAGGGACGTACAGGTAAAGAGGGATCCGAAGGACTGTCATGAACAAGCAACCAAAGAGGTGGAACCAGGTTTCGGGTTTGATGCTCGCCGGCGTGGTCTGGCTGGGGGCATCGGGCGCGCAGGCGGCGATCTCGCCGGCAGCGACGGTCGACACCACGACGCAGGGGTCGTGGGTCGGAGTGTACGGCACGCAGGGGTACATCCTGGCCAGTTTTACTGGATCCGCCGGTGCCGCGGGAACCGATCTGGCACTCCTGCCCTCTTACATCAGCAACTATTCAACAACTGGGGCGCGGTGGATTTTAGAGAAAGGTGTTACGCCGCGTGACCTTCAGGATCCCGCCAGCCCCAGTACTACCGGTAACCGAAGCGCGGGTTGTTGGTATGGCGCAAGCAGTTTCACGGTCACGCTCACACCGAGTCAGTCGGGGACTTTCCGACTCGGTCTCTACTATCTGGATCCGCTCAGTCAAGGCCGGAGCGTTTCCTGGACGATCGGCGGCGCGAATCTGACAGGCACGGACACGCTCCCCAGTTTCTCAACCGGCTACTGGTACATCTATACTTTGTCGGCCACGGTCGGAACACCCATCGTCATCACGGTTACGAAGACAGCCGGTCCCAACGCCATCCTGAATGCCATCACCTTCGATTCGTTGCCGGGATCTCCCCCAACGATTCAGAACGGCGTCGCGCAGAACATCCAGACCAACTCAGCCAACATCACGGGGACCCTGACATCCGACAGTGGCATTTCGACCACTGCCTACCTGTACTGGGCCACGAATGACTGCACCACCAACGCCACCGCTTGGCTCGCCAACGGCGGCGTCACCAACCTGGGCACCCATGCCGCGGGAACAACCTTCACCAACACATTGAGCGGTTTGAGTTCGAACACCCTCTACTACTTCAATCAACTGGCGAGCAACGCCAATGGAACGGCATGGGCGTCGACAAACGGGTCGCCGCACTTCAGGACCCAGGGCGCGACGCCGGTGGTGGACAACGATGGGGGCGCGACAAACATCGCCGTCGCAACCGCGACGTTGCGAGGAACGCTGACCGGCGGCGGCGCCGCCCATGTGTGGATATTCCAAGGCACGACGGACGGCGTGTGGACGCGAACCAACGATCTTGGCGTTCTAACTGAAGGCGCTTTCTCCACGAATGTCAGCGGGCTGGTGCAGGGGACGCTCTACTACTACTGCTGCTTCGCCTCGAACAACTATGGAACTGCGTGGGCCACGACATCCACCAACTTCCAGACGACTGCGTTTGCATCCGGCTGGGTCGGAGTCGGCGCGAGCGGCAGCGGTTCGGACTTCAACAACACCGCCAACTGGGCCGGCGGAACGATCAACGGATGCTTCACCAACAACTTTGCGAACGCCAATGTGACGCTATCGGCCAATTTCCTGTCCGGCATCGGGCTGAACTGCAATTTGGCCGCCTCGGGGCTTAACCTGAGCCTGGACAGCGACACGCCGGGCACGCCGAGACAGTTTCAGCTTAGTTCGACGGCCCCGGATTCGGCGCAGATCTATGCGAACAACGGCACAACTCTCACCATCGGCACCAATATCCAATTGATATGCGGATCTGGTGACGGTCGCTGGGAGGCGAACAACTCTTCCACTAACATTTATAACTGCCTGATTACAGGCAACGCCGGCAATAATTTCCAGTGTCTTGGCCGCGTGCACACATTTAACAACACCAACAACACGTTCACCGATCACCAACTCACCTCCTACGGTGGTTGCACCATTCAATTCGCGTCGATCGCCAATATCGGCCAACCGTCGGCGTTGGGGACCAATGGGATAATCTATGGCAATAATGGCAACTTCGAATACATCGGGACTACCGCCTGCACGTCGGACCGGCCGATCGGCATGGCCAACCCGCTCTATTTGTATCAGGACGCCGTCAGCCCCTCGGCCACGCTCACGCTCAACGGAACGGTGACCCCGGACAGCGTCGGTTCGGCAAGTTGGACGATCGGCGGCAGCAACACCGGGGCCAATGTGATCAGCGGTCTGATCCAGAATGGTGCCTCGACCATATTGAATCTTGCGAAGAACGGCGTGGGCACTTGGCGCGTGAACAACAACACCAACAGTTTCACAGGCAACGTCTATGTCTATGCTGGTCGGCTCGAGTTCACGTCGATCGCCAAAAGCAACACGGTATCCTCCCTCGGCGCCGGCACTGGGGTGCAAATCAACGATTCAACCCATCAAGGCACGCTCAGTTTTGTCGGGACCGGTGCTCAATCTTCCGATCGGGGTGTGCTGATTAACTACGGGGGACCAGCCCCCGCGTTGCTCCTGGCCAATGGCCCCACAACGGCGGATACGCTCAACTTGTCGGGTTTGATCTACGGGATCGCCAACAACCTGGTGACGCTCGGATTGGGTGGCACAAACACCGGTAACAACGCAATCAGTGGTTCCATCGTGGACGGCAAGGACGCCGCCCACGGCGGCGGGGGCACCGTCAACGACACGACCGCCTTGCTCAAGCAGGACTCCGGTACATGGATCCTTTCCGGCACGAACTACTACACCGGGGCCACCACGGTCAGCAACGGCCTGCTCTGCATCAACGGCAGCATTGTCAGCCCGGTGACGGTTCTGACGAACGCCAGCCTGGCGGGCACGGGCGTGATCTCGAACAACCTGACGTTCGCCGCGGGTGGGCAGTTGCAATACTTTGCCAGCCATGGTGTGGGTGGCACGTTGCACGTGACCGGAACCGTGATCGCGGCCAGCAGCCCTGTAACGGTGGTTGCCAACGTGACCGGAGGGAGTTTCTACGGTCGCGTACTGACCGCGACCAACGCCCTGCCCAATTTTGTCTGCGCGAATCCGCAGTACAAGTTGACCAAACAGAACGGCAACACGGAACTGTGGCTCAGGGTTCCGGCAGCCGGAACCATGGTTCTGTTTTGGTAGACGGAAAATTCGCATGGCTCGAAGCACAAAGGGCATCGAGTCGGAAACGGTTGCCGCCAGCCATCCCCCGTAAAGATCCCCGGACTCGTAGTGATTGGCCATGCAAAGAGCGCTTGCGAAAGTTGTTTCGGGACGGTATAGTTGCCCGTGTGTCCTACGATGCACACACGGTAAACCTAGTTGGCGCGTGCGGTTGATGCGATCCGGAACGAAAATCATGTGTTGGATGTTTTTTAGTCAGGCAGAATAAAAAAGGAACGAGGACTTGAGTATGAAACGAACTGTCGGGTTGTGGATTGCATGCATGGCGCTGTTGGGCACGTGTGCCCGTGCAACGGACTATCCTGCCATCGCCGTTCCCGGCGACGGCCAGTGGCGCAGCATGGCGGGAGAAGTGCTAACCGCGGAGACGCGGGCCAAGGTTGAACCCATTCCGATCAACGGCGTCAACACGCGCCGTTTCAAACTCACCAACATTGAACCGGGGGCGTATCGCGTTGGCTTTGTTGTCGGAACTGGCATGCAGATCAAAAGCCCGAACGAGTTGTTGAGCAGCTATGGCGTGAAGATTGAGGGCGGAGCCGGCGCGGCGGCGGCCAAGGCGGTCGTGACAACACTGGCCCCGCCTGCGGATTCCGGCCTGAAGCCGCAACGCAAGCCGGACGAGCTCGACAAGGATTGGGCCGAGTGGCGCGGTTTCGGCCAAGCGACCCAGCCGGTCTGGCTGGATCCGGACACCACGCTCGCGCTGTCCATGGGCAACGGACAGGTTTCCATCATCCCCGCCGTCTGGCTCCAGAAGGTGGACAAATCGCAAGACACTGTGGCCGTCAGCATCCACGTCGACGCCATTGATAACGCCTTCACGCTGGCCAATCCGCCGAAGTTTTTCATTTCGGCTGTAAATGCCGGCAAGGAAGCCTTTGCCGGTCAGGTGCGGGTGGATTGCTTCGACATGGTGACCGAGAAAACGACGCCCGATTTTGTGGACTGCCGGATCGACGGCACGGGCAAGACCGACATCATCTACCAGCCGAAACTGCAATATGGCATTTTCCGCATGACGGTGCATCCGGCTGTCGGCCAGGAGGCAAGCCAGACCGGGTTTGCCAGCAGCGACCTGGTGGTGGCCAACGGCCCGGCCAAGCTCGCGAAGGACCTGCCCGACGACTGGCCGCTCGGCACGCATCACAGCAATCCAAGCCCGATCCTTAAGGGTCCGATGCCCGGCTTTAAGTGGTATCGCTACTTCCACAGCTGGGGGCATTTGAATCCGAAGCCCGGCGAGTATGATTGGAAAGGACTCGATGCCACGCTTGAGGATCTGCGCAAAGTCGGCGGTAAGCTCCTCCTTTGCATGGAAGGGGCACCCGAATGGACCAGCAACAAGCCGGGCCACCGGGTCGGCGCGGTGGCGCCGAAGGATTGGAACGACCTGCGCACCTTCGTGAACGAGTTCATCAAGCGCTACGGCAACAACGAAGTGCTGGGAGCGGTCGAGCCTTGGAACGAGCCGAACGCCAACCTGCGCTGGCACGACACGCCGGAAACGCTGGTCGAACTCACAAAGATCTGGTTCGAGGCGACGAGAAAGACCCACCTCAAGGTCGTCGGCATCAGCGTCAGCCCCGGGCATCACATTGATTGTGTCGAGGGGTTGACCGAAGCCGGTATTCTCAAGTATTGCGACATCGTCGGTGGCCACTTCTACGAGGAGCCGGGTAGCCCGAACCGCTACAATCTGCGCAACAACATGCCGCTGCACATCGACCTGCTGCGCATCCCGCAGTGGCGCGAGAACCGCCTCATGCCGATCTGGGACACCGAGACCGGCATGGGCACCGAGAATGCCAACGGCGGTC
>Ga0118677_10012464_pt1 | contig 12466 bp, 10 predicted proteins | sample AliMusrvi5mmetaG_FD_86154 | JGI IMG/M metagenome (GOLD analysis project Ga0118677, IMG submission 86154)
CGAGAGAAGTTTCTCTTGGTTGGAGAAATGCCGAAGACTTTGGAAAAACTGTGAGCGTACGTTGAATACCAGTCTGCAAATGATGGTTTTGGCTTTCGTACGGGTTTTATTGGGAAGAGTGAAGGCGGTTGGAGATTTGAGATAGATACTTATAGAAAAGAATTTGAAAGTGAAATTGATTTAAGGAAGCTGAAAAAAAATATAGAGATAGTTGGCGCAGTGATAGAGCGTGATCTTCAGAAATACTACGCCGAAGCGACAGTTCTTCTTCAAACGAATGATGATAAAGGTTTTGGTATGCCGGCGCTCGAAGCAGCTGGAAATGGAACGACATTTATCATTCCTGAGGGTCAAGGTGTATGTGCACTTTTCCATCATGGCCTTGATGGGTACTATACCAAAGAGAAAGAAACGGAAGCGATTGTACAGAATTTGCGTTTTCTCCTAGAAAATCACAGTGAGAGTATAAATATGGGGCGACATGCATTGGAGACCGTTCAGAATAAGTACAGTTGGGAAAAGCACGCGTTGGCATTGCAACTAATGACACGAGAATGTCTGCGTCTCAACCGTTAGTATCTGTTATCATCGTGAATTGGAATGGCGAAAAGTGGCTTAAAAAATGCCTCGGTTCTTTGTGCGCGCAGACGTATAAGAACACGGAGATTGTTTTTGTGGATAATGCGTCCACTGATGATAGTGTAGAATTTGTTCATAAGAACTATCCCGAAGTTATTATTGTACAAAGTGAAATCAATAGAGGGTTTGCAGGAGGAAATAACCTTGGCGTTACGCACTCGCATGGAGAATATATTCTCTTATTAAATAATGATACTTGGGTTAAGAATAATTTTCTAGCAGAGTTGATGTCTCAATACGATACAGTTAAATCTGATGTTATAGCACCTCTCGAATCAAGTTATGCTGGTGAGCGACAGGTTCGATATATCATGACTATTGATATATTTGGCCATGGTTTCGGTATCCATAATACGAATCGTCAGTCATTTTATCTTCCAGGGGCCTGTCTATTATTCTCTAAAAAGCTATACAATGAAACTGATGGTTTGGATAAGGACTTCTTTATGTATTGTGAGGAGGTTGATTGGTTTTGGAGACTGCATCTTTTAGGGAAGACGATATACCAGTGCAATGATATATTTGTTTTTCACGCTGGAATAGGAAACATCAGCGATGGTATGCGATATAAAAAATTTTTGTGGAGAAATCAGAATACACTCCAGATGCTTCTTAAGAACTATTCCTGGTATAATCTCCTGTGGGTATTGCCCATCTACCTGATTCAGAATATATTTGAATTTCTCACTTTTTTGCTCGTATTAAAACCGAAAATAGCTTGGTCATATATCGGAGGTTGGTGGTTTAATATTCGATATTTTCCGCGAACAATGAAGAAAAGGTCTTTGATTCAAAAAAAGAGATTGGTTTCTGATTTTCAGGTAATGAGGGATATGTATCATGGTTTTGGGAAAGCAGTACACTTATTGAGATTCATAACGGCAGAGAAAGAATGACGCAGATTGCCAGGGTGCTACGTTCCAGTGTTTTCAAATGAAAGGATAATCGAATAGAGAAAAGGGTATGAGAAAAAAGATCTTAGTATCGGGTGGCGCAGGCTTTATCGGGTCGCATCTTTGCAAGAGACTTCTCGAGGAGGGAAATGAAGTGTTGTGCGTGGATAATTTTTTCACCGGGAACAAGGATAATATAGTGGGACTTTTGGAAAACCCTCGATTCGAACTGATGCGACACGATGTCACTTTCCCATTGTACGTGGAAGTCGACGAGATATATAATCTCGCCTGCCCGGCTTCTCCCGTGCATTATCAGTTCGATCCGGTACAGACGACGAAGACATCCGTCCATGGTGCGATCAATATGCTCGGGCTTGCCAAACGGACAAGGGCGAAGATCCTGCAGGCATCCACGAGCGAGGTGTATGGTGATCCGGAAGAGCATCCTCAGCGTGAAAGTTACTGGGGTAAGGTGAACCCTATCGGTATCCGTTCGTGCTATGATGAGGGGAAGCGATGTGCAGAGACTCTGTTTTTCGATTATTATCGACAGCACGAAGTCGCGATACGGGTTATCAGGATTTTCAACACCTATGGTCCGAATATGAATCCGCATGACGGTCGCGTCGTATCTAATTTTATCGTGCAAGCCCTGAAGAATGAAGACATCACGATGTATGGTGATGGATCGCAGACACGAAGTTTCCAATATGTGGATGACCTTGTGGAAGGGATGATACGGATGATGGAAAACAAGGAAGGTTTTGTTGGTCCGGTCAATATTGGCAACCCGCACGAATTCACCGTAAAGCAACTCGCCGAAAAAATCCTCGAACTCATCCCAGATAGCACGAGCAAGATCATCTACAAACCGCTCCCACAAGATGACCCGAGGCAGCGCCAGCCTAATATCTCCCTTGCCAAGGAAAAGCTCGATTGGGAACCAAAAGTAGAATTGGAAGAGGGACTCAGGAAGACGATAGGATACTTCGAGAAGATAGTTTGAATCTATGAAAAAGATATTGGTGACCGGCGGTGCCGGGTACATAGGTGCCCACACCGTTCATTATCTGGTGTCCAAAGGAGTGCAACCCTCCGATATTTTCGTGTTTGACAATTTGGTATATGGTCATAAGGATTATCTCCCGACCGGTGTTCATTTCATACAAGGCGATTTGTTGCGGAAGGATGAGATCAATGCGGTTTTTTCGGAAAACAACATAGGTTGCGTGATACATTTCGCTGCGTATGCGTATGTTGGGGAATCTATGGAAAATCCGGGGAAGTATTTTGAAAACAACATCTTGGCGGGGTTGAATCTGCTCGAGGCCATGCTGAAAGGGAACTGCAATCAGATAGTGTTCTCTTCCACCTGCGCGACCTATGGTATCCCCGATGTTTCTCCGATATCTGAGGCTACACCGCAGAAACCGATAAATCCATATGGCGAAAGTAAGTTGATGTTCGAGAAGATACTCGAATGGTATTCGAAGATACACGATATCAAATCAGTACGGCTCAGGTATTTTAACGCATGCGGTGCTGGATTCGGAATCGGAGAACTGCATGATCCGGAAACACATCTTATTCCTCTCGTATTGCAGACGGCAAAGGGAATCAGGGAGAATGTGTCCGTTTTTGGTTCTGATTATGAGACGAAAGACGGCACCTGTATCAGGGATTATATCCATGTGTTGGATTTGGCGGATGCACATTACAAGGCGATGGACTTGCTTGATACGGAGGATTTTCGAACAGACTATTTCAATCTCGGAACAGGAATCGGCGTGTCTGTTCGTGAAATTATAGCGACATCGAAAAAAATAACGGGCATGGATTTTACTGTTCTCGAGATGGGGCGTCGGGCGGGTGACCCAGCCGAACTCGTGGCGAGTCCTGAAAAGGCTCACGAGAGACTTCAATGGAGGGCGCAATACGATATCGATTTTATCATAAAGAGTGCTTGGGAGTGGGAAAACAGATTGGTCGGTGAATGAAAACAACTCGCATTTTTATTAAGAGCCAATCGAATGTGATTCTATGAAGATACTTTTCAGCCCTTGTCATTATATTTACGACGAAGTTTCTGGAGGCAGTGAATTTTCCTGGGCCTTTAATATTGCCAACAGGATAGCTTGTAAGAATACTGAGTCAGTCGTGGTGACGGGATTCACAAAACTGGAGAGCCGAAAACCATATAAAATTATAGAATTACAAAAAAAGACAACTAATATAGACACAAGTTTAAAAAATGCAATTCGGTTTAATATACAGTATTTTATTGAAACAACAAGACAATTGAATTATACAAACTTTGATGTCGTTCATCATGTCTTGCCGTTTTCCATCGGAAACACCTTCAATTTATCCGCAGTGTTTGGTTTTGTGGGCCGTCCATTTGTAGTTGGGCCAATTCAGAATGCTTTAACATATCAAGATACTGATGTTAATCCTTCTAACATTAGAAACGCACAATCTTTCAGTAAACAAAACAGCATACTGCAAACCATTTATAAATCTTCAGGCTTCATTTTGAACATTCTGTCTAACATTACTTTAAAAAGAGCAAAGAAAATCGTTGTCATCAATGAGTATACTCGTAATTTTCTTATAAAGAAAGGGATAAAACCAAATAATATCTCCATCATTCCTCCGGGAATAGATATAAGAAAATTTGAATATGTTCCATACGATAAAAAGACTGGTGTTTTAGAGATTTTAGTTGTTTGTTATTTGGTTAAGAGGAAAGCTGTAGATCTAATTATTGAAGCAGTAAATTATTCCATAAAGGAGAAAAATATCATATTAAGAATAGTGGGTGACGGCCCGCAAAAACAATACCTCGAAACCTTGGTTGAGAGATTGGGTTTGCAGAGTAACGTTTTTTTTGAAGGGTTTGTGGAAAATTATATGATTCAGGAGTATTATAAAAAAGCTCATGTTTTTGTTAATATGAGTCGATCTGAGGGATTTGCCACCGTGTGTTTAGAGGCGATGGCATCTGGTTTGGCAATAATCAGTTCAAAAGTCGGTGGGTTTCAGGATGCTATTACGGATGGTAAAAACGGCTACTTGGTCGAGCAAGAAGATACAAAAGGATTGGCAGAGAAAATGGTATACTTGATAGACCACCCGGAATTGATTGCTTCCTTTGGAAAGAGGGCACGTCAGGAGGTGGAAGAAAAATATGACTGGGATAAGGTCATTATCCCTCGGTATCTGGATTTGTATGATGAGATATTGAAATGAAGCCACTACTTTCCGTAGTGATGCCCGCCTATAATGAGGAGGAATGCATCACCAAAGTCGTAACGAACTGGATTATATTTCTTGAACGGTTTATCGGTTCAGGAACTTTTCATTTCATTGTTGTCAATGACGGATCGAAAGATGAGACTGGAAAGATATTGGATGGCCTGGAACATGAGCATTCGCAATTGATGGTTGTGCACCAGGAAAATGGCGGACATGGGAAAGCAGTTATAGAGGGATACGCGAAAGCCATCTCTCTCGGCTCCGAGTGGATATTTCAGGTAGATAGTGATGACCAGTTTGAGATATCTGACTTCGCAAAGTTATGGGAAAACCGTAACAAATCAAAGTTCATTTTAGGATACCGTCGGATCCGTTATGATGCCGTTTCACGACTCCTGATTACTCGGATCCTCCGTTTCGCGTTGTTCGTATTCTTCGGTGAGAACATACTGGATAGCAATATCCCTTTCAGACTCATGGAAGGCGATTTTTTGTCGATGTTACTGAAAAAATTGCCGGACGAATATCCGTTCGCCCCGAATATCTTTCTAGCCGTCTTGGCGAGAAAAAATGGACAGCAGACGATTGATATTCCCGTTAAGCATAAGGACCGTCAGACTGGAACGATCTCCATCTTACGTTGGAATCTGCTGAGGGTGTGTTTCCGAAGCCTGAAGGAGCTGATTGTTTTCAGGGCGTCCCTACTCAAACATTCATCGTAAGTGCCATGTCGAAACGCTATACATATGTCATCATCGGTTCGGGACCTACGGGCCTCGGCGCGGCATATCGTCTGAAAGAATCGGGCATCGAAGATTTTATTGTTTTGGAAAAGGAGGCGTATGTCGGAGGCCTCTCCGCAACTTTTACCGATGAAAATGGTTTCTTATGGGACATCGGCGGGCATGTCCAGTTTTCGCATTACCGATATTTCGATGATCTCATGCAAAAGGCCCTTGGAGAAGACGGTTGGCTGAGTCATCAGCGTGAATCATGGATATGGATACGAGATTGTTTCGTTCCATATCCGTTTCAGAATAATATCAGATATCTTCCGCGCGAGATCATGTGGAAGTGTCTAGAGGGCATCATCCGTAATCATACCAATCCAGTCGTATCGAAACCAGAGAATTTCCAGGATTGGATTGGTATTGTGTTCGGTTCTGGCATAGCCGAAGAATTCATGATCCCGTACAACTTCAAGGTCTGGGGGTATCCTGCGGAAGAGATGTCATATTTATGGACCGGTGAACGTGTTGCGACGGCAGATCTGTCGCGGGTGACGAAAAACATACTTTTCGACGAGGATGATTTCTCCTGGGGACCGAACAATATGTTCCGTTTCCCGAAACGTGGCGGGACCGGATCAGTCTGGTCCGCCGTCGCCGGAATGATCGGGGCGGAGCGGTTCTCTTTAGACTCAGAAGTGCGGGGGGTTGATCCCGAACGCAAGGAGGTTGTTCTTGGGGATGGTCGGAGAATCGAATATGGCGTCTTATTGAATACGACACCTCTCGATACGTTCGTCGGCAAAGTAGAGTCTTTCCCGGAAGTATCCGTAAGGAGTGCGACACGATTGAAACACTCATCAACAAACGTCGTAGGTATCGGATTGAAAGGTGCTCCAAACGATCGATTGAAAGGGAAATGTTGGATGTATTTCCCCCAAGCGAATAGTCCCTATTACCGGGTGACTGTTTTTTCACACTACAGTCCGTTTAATGTCCCCGGTGAAGGATATTGGTCACTCATGACGGAAACTACTGATTCGGAACGGAAGCCGGTTGATCAGGCTGATTTGGTCGGATGGACAATCCGAGCCCTTATCGAAGATGGATTGGTTGACTCCGAGGATGATATCGTCTCTACTTTTGTTTATAGGGCAGAGTACGGTTATCCAACCCCATCTCTCGATCGCGACGCGATCCTTGAGGATGTCTTGCCGAAACTGGAAAAAATGAATATCTTTACTCGTGGGCGGTTCGGTGCCTGGAAGTACGAAGTTGGCAACCAGGACCATTCGTTTATGCAGGGCGTGGAATGGGTGGATAAGATGGTCCTTGATGTTCCTGAGCGGACGATGCCTTTCCCAAACGTGGTAAACGCCGGAGGAAAGAATTAATGGATAAAACTATGTTTCGAGAAAAAAGAGCCCGATTTGTAACGGATCATAGGATGGTGTTGTTGCCATTGCTTTTGTTGGCGCTAGGAATGATAATCGCGAATTTCTTTGTTGACAAACATACCGCCTATCTTACCGGGGAGCAGGTATTTTCCTTCGACTACTTCGGCCATCTGAGAAATATCGTCCATGATTTTACTGCTGACCCGTCAACATTACTCCAGACGAACGATTGTCTCGATTGTCCTGATTTCTATCATTATTCCAAGTGGTATTCCCTTATCAACCTCTCTGTTTTCAGTATAGGAGAGGCGTTTCGTATACACCCGTTTCTATTCTATGTCTTTTTGACGATAGCTGTTCAGTTGATTGCTGTCTATATCTCATTCCGACTACTCTTCGAGGAAGTGCAGTGGTTTGCATTTCTCGTGGCATCCGTCGTTTTTATCATTCTTCCGGTCAACTTCACATACCTGGGGAGTGGATTGTATTCTTTCCATCATGCTTTTCTCCTTTTGTCTCTTTCTCTTGTTGTTCGCGTACTGCGAAGCATCGATGAATCGTCGTACAAGACGATATTTCGTTGGGGTTTGGTTACCGGCTTGGCAAGCTCCGTCTTTCTAAACGTGAGTATCGGATTCGTCCCGATATTCCTGTATTCTTTTCTCGGAGTCCTGATATTCTTCTATCGTAAGTGGATGCACAGTTGGAAAAAGATCGTATGCTTTTCGACGACGATCTTTAGTGTTATGGCCGTTCTGAACGCGCCGATAGTACTTTCGGCCCTGTTGCATGGGAATTCCCGTGAGTCTTTTGACTATGGTAAAGTGAACTTATTGGATAGCCTTACTGCCGGCGTCACTATGGTCCCCCCTCATTTATTATCTCTTCTTCCTATATTTGTGCTTAGTTTTTTTCTTGCGATTATCGTATTGTCTATAGAATCAGATTTGAATAAAAAACAGTCAATTATCTTTGCATCATTGTATTTTTTTGTGGCTATATTACTGTCTGGTGATATCGTTTTCGACTTTGCTTTCCGATATTTTCCTCTCATGAAAAGTCTTCGTGCGGTTCATCGACTGATTGTGTTTGAAGAAATAGTTCTATTATTTATAATCTATACGGGGATAGCTGCATTGCTTCGTTCGGCTTATTTTGGACGGCGTTGTTTAGTAATCCTGTTATCTTTTATTCTTATTGCGGTTCCGTCAATTTTTATAATAAACAATTGGAAATATCTCAATGAAATGTCAGTACCAGATGAATACTTCCAGGTGGACGCATATCTTGCTCAGAATCAGGATGAGAAAATTTACTTTCCTGCATACCTCCCGATAGGTCAGGGTATAAATGATAATTATACCTGGTCTAAAAATGACTCATTGCAACCGACTTTGTATCAAAATCCATTCTCAAGTCTTTTCTCTATACCTAAAACTATTACTTTTGAACGATATCCCTTTGTGAATCAAAACACCATGGATATGCGGGCTCTGTTTGATTATTCAAATAATCCCGACAAGATTCTTGGGGCCATGAGAGATTTCGGTACTCGATATCTGATACTGGATCGGAATTTTTTGTGGCAGAAAAACTTTCCGACATTTGATTATAGCAAGATAACGAGTCAGCTGATGTTGGTACGCAGTTTCGGCAATATCGATATATACCAATTGAAAGAGGCGACGAAAAAATGTAAGAAGGCGTACGGAGAATATGCGTATGGATATTGTCATGTTGAACCCGGAGAGAGGCCTAACTATCTTCTTAATATGAGTAAGGAAGAATATCTTATCACCTCTTATCAACCACAAAAGGATGATTTACTTTCATTACTTCGAAGTGATGTTATTAATGTGTATCATGGCATCCCAAGCCCGCTTTTGGAGGTTTTTTTGACGGAAAAAAAAGTAGCCTATGCCGATGTTATGACGATGGAAACTCATTATTCGGATAAACTACTAGGTGCTACCGAAGCGTATCTTTTTCAGAAAGAAATAGGCGCTGGGCAGTATCAGCTCGTCGTTCCTATTTTGAAGGTGACGAAGGATCAGTCTTTCTTCAAGGAATCAGTGCTTCGGGTGTTTGTCAATAACAAGAGAGTGACTACACTAAATCCGCAGGGGGAAAAAAATGAACTCACGTATGAAGTAATCCCGCTTGATCTGAGTAAGGAATCGGTCGTTAGCGTGCGGATTGAAGGTGATGGATATCTTGTTCTAAAAAATCCATATATTCTAGAACAGGAAAAATTCGACTCAGTCACGAAAGATGGTGAATGGCAGCCGAAGATGATAACCATTCCTTAGATTCAATTGAAAATTGTTATCTGAATGTTTATATCTCAAAAATGTAAATCTTACTAATTAGAAATATGATGAACCACCAGAAATATTATCAGAATAACGAGGCTTATTCTTCGTTTCTTGAAACGCAAAATCCGCAGGAATTTCAGAAATATGTTTATTTTATTGATAAATATTCTCATCATACTGATATGATTTTGGATACCGGTTGCGGAACGGGAATCGTGCTTTCGTTGTTGGAAAAAAGATCGTATTGTGATACGCATGGAGTTGATATTTCAAAAACTTCTGTTGGAATATGTCAGGGAAAAAGATTAAATTGTAGTGTATATGATGGGAAAATACTCCCTTTTGAAAACTCTGTATTTCAGGTAGTCGGATCTTATAATGTCTTGGAACATACCGACGATCCCTTGGCTTTTCTTGAAGAAGAGTTTCGAGTATTAAAAAAGGGTGGATATTTGATCGTTGCCTGTCCAAACTTTTTGTCGATAACAAATAATTATCATTATCATACGAGTGGTTTCTTCCAAAAAATTTCAAATTTTTTTGAATTGTTTAAACTAGTTTTTTCATCTGAATACATTTTTAGGAAAATGGAACCAGTAAATCGGGAGGAATTTCATCCTGATGATGATGCTGTGAATGTAACGAATCCATTATCAATTCTTAAGTGGGCCAAGACTAAGGGCCTGAAAATTGAATATTGGTCGAGTCAATCTATTTCTCGAAAGGGAGCTCTTACTTTCATAGATCGTTCTTTTTTCAGGATATTTTTAGGAAGCTTGTTTATTGTATTTAAGAAATAATGATGAGGAAATTAATTTCAATAATCTTATTAATAGTACTTATCACTTATTGGCGATGGGTCTTTAATTGGTATATTATTTCATATGGAGACTGGAGTTTTTTCTTTCTAGATGCACAGAAAGAATTTCTTAATTTTCCTTTTGGATGGATTAATTCTGGCCTAGGCGACGTAGGCGTTGCAGTTCTTCCTATGTATCCCGCTAACGTGTTATGGGGCATTTTGGCCTTTGTAACCAATTTTTCATTGAGCGAAAGGCTGTTATATTTTTTTCCAGCAATTTTTTTTGGTTCTTTCGGAAGCTTTTTTTTAATACGAAAGATACTTAAATCGAATATTGGTTCGTTTATAGGTTTTTTTGTTTTTTCCTATAATACATATTTTTTAATTGGCGATACTGGCCATCTGACCCTAATGGCGGCGTTCGCTCTCGCGCCGTGGGCATTGCTCCTTTTTATGAAAACCCTTGAAGAGAAAAAGTTGGAAAAGGCAGTTCTGACCGGGTTGGTTTTTTTCATCGTGAGCTTTTACGAGATACGTGCATTTTATATACTCGCGTGGGTATGTTTCTTCTATTTTCTTTGGTACACGTTCATTATTGACCAGATTTCCTGGAAAACCGTTTTTAGGAACGGCTTGTCTGCTTTCTTTCCAATAGCATTGGTAGTTCTTTTGAATCTGTATTGGATCATCGGTCTGATGAAGTTGGGTGCTATTACGGACAATGTGATATTCGACAGGGGGCTGTTCGGTAATAGCTTCATGAATATCGAGGAAGCTCTAACTCTCTTTCATCCTTTTTGGACCGGAGGAGCATCCGCCATTTTCAGGGTCCAGTCGATCCCGCTTCACTTTTTCCTTATTCCGATCTTTGCCTTTTTCGGATTGTGGCTGAATCGGAAGAGTAAGAACGTTTTATTTTTCGGATGTATTTCGTTGTTTGGCATCCTTTTGTCCAAACAGGTTGGCGCCCCGTTCGAGGAGCTCTATCTGTGGTTGTATACCCATTTTCCTGGATTCAATGCATTTCGTGAATCGAGCAAATTCTATTTTCTTATCGCCTTGGGGTATTCGGTCCTTATCGGTTCCTTCGTTTCCTGGATCTGGAATCATTGGACGGAAAAGGGAGCGACGACATACGCGAAATATGCTCTTACAGCGATTATCGCAGTGCTTTTTCTGTGGAACACGAAACCTATTTTGACTGGTGAGTTTGGGACGCTGTTCGTTCCGCGGCATGTCCCTCAGGATTATCTGATTGTAAAGGATTTTATTCTCGAACAACCCGAAGAATTTCGGACATTGTGGGTGCCGACGTCTTCACGGTGGAGTATATATCTTAATTCGAAGTCGAAGGCGAATTTGATAGATCTCGTGCAATCGGTATGGCAATCTTTATCCCGAACGAATAACGCTTCTCTTCCGACTGAAAACAGGATTACTAGCATACTGAAGTCACCGTTTGCAAATAGTCTGTTGGATATTTCTTCGATGAGATATGTGATAATTCCGCTTCAGGATACCGAAAATGACGACGATTTTTTCAAAGACTATGGTGACCGGCAATTTTTTATCGACGAGCTTGATCAACTGTCTTATTTGCAACGGATTGATATCGGGACGAAGGACGTGATAGTGTACGAAAACGAGAACGCTCGTCCGCATATCTATTCCACCAAGGAAAAGGAGACCATATATGGTGATATTCCCTTTAGCAAGGTTGAGTATCAATCCGTGAATCCTACCCAATATAGTGTTTCGCTCAAGAATATCTCCGCTCCGGTATATGTGAATTTCTCAGAATCGTATCATCCAGACTGGAAACTTCGAGCGGGAGATTTTCAATGGTTCGACGTGCTGACCAAGAAAGACTATTTCCTGCCGGATACCGACCACTCCCAAAACGATGCGAAACTGAACTCGTTCCTGATTGATCCGGCATATATCCGACAGCATCTTTCCAAGGATCAATATCGTGAAAATCCAGACGGGAGCATCGATGTGGACCTGACTCTCTATTTCAAGCCGCAATCGTATTTCTACTTCGGCCTCATCATTTCCGGCACGACGCTGGTTGGGTGTCTCGGGTATCTTGGCTATGCAGGTATCCGCTCTTATCGTCGCCGGAAGAACGGGTCAGTTTAACGAGTTGGGAAGATAGAATTTTTAAATTTTGTAATTTTGAAATGGGGAGCGGGGACCAACCTTCGCTGAATCTTCGGCGTGGCGATCAGACTCTCTCCGAGGACGGTCCTCGGAAGATACTGTGGCGATCAGACTCTCTCCGAGGACGGTCCTCGGAAGAAACTTCCGGTTTTGTGGTGTAATATCACTATTATTTTTCTTTTATATAAGCCATATAGTTTATGTGTTGACTTTGTAACAGCATTAATATATACTAATATTGCTGTTATGACATCAAAAATACTAAATAAAA
>Ga0118677_10012466_pt1 | contig 12466 bp, 6 predicted proteins | sample AliMusrvi5mmetaG_FD_86154 | JGI IMG/M metagenome (GOLD analysis project Ga0118677, IMG submission 86154)
CATTGGGGCGGGTGTGGGCCAGACCCGGGGCGAGCATGGCCACCAACATCACGATCAGACCGACCACGACCAGGAGCTCGATGAGCGTAAACGCGTGACTGCGCAGGGCCGCATCCGGCTTTCGCTCGGACCGCGAGCCGTCCCGGCTCGCAGCGCCCGCGATGCCACCCGGACGTTCCGGGTTGTCGATCACGTTGGCTTGTTCCTGTGCGCTGCGAGCCGGGACGGCTCGCGGTCCGGTGAAAGAGTGCATTGTTCTCATAAGCCTTCTCCTATTAATAAGCCACCACACGATAGAATCTCGGACCACTGCCCGCCGAGAGATCATTCAGGCACCCCTGCCTGCCAATGATCATGATCTCCCCGCTCAGGTCCTGCCACTGCGCATAAGGGTTGCTCTTGAATTGCACGCGGTAGGTCTTGCCGGGCACCATCGGCCAAGTGATCCAGGGCCCCGATCCCGCGCCGCTCCCGCAAAGAGCCGTGGCCGAGAACAGGGGTATTTCGCCGGAGGCATACAGGCTGTAGGCAAACAGATCGCTGCCCTGATTGAAATCCCGGGCGGCCATGTCGGACACGATCGCGGCCATCGCCACGGCCACCTTGTGCCGGGTCTCGATCGGCAGCAGGCCCATCGCCTTCATGATGGTTTCCAGCCGGTTCCGCTCCAGGCGTTCGATCAGGGCATCGCCCGTCGGGCTGACCGAAACCTGCTTCTGCCGGCGATCCTCCACGTCCTCGGTCCGGTGGACCAGGCCCATCCGAACCAACCGCTCCACGAGGTGGCTGGTCGCCGCGGGCGACAGCTTCGTGCACCCGGCCACGTCGCCCACCGTGATGGGCCCCCGCTCCCGCAGCACGTGCAACGCGACGATCTGCGGGATCGTCAGGCCCACGTCGTTCAGCACCGCGATCTCGGCCCCGGAGGTCCGGCGCATCATCGCGTGCATCGCCTCGGCGAACAGCCGGGCGACGTCGTCCGCCTCTGTGGGGATGGATGGGTCGTCAGACATGTCCAACTCCAAATCAGTTCGACGTGTGATACTAATCGATAACAACATCCTTTGCAAGGATGGAATACTTCTGTTCGTGATATTCAAGCGTTGCCGCAGGGCCGCAGCGCACCCACGCGTTGCGTCGCGGCGCCAACCTGTGCTACCAGCCCTGTCAACGAGTGCGCACCCGCGCACGGTCCCCTGAGGCTGGAGGATCCGGATGAAGCGCCTGGCGATGCTGACGACAAGCCTGTTGCTGGTGGCATGCGGAACGACGAAGACCGTCTCGACCGACGTGCCCATCGACACGGTCGGTGCGGACGTGTCGGCCGACGTGCCCGCCGACGTGCCGGCGGAACTGCCCGCGGACGTCCCCGCCGACCTGACGCCGGACGTCCCACCCGTCGAACCGTGCGGAAATGGCACCTGCGACCCGGGTGAAACCTGCTGGACCTGCCCCGCGGACTGCGCGTGCAAATGCGGCGACGGCGTGTGCACCCACGGCGAGGCGTGCTTCAACTGCCCGGCGGACTGCGACTGCACGACGCTGGGCGCCACTCCTCCGATGGGCTGGAACTCCTGGAACAAGTTCGCCTGCGACATCAGCGCGACGCTGGCGGGCGAAATCGCGGACGCGATGGTGTCCACCGGCATGAAGGACGCGGGATACACGTTCCTGAACCTGGACGACTGCTGGCAGGTCAGCCGCGCCGCGGACGGGACCATCGAAGCCGACGACACGCGCTTCGCCGACGGGATCAAATCCCTCGCCGACACCGTCCACGGCAAGGGCCTCAAGTTCGGCGTGTACACCTGCGGCGGCACCATGACGTGCCAGAAGCGACCGGGCAGCAAGGAACACGAGGCCCAGGACATGGCGACCTACGCCGGCTGGGGTGTCGACTACGTGAAGGTGGACTGGTGCTTCGCCGAGGGCCTGGTCGCGAAGGACCAGTACGCGAAGTTCCACGACGGGATCGCGGCCAGCGGGCGGGCCATCGAGTTGAGCCTGTGCAACTGGGGCCAGCAGGACCCGTGGGTCTGGGGCGCCGGCGCGGGCCAGCTGTGGCGGGTGTCGGGCGACATCTCGGACGACGTCAACAGCATGATCCTGAACCTGGAAGTGGCGGCCACGGAAGCCCAGTACGCCGGGCCGGGCCACTGGAACGACCCCGACATGCTGGAGGTCGGCAACGGGAAGATGACCACCGAGCAGTACCGCGCGCACATGAGCCTGTGGGCGATCACGGCGTCGCCGCTGATCGCGGGCAATGACCTGCGCACCATGGACGCGGCGACGAAGGAAATCCTGACCAACGCGGAAGTCATCGCGGTCGACCAGGACCCGCTGGGTCTGCAGGGCGTCCGGGTCGCCGAAAGCGACGGGTTCACGCCCGACGTGTGGGTGAAGCCCCTGGCGCACCCGGGCTGGCGGGCGGTCGTGGTGTTCAACCGGAGCCTCGACGACGCCACGCTGGACCTGGCGACCGCCGACCTGGGCCTGGCCCCCGGGAACGTGAAGGTCCGCGACCTCTGGGCGCACCAGGACCTCGGGACGATCGGCGCATCGTTCCCGTTGACCCTCCCGTCGTACGAGGCCCGGATGTTCCGCGTGGAAGGCACCGAACCGCTTCCGCCGGCCGGCGATTCCTACGTGTCGGACGCGCGGGGGATTTACACGGCCAACAGCCGCGGGCCCGCCGAGCGCGACCGTTCGAACGGCGCCACGGCCGCCGGGGACGGCGCGACGTTGTCGCTGCGAGGCACCCCCTACGCGAAGGGCATCGGCGCCTACGCGGGTTCGATCGTCGTGGTCCCGCTGGGCGGACGGTGCTCGTCGTTCCGGGCGGAGGTCGGCGTGGACGACGCGGCGGCAGGCGCCGGGACCACCACGTTCGAGGTGTGGGCGGACGGCAAGAAGCTGTTCGACAGCGGCGTGATGACCGGCGCGGATCCGTCGAAGCCCGTGCAGGTGTCGCTGGACAAGGCGATGCTGCTGAAGCTGGTCACCACCGCGGCGCTGGACACCGAGGACAAGGACTTCGCGGACTGGGCCAACGCGCGGATCACCTGCCGGTAGGCGGGCTTCTTCGACGAACCCGCCTCGCTGCCACCGCGACGGCGCGACACACGCGTCAACACCCCCCGATGACGTGCGTGCCGCCGCGCCCCCGCAACGCGTCCTCGAGTGTTTCCGGGTTCGTGATGATGGCCCGCTTGCCGCCGCGGTCCAGGAAATCGCACACCGCCAGCACCTTCGGGCCCATGCTGCCCGCCGGGAACTGCCCCTCGCGGTACAGCTCCATCAGCCCCTCGGACGTGATCGCCGACAGGGCCTCCTGCTCCGGCTTGCCGAAGTTCACGAAGACCTGCGGGACCTCGGTGAGGATGATGAACAGGTCGGCGCCGACCTGGTTCGCCAGCAGCGACGACGACAGGTCCTTGTCGATCACCGCCTCGACGCCCTCGTAGGAATCGTCCGGCTTCTTGATGATCGGGATGCCACCCCCGCCGCAGGCGATGACGATGTGGCCCTCGGCAGCCGCCTCGCGGATCATGTGGCGCTGGACCACCTTCAGGGGCTTCGGCGACGGCACCACGCGCCGCCAGCCGCGGCCCGAGTCCTCGATGATCGTCCACTTCAGCTCGTCGCGCCGCCGCTCGGCCTCGTCCTTCGACAGGAAGGGCCCCACGGGCTTGGACGGCGCCTTGAACGCGGGATCCTCCGGGTCGACCAGCACCTGGGTGATGACGGTGACCACGTACCGCGGCAGCTTGCGGCGGCGCAGCTCGTTCAGCATCGCCTGCTGCAGGAAGTAGCCCAGGCTGCCCTCGGTTTCCGCCACCAGCACGTCCAGCGGCATCAGCGGCACGGAACCGTCGGACGTCTCGTTCAGCAGCAGCAGGTTGCCGACCTGCGGGCCGTTGCCGTGGGTCACGACGATGTTGTAGTCGCGGTCCACCAGCGTCTGCAGGTGCTTGCAGATCTGCGCCGCGCTGCGCTCCTGCTCGTGGATCGTCCCCTTTTCGCCGCGCTGCATGAACGCGTGGCCGCCCAGGGCCAGCAGCACCATCTGCTTTTCCTTCTTCTGCCGGGTGTTCGTCGTCGTCTGCGCGGGCATGCATCCTCCTTCACGGCACTGCGGACTGCTGCAGCGAAGGATACATCGGCGCCCCCCTGCGCATGCAAGGCGCGGGGGAACGTGCCGAAGTCCAACGCCGGGTTCGCGGGAAGTGATCGCAAATTGCGATCGGTTCACGATCCGTCGGAATCTTCATGGTCGAGCCGGAATCCCAGGCTTCGCGGGGGAGATGGGTCGGTCGGGGAAAGCAGTTCTTCCAGCGCCTGCACGACCAGCCGGATCTGGCCGTCGTGACCGTCCAGACGGTCGTCGATGTCGCGAAGCCAGTTGACGAGGTCCAGCGGCCCCGACCGGACCTGCCGCATGGCCACAAAGGCCCTCACAACGAAGAGGCTCATCTGAATGGCTTCCTGCGTGTTCAGCACGCTGGCGGCCATGATCGCGCCGTGCTCCGTGAAGGCGAAAGGCAAGGTCTTGGAAAACAGCAACTTGCGCGATAGGTGGTCGCAATTTGCGACCACCTCCCGCCGCTCGATGGCCGTCGACTGGAACATGAATTCGGGGGGAAAGCGATCGGGATTCCTCTTCACCTGCTCGTTCAGGCGCTTCGTCGTCACCCCGTAGAAGCCGGCCAGGTCGACATCGACCAGCACATTCTGTCCCCGCAGCACCAGGACACTGGATCGAACCAGAAGGATCGGCGACGGCGTCGGATGGGTCGGATCCACGGAAGAGCCCCTCATGGGACATGCGGTCTATCGAACGGACGATGGTGTTGTTCCATGGGTTGCCGCTCCGCATCCGGCGCCCCTCCAGCACCCGACCGGTTGGGCGTTCGCGATCCGCCTCGATGATGGTAAGGTGCGGCGCATGGAACGCCCCGACGACGAGTACGGGTTCGACCCCAACTTCACCGGCGCCGACGAGGAGCCCGGGACCGAGGCGGGTCCGGCCTCCCCGCCGCCACCGCCTCGCGGGCTGCGCATGATCACCGCCGAGCAGGCCGCCGGGCAGGCGGTGATGCTGGCCAACCGGGTGCGCAAGCGCCTGGCCCACTTCCAGAAGCGCTACGGCCGCGAGGACATCGACTGTTTCCGGCTGTACGACCGCGACATCCCGGAAATCCGCGCGGTGGTGGACTGGTACGCCGGCCACCTGGTGATCGCGGAATACGTGCGCAGGCAGACCGGGCCCGAGTGGCTGCCGACGATGGCCCGCGCGGTCGCGGACACGCTGAAGATCCCGCCCGAACGCATGCACCTGCGCCGCCGCAACACCGGCCAGGGGGAAGGGCCGAGGTACGCGCAACTGGCCGACACCCGCCACCGCTTCGAGGTGCACGAGCGGGACCTGCGGTTCTGGGTGAACCTGGACGACCGCCTGGACACGGGCCTGTTCCCGGACCACCGGGACACGCGGGCCCGGGTGCGGGCGATGGCGAAGGGCCGCGACTTCCTGAACGTGTTCGCGTACACGGGCGCGTTCACCTGCGCGGCCGCGGCGGGCCTGGCGCGGTCCACCGTCACCGTCGATCGCTCGTCGACCTACGTGGACTGGGCCCGGGACAACCTGATGCTGAACGGCCTGTGGGGCGCGCAGCACCGGATGGTGCGGGCCGACGTCGAGGACTTCCTGGACCGCGCCCGGGTGGAAGGCCACCGGTGGGACCTGGTGTTCGTCGACCCGCCCTCGTTTTCGAACCGCAAGGGCGTGGACGTGGGCTTCGACGTCAACCGCGACCATCCGGACCTGCTGCGCCGCGTGCTGGCGGTGACCGTCCCCGGGGGGGAGATCCTGTTCAGCACCAACCACCAGCGATTCGAGGCGCGGTTCGAGGGCCTGTCCGTCGGGTCGATCGAGGAGATCACCGCGACGACGATCCCCGAGGACTACCGCAACCGGCAGATCCACCGGTGCTGGAGGATCGTCGCGCCGGCCGGCCCGGGGACGTCACGGCGATAGCGCCCGGGCGACTCCCCGGATGCCCGGAGGGCAGAGGAATCGATGCGCCTGCTCACCACCGTCGTCGACCGCGAGGCCACGCCGCTGGGGGAGCTGGTCCTCGAACGCTATGACGCCGACACGGGCGAGGTCGGCTACCAGGTGTCGATCGACGGCGCCTTCCTGATGGCCACCCACGGTTGCGCCAGCGAACGTTCGCTGGCGCAACCGTGGGTGGCCATCAGGAAGGCGCCGTCGATCGACACCTGGTAGCCGACCTCGCCCGTGTCGGCGTCATAGCGTTCGAGGACCAGCTCCCCCAGCGGCGTGGCCTCGCGGTCGACGACGGTGGTGAGCAGGCGCATCGATTCCTCTGCCCTCCGGGCATCCGGGGAGTCGCCCGGGCGCTATCGCCGTGACGTCCCCGGGCCGGCCGGCGCGACGATCCTCCAGCACCGGTGGATCTGCCGGTTGCGGTAGTCCTCGGGGATCGTCGTCGCGGTGATCTCCTCGATCGACCCGACGGACAGGCCCTCGAACCGCGCCTCGAATCGCTGGTGGTTGGTGCTGAACAGGATCTCCCCCCCGGGGACGGTCACCGCCAGCACGCGGCGCAGCAGGTCCGGATGGTCGCGGTTGACGTCGAAGCCCACGTCCACGCCCTTGCGGTTCGAAAACGAGGGCGGGTCGACGAACACCAGGTCCCACCGGTGGCCTTCCACCCGGGCGCGGTCCAGGAAGTCCTCGACGTCGGCCCGCACCATCCGGTGCTGCGCGCCCCACAGGCCGTTCAGCATCAGGTTGTCCCGGGCCCAGTCCACGTAGGTCGACGAGCGATCGACGGTGACGGTGGACCGCGCCAGGCCCGCCGCGGCCGCGCAGGTGAACGCGCCCGTGTACGCGAACACGTTCAGGAAGTCGCGGCCCTTCGCCATCGCCCGCACCCGGGCCCGCGTGTCCCGGTGGTCCGGGAACAGGCCCGTGTCCAGGCGGTCGTCCAGGTTCACCCAGAACCGCAGGTCCCGCTCGTGCACCTCGAAGCGGTGGCGGGTGTCGGCCAGTTGCGCGTACCTCGGCCCTTCCCCCTGGCCGGTGTTGCGGCGGCGCAGGTGCATGCGTTCGGGCGGGATCTTCAGCGTGTCCGCGACCGCGCGGGCCATCGTCGGCAGCCACTCGGGCCCGGTCTGCCTGCGCACGTATTCCGCGATCACCAGGTGGCCGGCGTACCAGTCCACCACCGCGCGGATTTCCGGGATGTCGCGGTCGTACAGCCGGAAACAGTCGATGTCCTCGCGGCCGTAGCGCTTCTGGAAGTGGGCCAGGCGCTTGCGCACCCGGTTGGCCAGCATCACCGCCTGCCCGGCGGCCTGCTCGGCGGTGATCATGCGCAGCCCGCGAGGCGGTGGCGGCGGGGAGGCCGGACCCGCCTCGGTCCCGGGCTCCTCGTCGGCGCCGGTGAAGTTGGGGTCGAACCCGTACTCGTCGTCGGGGCGTTCCATGCGCCGCACCTTACCATCATCGAGGCGGATCGCGAACGCCCAACCGGTCGGGTGCTGGAGGGGCGCCGGATGCGGAGCGGCAACCCATGGAACAACACCATCGTCCGTTCGATAGACCGCATGTCCCATGAGGGGCTCTTCCGTGGATCCGACCCATCCGACGCCGTCGCCGATCCTTCTGGTTCGATCCAGTGTCCTGGTGCTGCGGGGACAGAATGTGCTGGTCGATGTCGACCTGGCCGGCTTCTACGGGGTGACGACGAAGCGCCTGAACGAGCAGGTGAAGAGGAATCCCGATCGCTTTCCCCCCGAATTCATGTTCCAGTCGACGGCCATCGAGCGGCGGGAGGTGGTCGCAAATTGCGACCACCTATCGCGCAAGTTGCTGTTTTCCAAGACCTTGCCTTTCGCCTTCACGGAGCACGGCGCGATCATGGCCGCCAGCGTGCTGAACACGCAGGAAGCCATTCAGATGAGCCTCTTCGTTGTGAGGGCCTTTGTGGCCATGCGGCAGGTCCGGTCGGGGCCGCTGGACCTCGTCAACTGGCTTCGCGACATCGACGACCGTCTGGACGGTCACGACGGCCAGATCCGGCTGGTCGTGCAGGCGCTGGAAGAACTGCTTTCCCCGACCGACCCATCTCCCCCGCGAAGCCTGGGATTCCGGCTCGACCATGAAGATTCCGACGGATCGTGAACCGATCGCAATTTGCGATCACTTCCCGCGAACCCGGCGTTGGACTTCGGCACGTTCCCCCGCGCCTTGCATGCGCAGGGGGGCGCCGATGTATCCTTCGCTGCAGCAGTCCGCAGTGCCGTGAAGGAGGATGCATGCCCGCGCAGACGACGACGAACACCCGGCAGAAGAAGGAAAAGCAGATGGTGCTGCTGGCCCTGGGCGGCCACGCGTTCATGCAGCGCGGCGAAAAGGGGACGATCCACGAGCAGGAGCGCAGCGCGGCGCAGATCTGCAAGCACCTGCAGACGCTGGTGGACCGCGACTACAACATCGTCGTGACCCACGGCAACGGCCCGCAGGTCGGCAACCTGCTGCTGCTGAACGAGACGTCCGACGGTTCCGTGCCGCTGATGCCGCTGGACGTGCTGGTGGCGGAAACCGAGGGCAGCCTGGGCTACTTCCTGCAGCAGGCGATGCTGAACGAGCTGCGCCGCCGCAAGCTGCCGCGGTACGTGGTCACCGTCATCACCCAGGTGCTGGTCGACCCGGAGGATCCCGCGTTCAAGGCGCCGTCCAAGCCCGTGGGGCCCTTCCTGTCGAAGGACGAGGCCGAGCGGCGGCGCGACGAGCTGAAGTGGACGATCATCGAGGACTCGGGCCGCGGCTGGCGGCGCGTGGTGCCGTCGCCGAAGCCCCTGAAGGTGGTCCAGCGCCACATGATCCGCGAGGCGGCTGCCGAGGGCCACATCGTCATCGCCTGCGGCGGGGGTGGCATCCCGATCATCAAGAAGCCGGACGATTCCTACGAGGGCGTCGAGGCGGTGATCGACAAGGACCTGTCGTCGTCGCTGCTGGCGAACCAGGTCGGCGCCGACCTGTTCATCATCCTCACCGAGGTCCCGCAGGTCTTCGTGAACTTCGGCAAGCCGGAGCAGGAGGCCCTGTCGGCGATCACGTCCGAGGGGCTGATGGAGCTGTACCGCGAGGGGCAGTTCCCGGCGGGCAGCATGGGCCCGAAGGTGCTGGCGGTGTGCGATTTCCTGGACCGCGGCGGCAAGCGGGCCATCATCACGAACCCGGAAACACTCGAGGACGCGTTGCGGGGGCGCGGCGGCACGCACGTCATCGGGGGGTGTTGACGCGTGTGTCGCGCCGTCGCGGTGGCAGCGAGGCGGGTTCGTCGAAGAAGCCCGCCTACCGGCAGGTGATCCGCGCGTTGGCCCAGTCCGCGAAGTCCTTGTCCTCGGTGTCCAGCGCCGCGGTGGTGACCAGCTTCAGCAGCATCGCCTTGTCCAGCGACACCTGCACGGGCTTCGACGGATCCGCGCCGGTCATCACGCCGCTGTCGAACAGCTTCTTGCCGTCCGCCCACACCTCGAACGTGGTGGTCCCGGCGCCTGCCGCCGCGTCGTCCACGCCGACCTCCGCCCGGAACGACGAGCACCGTCCGCCCAGCGGGACCACGACGATCGAACCCGCGTAGGCGCCGATGCCCTTCGCGTAGGGGGTGCCTCGCAGCGACAACGTCGCGCCGTCCCCGGCGGCCGTGGCGCCGTTCGAACGGTCGCGCTCGGCGGGCCCGCGGCTGTTGGCCGTGTAAATCCCCCGCGCGTCCGACACGTAGGAATCGCCGGCCGGCGGAAGCGGTTCGGTGCCTTCCACGCGGAACATCCGGGCCTCGTACGACGGGAGGGTCAACGGGAACGATGCGCCGATCGTCCCGAGGTCCTGGTGCGCCCAGAGGTCGCGGACCTTCACGTTCCCGGGGGCCAGGCCCAGGTCGGCGGTCGCCAGGTCCAGCGTGGCGTCGTCGAGGCTCCGGTTGAACACCACGACCGCCCGCCAGCCCGGGTGCGCCAGGGGCTTCACCCACACGTCGGGCGTGAACCCGTCGCTTTCGGCGACCCGGACGCCCTGCAGACCCAGCGGGTCCTGGTCGACCGCGATGACTTCCGCGTTGGTCAGGATTTCCTTCGTCGCCGCGTCCATGGTGCGCAGGTCATTGCCCGCGATCAGCGGCGACGCCGTGATCGCCCACAGGCTCATGTGCGCGCGGTACTGCTCGGTGGTCATCTTCCCGTTGCCGACCTCCAGCATGTCGGGGTCGTTCCAGTGGCCCGGCCCGGCGTACTGGGCTTCCGTGGCCGCCACTTCCAGGTTCAGGATCATGCTGTTGACGTCGTCCGAGATGTCGCCCGACACCCGCCACAGCTGGCCCGCGCCGGCGCCCCAGACCCACGGGTCCTGCTGGCCCCAGTTGCACAGGCTCAACTCGATGGCCCGCCCGCTGGCCGCGATCCCGTCGTGGAACTTCGCGTACTGGTCCTTCGCGACCAGGCCCTCGGCGAAGCACCAGTCCACCTTCACGTAGTCGACACCCCAGCCGGCGTAGGTCGCCATGTCCTGGGCCTCGTGTTCCTTGCTGCCCGGTCGCTTCTGGCACGTCATGGTGCCGCCGCAGGTGTACACGCCGAACTTGAGGCCCTTGCCGTGGACGGTGTCGGCGAGGGATTTGATCCCGTCGGCGAAGCGCGTGTCGTCGGCTTCGATGGTCCCGTCCGCGGCGCGGCTGACCTGCCAGCAGTCGTCCAGGTTCAGGAACGTGTATCCCGCGTCCTTCATGCCGGTGGACACCATCGCGTCCGCGATTTCGCCCGCCAGCGTCGCGCTGATGTCGCAGGCGAACTTGTTCCAGGAGTTCCAGCCCATCGGAGGAGTGGCGCCCAGCGTCGTGCAGTCGCAGTCCGCCGGGCAGTTGAAGCACGCCTCGCCGTGGGTGCACACGCCGTCGCCGCATTTGCACGCGCAGTCCGCGGGGCAGGTCCAGCAGGTTTCACCCGGGTCGCAGGTGCCATTTCCGCACGGTTCGACGGGTGGGACGTCCGGCGTCAGGTCGGCGGGGACGTCCGCGGGCAGTTCCGCCGGCACGTCGGCGGGCACGTCGGCCGACACGTCCGCACCGACCGTGTCGATGGGCACGTCGGTCGAGACGGTCTTCGTCGTTCCGCATGCCACCAGCAACAGGCTTGTCGTCAGCATCGCCAGGCGCTTCATCCGGATCCTCCAGCCTCAGGGGACCGTGCGCGGGTGCGCACTCGTTGACAGGGCTGGTAGCACAGGTTGGCGCCGCGACGCAACGCGTGGGTGCGCTGCGGCCCTGCGGCAACGCTTGAATATCACGAACAGAAGTATTCCATCCTTGCAAAGGATGTTGTTATCGATTAGTATCACACGTCGAACTGATTTGGAGTTGGACATGTCTGACGACCCATCCATCCCCACAGAGGCGGACGACGTCGCCCGGCTGTTCGCCGAGGCGATGCACGCGATGATGCGCCGGACCTCCGGGGCCGAGATCGCGGTGCTGAACGACGTGGGCCTGACGATCCCGCAGATCGTCGCGTTGCACGTGCTGCGGGAGCGGGGGCCCATCACGGTGGGCGACGTGGCCGGGTGCACGAAGCTGTCGCCCGCGGCGACCAGCCACCTCGTGGAGCGGTTGGTTCGGATGGGCCTGGTCCACCGGACCGAGGACGTGGAGGATCGCCGGCAGAAGCAGGTTTCGGTCAGCCCGACGGGCGATGCCCTGATCGAACGCCTGGAGCGGAACCGGCTGGAAACCATCATGAAGGCGATGGGCCTGCTGCCGATCGAGACCCGGCACAAGGTGGCCGTGGCGATGGCCGCGATCGTGTCCGACATGGCCGCCCGGGATTTCAATCAGGGCAGCGATCTGTTTGCCTACAGCCTGTATGCCTCCGGCGAAATACCCCTGTTCTCGGCCACGGCTCTTTGCGGGAGCGGCGCGGGATCGGGGCCCTGGATCACTTGGCCGATGGTGCCCGGCAAGACCTACCGCGTGCAATTCAAGAGCAACCCTTATGCGCAGTGGCAGGACCTGAGCGGGGAGATCATGATCATTGGCAGGCAGGGGTGCCTGAATGATCTCTCGGCGGGCAGTGGTCCGAGATTCTATCGTGTGGTGGCTTATTAATAGGAGAAGGCTTATGAGAACAATGCACTCTTTCACCGGACCGCGAGCCGTCCCGGCTCGCAGCGCACAGGAACAAGCCAACGTGATCGACAACCCGGAACGTCCGGGTGGCATCGCGGGCGCTGCGAGCCGGGACGGCTCGCGGTCCGAGCGAAAGCCGGATGCGGCCCTGCGCAGTCACGCGTTTACGCTCATCGAGCTCCTGGTCGTGGTCGGTCTGATCGTGATGTTGGTGGCCATGCTCGCCCCGGGTCTGGCCCACACCCGCCCCAATG
>Ga0118677_10012467_pt1 | contig 12465 bp, 8 predicted proteins | sample AliMusrvi5mmetaG_FD_86154 | JGI IMG/M metagenome (GOLD analysis project Ga0118677, IMG submission 86154)
GCCGGGATTGATGAATGCGGCGTTTCACGTAAACACGAAGCTGTCCAGCATCGTGATGGTGCTTTCTCGCGGTTCTGAGGCGGTGTTCGCAAAATGGTTTGAGCAGGCCACCTTGTTTGTCGCAGCTCTTCCGCATTTAGAAGTCAAGGACAGTGCGAGCCTTGCTTTGGTTGACCCGTTTCGCGGTGCGCGGGAGGCATTTGCCAGCAATCGGACGGCTTTGGTTTCGGACATCCCTTGCATCGTGCGGGCGATGGTCGAGGCGAGCCAGGGCGGGGATGGCGTGATGCGCGAGCACATGAAATGGAGGGCGGCGTTATGCTTGGCGAGGCAACTGCTACCGCGATTCCTGGCGGCACGCGCAGCGGGTAAAGATACGGCTTGGCCACATCCGGACCGTAAAAGAACGTGGTGTAGGGCTTGCCATCGATCTCCACGGCAATCCGGTTGTTTCCCTGCGTCATCTTTACCTGAGCGGCCGCCGGCAACATTGCCAGAAGGCCCAGCGCGAGCAATTTGTGCATGTAAATCAGTTAATCACAACCGGGCTTATCGCGGACGGGCGGATTCCGTTTGCAGGGAAAAGCCGAGTCCTTTCGGGATCCGGATCGATTCCCCTTCCACGTAGAAATAGCCAACTCCCGGGCTCAGCTTTTCGGGCGGTCCGGTGGCGTAGCCGATGGCGGTGCGGTGATAACCGGAGAAAGGGGTCATGTCGTCGGGCTTGCCGAAAAGCGCCGCGTGGTGCGTTCCGTACTCCGCCTCGTTGAACTCCAGCCCGACCTCGAAATAGGGCAGATTGCCGCTGTGGCGATCGAGACGGCGGATCACGCCTTTCACGAGGGCGCCGCGGGGCAGCAGAACCTGATCGCCGAAACGGACCGCCTTTGTGACCACGGCGCGGATCTCATCGCCGACGGCCGCATGCTGCGAGTCGATGGGGAGGTCGAGACGCAAAGGAATGCTGAGGCCGCCGGGCAGCGCGCCTTCGTCGACGGAACCGGGCAGCGCGGGGGCGTTGGCGGGTGCGTCCTCATCCGTAAAAGAGATCTTCGATTCCGCCGTGTACTGCCGGCATCCCGTGAAGGTCGCGCGGTTGCGAAAGCGGCTGCCATCGAACAGTTCCGATTCCAGTTCGACGGCCAGCGGCAGCAGCGCGTCCGCGTCGCCGATCCGGACCCGACCGTAATCCGCCGTCTCCTCGATCCGCTTGTCCTGGCTGAAGGGCGGCAGATCTTCGGCGGCGAAGTGCAGCCGAACCAGATCGAGCGTGCCCGCATCCACCCAAAACGATCCGATGGCGCCGACCACACCCGAAGCCCCGCGCGACTTCACGGTCCAGCCGCTCATCATCTGGGGGATGTGGAAGTCGTAGCGGAGCAGGTTGCGCGATCCCTCCGTTTCCGGGCCGGCGAAATGGATTTCGGCCGAACGGCCCATGAAAATGTTGTGGGACATGGCGGAAAATTCGCCATCCGAAAGAAAGCCGCCGGTCACCATGGTGTCCAGCTTGCGGTCGTCGAAGCTCTTCGCTCCCGGCCATGAGTAGAGTTCCCTGCCGTCCACGATGGCGACCAGAACCCGGATCCGGTCGAACGGCTTGATTTTTCCGCCGGGCAGAGCGCGGTAGCGGTCGATGGTTTCGAGGCAGGTGTAGTTGAACTGACGCTTCAGTTCCGCTGTCATCAGGTGTTCGATTCTGGCGAGATTGAGAATGTGCGGCGGGATTTCGTCGCTCCGGCCCGGACAGGCCAGCCCGAGCAGAATGAGGACGAAAAGGGTTCGCATGACCAGCCTTGTATACGGATTGTAGCTCCGGGCGATCTGCTACAGTGACGGATTCTAATGACCCGCGGACATTTTGCCCTTCTCTGCTGCGCTTTCCTCGGCGGCGTTCCCGCCGGACTTGCGCAATCTCCCGCGCCGTACTGGCCGGGCACGACCTACAATCCGGCGATTCCCACCGTGAAACAGGTGCTCGGCTACGAACCGGGTGAGCGGATCACTACGGTGGAGGGAATCGCCACCTATCTGGAAGCGCTGGCCAAGGCCTCGCCCCGCATCCGGCTGTACTCCTACGGGCAGACGTGGGAAGGCCGCAAGCTGATCTACGCGGTGATCGCGTCGGAAGACAAGATGCGCCGTATCGACGAGATCAAGGCGTCCTGGCAGAAATTTACGGATCCGAAGATCACGAAGCCGGCCGACGCGAAGAGGCTGGAGGCTTCCCTGCCCGCTCTGGTGTGGCTCGGCTACGGCGTGCACGGCAACGAGATTTCGTCGAGCGATGCGGCGCTGGTGACCGCGTATCACCTGATCGCGGCGCAGAACGATCCGGTGGTGGAAAAGATTCTGAAGAGCGACGTGCTGCTGCTGGACCCCAGCCAGAATCCGGACGGGCGCGACCGCTTCGTCCATTTCTACGAGCAGAACGTGGGGCTGGAGCCGAATGCGAGCCAGATCTCGGCCGAACATACGGAGCCGTGGCCGGGCGGCCGGACCAATCACTATTATTTCGATCTGAATCGGGACTGGCTCACGGCGACGCAGCCGGAATCGCAGGGCCGGATTCAGATGCTGCGCGAGTGGATGCCGGTGGTCGCCATCGACCTGCACGAGATGGGCAGCGACTCCACCTACTACTTCACGCCGGAGGCCGACCCGTACAATCCGTTTCTGCCGTCCGATCTGAAGAAAACGATGGAAATCATCGGCCGGAACAACGCGAAGTGGTTTGACCAGTACGGCTTCGATTACTTCACGCGGGACACGTACGACAACTGGTATCCGGGCTACGGCGCTTCCTGGCCGATGTACTACGGCGGGCTGGCGGCGACTTACGAGCAGGCTTCCGCGCGCGGCTTAGTGGTGCGGAAGTCGGATGGATCCGTGATGCCGTATCGCGATACGGTGCGGCACCATTTCGTCGCGTCGATTTCGACGCTGGAATCGGCGGCGGACAACCGGGCGAAGTTTATCGACGGGCTGTATCAGTACCGCGCGTCGGCTTTGGAGGCGGGCGCGAAGGATACGGTCCGCGAATATCTGCTGCCGCCGGGCCACGATCCGTCGACAACCACGAAACTGGCGTCGGTGCTGGCCGGGCACGGCATTGAGATCCGGCAGGCGAAGGCGGCGTTTCAGGCGGGCGGCAAGAGTTATCCGGCCGGAACGTATGCGGTTTCACTGGCCCAGCCGCAGCGTTTGTTGATCCATACGCTGCTCGATCCGCAGACGCCGTTCGAAGAGAAGTTCCTGCAGGAGCAGGAGCGCCGCCGCGCGCGCCGGCTGCGGCACCAGATTTACGACATCACGGCCTGGTCGCTGCCGTTCCTGTTCAATGTGGAGACCATTGCGGTGGCCGAAGCGGTGAAGGGCGACTTTGCGGCCGTGCATCCGAAGGCGGTGACTCCGGGGACCGTGCAGGGCGGCAAGGCGAGCGTGGCGTATCTGATTCCATGGGGAACGCAGGCGGCCGGGCGGTTCCTCGCCGCCGCCGAGCGCGAAAATATCCGGGTCTGGAGCGCGGACGAGGCGTTCACCATCCCCGGCCGGAAGTTCGCATCCGGAACGCTGATCGTCAAAGTGCACGACAACGCGGCGACTATCCATGATCGTGTGGCGAAGCTGGCGGAAACCACCGGCGCGGACGTTTATGCCGTGGCTTCCGGCTGGACCGAAGAGGGTCCGAACTTCGGCAGCCAGTTCGTCCAGCTGATGCGGAAACCGGAGATCGCGATCGCGTGGGATACGCCGACGGCGGCTGGTTCCGCGGGCGCGGTGCGCTTCGTGCTGGAGCGGCAGTTCGGGTATCCCACGACGCCGATTCGTACTACCAATCTCGCCACGGCGGACCTGAGCCGCTTCAATGTGCTGATTCTGCCGGACTCCGCGGCGGGTGGATACGGGCCGAACATCAACGCGGCGGGCGTGGAAAATCTGAAGCGCTGGGTCGCGAACGGCGGCACGCTGATCGGCATTGAGGGAGCGCTGGCGTTTCTGACCGAAGCCCGCGCGGGATTCCTGTCGTCGGCGGCGGAAGGCAAGGCGACGGGGGTCGCGGAACCGGCGAAGGGCGGCGCGCCGGCGGCGACGACCGGACCTCCGACGGCGGCCGCGGGAACGCCTGGCGGGCCGCCCGCCGGCAAGATCTTCGCCACCGAGGCGGACTACACGAAGGCGGTCCTGCCCTCCAGTGAACCGCCGGATACGGTGCCGGGCGCCATCGTGCGCGCCAAAGCGGATCAGGAATACTGGGCGACGGTAGGGGTTCCTCCCACCGTCTACGCCATGTACACCGGGCGTGGCATTTACTCTCCGCTCGCCACGGACAAGGGCGTGAACGCGGTGCTCTTCGAAGCGCCCGAACAGGTTCTCGCCTCCGGCTACATGTGGGAAGAGAACAAGAAACAGCTGGCCCGCAAGCCGCTGATGATGGTGTCGACGCAGGGGCGGGGCGTGGTGGTCGGATTTACGGCGGATCCGAATTTCCGCGCGTTCCTCGACGGCCTGAACGTGTTGTTTCTGAATGCGGTGTTCCGCGGACCGGCGCACTCCCGGCCCGCGCCGTAACCCGTTCGCCGGGCCTCAGAGCGGCGGGGCCGGTTGCTGCTGCAGTTTCACCTGCGCGGTCTGGCCGGCCTCGACCGACGCGGCAGCGCCTTTTGCGTTGCGCGTCATCCAGTCCGGGTTCGCGTATTCCACCGGTTGCACGTCGTCCCAGGCGTAGACCTGGTAGTCGCCCGGGGGGAGATTGGAAACCTTGAAGTGACCGTCCGCGCGGCTCATGACGTTGCGGGGCGCGCGGCCCGCCTGCAGAACCATCACCCAGCCGGATATCGGTTTGCCCGCCGCATCTTCCACCTGGCCTTCGATGGAGCCTCCGTCGTCGGCCAGCACCACGTCGATGGGTCCGGCGGCCTGGGTGATGGGGATTTCCTCCTTCGAGATATCGCGCCCGGCCAGAGTGGCGGATTTTAAGTAATAAGGGCCGTTCGGGAACACTTCCAGGCGGTAATTGCCGGGCGTGAGTTCATTGACGGAGAAAGACGCGCGGGTCTTGTCCCAGGTGAGTTGGCCGCCACCGGTGAGCGGGTCGGACGAGCGCAGACTGAGGCCCGGCGCACCGGGCCCCGGCTGGCCCTTCTTCAGATCGAAGCGCACCTGGCCGGTGACGGTGAAACCCGGCTCCAGCCGGACGGTGACGCCGTCGATATCCGAAGTGCCGACTTCGAGCGGCAGGCGCGCCACCAGGCGCTTGCCCGACTCCCAGAAGTCGGTGGTCAGCAGATAAGAGCCGGGCAGCACGCCGTGGATCTCGAAACTTCCATCGGGACTGACGTTTCCGGGCAAAGTCCGGTTCATCCCGTTGGCGCCCCGTTTGGCAAGAGAAACGCCTGCCCCGCGCACGGCGCCCACCAAATTGCCGCGGATTCGCACGGCGGGCACGCGGCTGATAGTAAAGTCCGCGCGGTTATCGGTGCCCCGAACGTCCAGCGCGCTGGCGGCGCCTCCTTCCGGAGGGCCGGGATAACAGCGCACGCCAGGGACCGTGTTTTTTTCTCCCGGATCGAAGCCGTTGAAGGAATTGTTCGGGTAGGCGCAGATAATGTACTTGCCGGGCTGCAGACCGGCCAGACGGTATTCGCCGAGATCGTTCGTACTGGTCGCCGCGCCGGGCTGAAAGCTGCGGCGACCCTCGACCACCCGGGCGGCCAGCGCGGTGATCTGCACGCCCATCATCGGGTCGCCCTGCTCATCGAGCACTTTGCCCGTGACAACCGCCTGCGGGGTGAGCGAGATTTTGAGGTCATGCGCGGCCTCTCCGCTCGCGAGGATCAGCGGTAAGAAGAGACCGCCGGGGCGCGGGACGCCGTAGCCGCCCTGCAGGAAGCCCGGTTTCATGACCATGATCTGCGTCTGCCCGCAGGGGATGCCGGTAAAGCGGAAGCGGCCGGCGTTGTCCGCCGAGAGACCGTTCTGGCCGCGCGGTCCCATCAGCATCACCCGCGCGCGAGCGAGCGGCTCGCCGGTAACGGCGTTGACGACGAAGCCGTCGACGGCACAGTCCGACGTGGCTATGGGCTGGCCTTCGGGGGGCTGCGCGTCCAGGACTGCAGCGAAAACAAGCAGGGCGGAAAAAAGCCGCATCACCCTGAGTATGACGCGGATTTTTCTACAGGAACGTCTTGAATTCCATCACGTCGCCATCCTGCACGACGTATTCCTTACCTTCCGTCCGGAGCTTACCGAGTTCCCTGGCGCGCGCGAAGCTGCCGGCGCTCACCAGATCGTCATAAGCCACCGTTTCGGCGGAGATGAAGCTCTTCTCGAAATCCGAGTGGATCACGCCGGCAGCCGCCGGAGCTTTGTCGCCGGCTTTGATGGTCCAGGCGCGGGTTTCCTTCTCGCCCGTGGTCAGGTAGGTACGCAGACCCAGCAGATAATAGGCCTCTTTGGCCAGCTTCGAGGAGCCGGACTGCTCCACGCCCAGACCCTGCAGATACTCCGCCTGCTCTTCGGCCGGCAGCGTAATCAGTTCCGCTTCGATCTCGGCGGAAACCACCACCGCGCGCGTGCCGTGGTGATGGGCCACGTAGTCCTGCACCTTCGCCACCCACGGGTTGGAAGCCGGATTTCCGAGTTCGTCCTCCGCCACGTTGCAGGCGAAGAGGGTGGGTTTGGCGGTCAGCAGGAAGAACGTCTTCAGCAGCGCCGTTTCGTCCGGCGCCATGTCCATGCTGAAGGCAAACTGGCCTTCGTTGAGATGTGGCTCCAGGCGATCCATCAGGGCGATTTCCGCCAGTGCCTTCTTATCCCCGCTTTTGGCGGCTTTCTGCTGTTTAAGACGCCGCTTCTGAATACTGTCGATGTCGGCGAGAATCAGTTCGGTGTTGATGACCTCGATATCCCGAATCGGGTCCACCGTGTCCATCACGTGTTCGATATCCGCGTTTTCAAAGCAGCGGACCACCTGCACGATGGCGTCCACCTCACGGATATGCCCCAGAAACTGGTTACCGAGCCCTTCGCCGGCGCTCGCGCCCTTCACCAGACCGGCGATGTCCACGAATTCGAAAATCGCGGGAATCAGCTTCTGCGAACCGCTGATTTTCGAGAGCACTTCGAGACGTTCGTCGGGAACCGTGACGATGCCCTGATTCGGCTCGATGGTGCAAAAACGGTAATTGGCCGCCATCGCCTTGCGGGACTGCGTGACAGCATTGAACAGGGTGCTTTTCCCGACGTTGGGAAGACCTACGATTCCGGCGCTTAACATTGTAAATTTCAGTTTATCGGGTGGGTCCGGACGGCAGGCGGGATACAGAGCGCGGCGCGGTGCACAATAGAGGTTTCCCGTGTCGCGAAGCGCAATGATCCAGGGTATTCATGAGTGAGTCCGGCGAAGCGGCGTCCACGCCGCTGATGCGCCAGTACCACGCTGTGAAACAGCAGGTGCCGGGCGCGTTGCTGATGTTCCGGCTGGGAGATTTCTACGAGCTTTTCTTCGAAGACGCGGTGATGGCCGCGCGCGAACTCGAGATCACCCTGACCGCCCGGAACAAAGAAAAAGGCGCGGCCATTCCGATGTGCGGCGTGCCGTATCACGCCGCCGAGAATTACATCGCGAAACTGATCGGGCGCGGGTATCGCGTCGCCATCTGCGAGCAGATGGAAGAGGCGGGCGCGGGCAAGAAACTGGTGCGCCGCGAAGTCACGCGCATCGTCACGCCGGGCACCGCGACGGATGCCCACCTGCTGCGCTCGCACGAGAACAACTACCTGGCCGCCGTGGTGCGCAACGGCGCGCGGGCCGGGCTCGCGTACGTGGATGTCTCCACCGGTGAGTTCCGGGCTACGGAAGTAGACGCCGCGGAACTGCCGGGGCTGCTCGAGAGCGTGGGCCCGCGGGAACTGTTGGTAGCCGCCGAAGCGCCTCTGTTTCCCCAGGCGGAGCAGCGGAAGTGGATCGTTACGGAACTGGAAGACTGGGTCTTCACCACGGACTACGCGGACCGCATTCTCCGGGAGCATTTCAAGCTGCTGTCGCTCGACGGGTTCGGCCTGGCGGGCAAGCTCAGCGCCATCGCGGCCAGCGGGGCTGTGCTGCACTACCTGCGCGACACGCAGCGGGCGGCGCTCGACCATCTGGATCCGCCGCGGCATTTCGATCGCGCCGACACCATGGTGCTGGATGCCGTGACGGTGCGGAATCTGGAACTGGTGGAGCCGATCTTCTCGGACGGCGGCGCCACGCTGATCGGCATTCTGGACCAGACGTCCACCGGGATGGGCGGGCGTTTGCTGCGACAGCGTTTGCTGCGGCCTTCGCTGGAACCGGCGGAGATCGAAGCCCGGCTGGATGCCGTCAGCGACCTGGTGCGCGAAACGATTCTGCGGGCGGAACTGCGCAAACAACTGGCGCCGGTGCTCGACGTGGAGCGCCTGCTGGCCAAGGTGATGATCGGCAGCGCGGGGCCCCGCGACCTGCTGGCACTGGGGAAATCGCTCGACCAGATGCCGAAGCTGGCCGATGCCGCGCGGCTGGCCTCGCGCGCGCTTTCCGTTCGGCTGGCCAATACGTTCGGGCGGCTGGATTCGGTGCCCGAAGCGTCGTTCCCGATTATCGCCGCGCTCTCGGACACCCCGCCTCCGCAGGTCGGGGACGGACAGACCATCCGGCCTGGTTATGATCCGGAACTCGACGAACTGCGCGACCTGAGCCAGAACGGTAAGCAGTACATCGCGCAGATCGAGACCCGCGAGCGCACGCGCACCGGCATCGCTTCCCTGAAGGTCCGGTTCAACAACGTTTTCGGCTATTACATCGAGATCTCGAACGCGAACCGGCATCTGGCGCCAGCCGATTACGAACGCAAACAGACGCTCGCGAATGCCGAGCGCTTCACCACGCCGGAACTGAAAGAGTACGAGCGTAAGGTTCTTGTCGCGGAAGAGAAGATCCTCGAAATCGAGAAGCGCATCTTCGCGGAGGTTCGCCAAAAAGCAGCGGGCGAGGCCCAGCGCATTCGCGCCACCGCGTCCGCCATCGCGGAACTGGATGTTTCGGCGGCCCTGGCGCAGGTGGCGGCGGAAGGGCGCTATGCCCGGCCGCAGTTTTCGGATACCGGCGAGATGCGGATCATGGCGGGGCGGCATCCGGTGATCGAAAAGCTGGCGGGCGAAGAGGCCGGACGGTTCATTCCGAACGACCTGTTCATGAACGACGCCACGGACCAGATCGGCCTGATCACCGGTCCCAACATGGGCGGCAAGAGCACTTACCTGCGGCAGGCGGCGCTGATCGCGATTCTGGCCCAGATGGGGTCCTGGGTGCCGGCGGATTCGGCGCTGCTGCCGGTTATCGACCGCATTTTCACGCGCATCGGCGCATCCGACAATCTGGCGCGGGGCCGTTCTACCTTCATGGTGGAAATGACCGAGACCGCCGTGATTCTGAACACCGCAACGCCGCGCAGCTTTATTATTCTGGACGAAATCGGCCGGGGCACCGCGACGTATGACGGACTCGCGCTGGCGTGGGCGGTCGTGGAGCATGTTTCGAACACCACGCGCGCCAAGACGCTCTTCGCGACCCACTATCACGAACTGACCGAACTGGCGGAGGCGCTGCCCGGGGTGCGGAATCTGCAGGTCTCCGTGAAGGAAGCGGGGGACAAAATTATTTTTCTGCGCCGCGTGGAACCGGGCAAAGCGGACCGCAGTTACGGCATCGAAGTGGCGCGTCTCGCCGGGCTGCCGAATTCGGTCATCGAACGCGCGCGGGAAGTGCTGAAACTGCATGAGCGCACCGAGCACCGGGCGGTGGAGAAACTGGCGCCGCGCGCGGAAACCGGGCCCATTCAGATCCGGCTTTTCGAGCCCGGCAGCGATGAGATCAAACAGAAAATCCGGTCGCTGAAAATCGACGAGATGCGGCCGGTGGAAGCGCTGCGGTTCCTCGAAGAACTGCAGAAGGAGCTGGCGTAATGCGTGTCGCCGGAATCATGAGCGGGACGTCGCTCGATGGCATCGATGTGGCGTTTGTCGATGTGACGGGAAAGCGCGTGCAAACGGCCGGACATGCGTCGTTTCCTTATCCGGCGGCCGTGCGGCAACGCATTTTGGACGTCTCGAACACGGCTTGTTCCACGGCGCAGATCTCGCGGCTGAACTTCGAACTGGGGGAGCTTTATGCGACGGCTGTGGCGCGCGCCTGCACGAAGACCGGCGTGCCGCTCTCGACCGTGAAACTGATTGGCTGCCATGGCCAGACGGTGTATCACGAAGGGGCCGGAGCGGCGAAGAATACGCTGCAGATCGGCGAGGCGGCCGTGATCGCGGAGCGCCTGGGAATTCCGGTGGTGTCCAATTTCCGCACGCGCGATATCGCGGCCGGCGGGCAGGGCGCGCCGCTGGTGCCTTTCGTGGATTACCTGCTGCTCGGCAGCGCGAAGACCGACCGCGTGGCGCTGAATATCGGGGGCATCGCGAACATCACGATCCTGCCGAAAGGCGGGCGTCCGGAACACGTGATCGCCTTCGACACGGGGCCGGGAAACATGGTGATCGATCAACTGGTGGAACGGTTGACCGGCGGCAAACAGCACTTCGACCGGGGCGGTTCGATCGCCGCGCGGGGCAAGGTCGACAAAGCGCTTCTGGACGCACTTCTCAAAGACCGGTATTTCCGAACCAAACCGCCGAAGACCGCGGGGCGCGAACAGTACGGGGCGGAATTTATCGCGCGCCTGCTGGCGACCGGGCAGGCTTTGGAAAACCTGATCGCGACGGCGACAGCATTCACGGCAGCCACCATTGCAACGGGCATCCAACGCTTCGCTCCCGCCACGCGCGAGGTCGCGGCGGCGGGCGGCGGAGTCCACAACCACCAACTGATGGCGCAACTGGCCGCGTTCCTGCCCGGCGTGCAGGTGGCGACCACGGCCGCCTACGGGATCGATCCCGACGCGAAAGAGGCCATCGCCTTCGCCATCCTGGCCCACCGCACATGGCGGAGAGAGCCGGGAAACTTGCCCTCCGCCACCGGAGCGAAACGATCTGTAGTACTGGGCACAGTCACGTAATTAACGCTAGAATGGCGATTTGACTCCTGAAGCTGAACTGACCGCCGCACAACCCGAGTTGCAGGTAAAACGGGTTTCCATCGTCATTGTCTCGTTCAACCGGATCGAGAGCCTCCGCAAGAGCCTGCGCGCGCTGGGTGATACCCATCAGGTGCTGGTGGTGGACAACGGCTCAACCGACGGCGCCGCCACGCTCGACAGCGAGTTTCCGGGAGCGCGCTTTATCCGGCTGCCCAAGAATTTCGGCCTCACCAAAGCGCTGAATATTGGCATCCGGGCGGCGGAGGGCACGTATGTTCTGCTGCTGCACGACGATACGCAGATCACGGCCGAGAACGTGACGAAACTGGCGGATTATCTGGAAAACCATCCGGACGCGGGCGCGGTTTGCCCGCTGCTCACCAGCGATTCGGGCGCGCGAGCCGCACAGGTCCGGCCGCTTCCGGTCCCCTCCGCCACGGACCCTGCGCCGCAGCCCGCCTCCGGTTCGGGCGAGATCGCGGTCCCCTGCGTCACGGGAGCGGCGATCCTGGTCCGTTCTTTCTTTCTTCGCGCGCTGCGGCAGATCGACGAACGCTACGGCAACTACGGCTCCGATATCGAACTGTGCGCGCAGGTGAAACGGGCGAACCGGAAACTGATTATCCTCGAGGATGTCCCGGCCGTTCATGAGCAACTGGAATCGCCCATGAAGAAAGGCTCGCTGGCGGGAGACCGGGCGGTCGGTACGGCCGTCTTCCTCTGGAAACATCACAGTTTTGTGACCTCGATTCTCTACCGTCTGAAGGCCGGTCTGGGCGGCCTTGCGACGTTCCGCTTCGGCCTGGTGGCGGGCGCGCTGGGCGACGTCAAAATCGACGGCACGAGTTAGTACTACAATTGGTTTACACTGCAGGTATGAACCCCCTCCTTTGGGTGGTGTTACCGGCAGTGGTGTGCTCCCTGGCTACCGGCCTGGTCATGTACGTGGTGATGCACGCCCGCTCGGCGGTGCTGCTCTCGAAACAGCGGGAGGAACTCGCGGCGGCACGCGCCGAACTGGCAGTCCGCAAGGAGACGATTCTCGATTCCCTGAAGAACGTGGAAGAGTCCACGCGCCGTCAGGCACTCGACGACTTCATCGGGCAAATCCGGACCGAGGAGCGGTCGTATATCCGCGAGCACAAAGCGTTCTTTCTCTCGCGCAAGATTCTGGTCCGGCAGGAGCGGATCTTCTTCCGCAATATTCCGCTATCGAACTGGGTGGAACAGGAGATGCCGTTCGAGGAAGGCGCGGATCTTCAGAAGCTCGCCGAAACCATGTCGGTCTTTGCCGCGGAAATACAGGGCGCGGAAAAGCCGGCTCCCGTCCGAAAACTGTTGCGCTGAGTGTTGCCGG
>Ga0118677_10011510_pt2 | contig 12463 bp, 4 predicted proteins | sample AliMusrvi5mmetaG_FD_86154 | JGI IMG/M metagenome (GOLD analysis project Ga0118677, IMG submission 86154)
TCATTGCGCAGGATCTGGGCGTGGCGTGGTGTCCCCCGTGGCGGGTGTCGATTCCGCCAGGTTTGCTGAAAGCATCCGCCAACCAACTGGTGATCACGGTGGCCAACACCTGGAACAACCGCCTGTGTATGGATGCCGCGCTGCCGGAAAACGAACGCCTGACGCATTGCCGGGTCGGCGGCAACGGCATGCAACCCGCCGGATTGCTAGGTCCGGTGGTGCTGCGCACGGGTATCCCGGCGGCAGCCAAGATTACTGTTAGGTCAGATGCCACCCGTTCCACCGTGGCGGCCAGTCCCGCGTCCCTTGCGAGCGACGGCGTCGCCGCGGCCACCATCAGCGTCACGCTCAAGGATACCAATGGTTATCCCCCTGCAGGAAAAGCCGTGACCCTGGTCTCAAACCGCGGCGCGATGGACACGATCTCCAAGGCATCCGGGCCATCCAGCCGTTCCGGCGTGGTGACATTTTCCGTGACTTCCGCAGCGGCAGGCTCGCCCGTCTTCACCGCCACGGATATGTCTGACCATGTGAAGGTGGCTCTAACTGCCACCGTGAACTTTTCGGCGACGGTGGTGAGCGCGGCCAACTCGACCGTAACGGCGGCCAAGCCGCAGGTGACAGCCGACGGCATCGCCACAGCCACGATCACCGTCACCTTGAAAAGTGCTAACAAGATCCCGGTCACAGGTAAGTCTGTGACGCTGGTCTCTAACCGTGGCGCCGCAGACGCGATTGCGGCGGCCACCGGTGCCTCCGACAAAAACGGTGTCGTGACCTTCAGCGTGAAATCCACCACGGCGGGAGCCGCGATTTTCAGCGCCAAGAATATGACTGACGACGTGGTCATCACGCCAACGGTCGCTGTCACGTTCGTGGCCGGTCCGCCACATGCCGGAACCTCAATGGTGCTGGCCTCACCCTCCTTGATCCCTGCGGACGGTGCCTCCGCCGCCACGATCACCGTCACCTTGAAGGATGCCAGCTGCAATCCGGTCGCCGGCAATGCTGTGACCCTGGCTTCGAGTCGCGGATCGAAGGACACGATTTCGGCAGCCGCGGGGCGTTCCGGTGCTGACGGCGTGGTGACCTTCAACCTAACCTCCGCGACCTTTGGATCAGCGGTCCTCCATGCCACCGCTGACAACATAGCCATCTCTCTAACACCCACGGTTATTTTCACACGCCTCACATCCTTTACCGAAACCAACTTGAATATTTCGGCTGGTGCGAGCGGTTCGGAGATTCAGAATAGCGGCACACTGGTCCGGGCTTATTACTTTGGCGGAGCGAGCGACGTCACCGTGCACGGCGTGCCCTTCAAAGGTGCGGCCAATGCCAGCGGTGACCCGGCCCTGTCCGGCACGTGGGGGGGGGCGGCCGTGTTGGACTTCTACCCCGCCCCAAACGATGCCAATTATAAAAAGCTCGTCAATTCCCTGCTGCAGGCCCCGGCGGATACACCCGGCAGCAAGCCGACCCTCACCATCGGCGGGCTGACAGTCGGCCACACCTATCGGCTGCAAGTCATCTCCAACCTGCCTCGCAACGGAGTGGTGGAAGTGGCCGGCAGCAAGCATCAACTGGCTAACGGCGAAGTCAAAACCCCGGCGCTGCTCACCGCCACCTGGGAGGCCTCGAATGACACGCTCACCCTGCGGTGGATCGGCCAGGCGGATCCCGTCAATCCGGTGCACTTCACCGCCTACGCCCTGCATGACCTGGGACCGGCCAAGACGAATGAAAAATAGAGCAATCATGTGAAAGAAATAAACAATCAAGGTTAAACAAAGTTAAAATCATCCAATGAAGATTCATCCATGGTTCCGTCACCTGCCGGCTCAGGCAGTCCACCCGCATTCACAACCGCTCACGACCATCATGATAATGACAGGTTTTGCGCTGGCGTTGTCGCCCCCCATCCTAACAGCCGATATCACCGGCGATTTTGCCAAACCACCGCCAAAGTATCGACCGACGCCGCTGTATTGGCTGAATGGCAAGATTGAGAATGCGGTGATCGATTCCCAATTGACTCAATTCCGCGACAAGGATGGCTATGGGAGTGTGGCCATCCTGCCGGTCACCGAATGGTTGGAACCGGAATTCATGGAGAAATACGGCCACCTGCTCGACAAACTCGACGAGCTTGGCATGTGGGCGATTTTTTGCGACGACCAAGGCTTTCCTTCGGGAACGGCCGGCGGCGAAATCGGCAGGAACTATCCTGAGTTCACCTCCCGCCAGGTCAACAAGGCCGAACAGGATGTGACCGGCCCGCTGGATTATCAGGTGGACGTGCCCGCCGGCGCCCTGATGGGTTGCGTGGCCATGAACAACAACGACCACGCCAAGCGGATCGATATCACCTCGGGAGTTAGAAATGGCAAGCTCTCGTGGAAGGCCCCCGCAGGTAATTGGAAGATCATGATGTTTTCCTCGCGCAGGGATTTTTCCATGAATCGGAAAGACCCCAATATGAACCTCGATTACCTCAATCCGCAGGCGGTCGATCAATGGATCAAGCTGACCTACCAGCGGTTTTACGACAAGTTTCCCAAGCATTTCGGCACCACCATCAAGAGTTCCTTTTACGATGATATCTCGCTCTATCAGGCCAGCCCTGATGTCTGGAACGGCAACGACCGCCGCTGCTGGACGGACGGATACAATGCCCTGTTCAAAAAGAAATTCGGCATGAGTCCTGTCGAGTATTATCCGGCGATGTGGTATGACATCGGCCCCGCGACGGCGGCGGCCCGAAGCATGCTTTTCGGTTTCCGGGCGGAATTACTCGCCGAGGTTTTTGTGAAGCGGGTCGCCGAGTGGTGCGCGGCGCACAAGATCGACGCATCCGGCCATCCGGCCGGTGACTACGAAGTTTCTCCCATGGGGTTCTCCGGCGACGCGATCAAGTTCTATAAGCACGCGCAACGCCCGCTGCTCGACGTGATCGGCGCCTACGGCTCCAAGCGCGACGGCTACAAACTGTCGGGCTCTGCGGCGTTTCTTTATGACAAGCCGATTCTGCAGTGTGAGACCTACGGCGCCTTCGAGAATTGGAAGGAGGCCGATTTCACCCCGGACCTGCTGTACCGGACGGCCATGGAGCTCTATGCCCGCGGCATCAACCTGATCATCCCGCACGGCGTATGGTATGCCCATCCCAATGTGCCAACGCCGCCGGAAATTTCCTGGCGAAACCCGATTGTCGCAGCCAGCCTTCCAGCATACAACACGTGGGCCGCGCGCTGCCAGCTCATCCTGCAGGGCGGCCGCCATGTCGCGGACATCGCGGTGCTCTATCCGATCACGGCGATTTATGCCGATTGTTATTTCGGCCAGGAAGGGACGGACCCCGAATACCTCAACGTGGGCGAGCGGCTGACCCATACCATCCGGCGCGACTTCACCTTCATGCATCCCGAAGTGCTGGATGAAAAATGCACGGTCGATGCGGCCAACCATACGCTCAATCTCAACAACAAGGTCAACCATGAGCAATACAAAGTCCTGATCCTGCCCGGCAAGCACGATGCCGGGGCCATCAATCTATCGACTCTGCAGAAGGCCAAGGAGTTTTACGACCATGGTGGCACGGTCATCAGCACCGCCAGGCTGCCGGTGAAGTCCGCCGAACTCGGCAAGGACGCGCAAGTCGCAAAACTGGTCCAGGACATGTTCGGCCTCGATCCTAACAAGTCAGGACACCCCTATACCAAGAACAGCAACGCCGCTGGAGGCAAGGCCTATTTCGTGCCTAACATCGACGAAGGGATTGAGGGCACCAACCGTCTGGCCGCAGTCCTCAATGAGGCCGTGGCGGTATGGGATGTCCGCTTTGAGGACAACATCGCCATCAAGAGCGCCAAGGGCAAGCTGGCCTATATCCACAAGGTCCGGGACAACGCGGATTATTATTTCTTCGCCAACTCGAGCGACGACAGCATCAACACCTGGGTGCGGCTCAAGGGAAAGCTGAAACCGGAACTCTGGGATCCGCATACCGGCGCGATCGGTGCCGCATCATTTCAAAACATCAAGCAAGACGGACAGGATATCACCCGGGTCCAACTCAAACTCGGCGGCAACAAATCGGTTTTCGTCAGAAATTCGAGTTCGATGGTAAAATGACCAGGACCAAAGGAAAATCATGAAAATGGCACGAGCAAGTATGGCATTGATGAGTGTGATGTTCACGCTGCTGCTCGCAGCCACGACATTGCACGCGGCGGATCCATGGGCGGATTCGTATCGCTTCTGCGGACGGTGGGACCGGCGTGTCGCCAACCGCGCGGTGACCGTCAACAGCGGAAGTTATATTCTGGCGCGCTTCACCGGCACCCGCCTCAGCGCTAACTTCGATGTGTCTGTCAACCAGCCGCCGTTCCCGACGCTTGTCTGGAGAATGGATGAGGGCGAGTGGCAGGAGGCGGAAGCGGCCGCCACGGTCAAGCTGGCGGAGGGCTTGACCCATGGCCCGCACACGGTGTTGTTGATGGCGCGCGGCCTGGACGAACACCAGCCCCGCTGGTCCAAACCGCTAGTGGCCAGCCTGACCTTTCTCGGCTTGGATGCGGGGTCTGACGGGAAGTTAATGGCCGCGCTTCCGGCATGGAATCAACCCGCCCTGCGTATGGAATTTCTCGGCGACAGCATCACCGAGGGCGTGCTGGTGCAGGCGGCACGTGAAGGCAAAAACACCTGGCCCTGGCTCACCGATGCGCGCTTGTCCTATGCGGGACAGACGGCACTGGCCCTGGGTGCGGCCTGGCGCCAAGTGGGCTTCGGCGCGACGGGCCTGGCGCATGGCGGCAGCGGCGGCGCGCCTGCGGCGCTGGACTCCTTTAACTTCTTCCATGCCGAGTGCCCGCGCGATACCTGGCAGCCGGACGTGGTGGTGGTGAACCAGGGCACCAACGACGGCGGCATGCCAGCCAAAGACTACCAACCGCTGTATGCACGGTATCTGGCACTGATTCGCGCGGCCTATCCCAAAGCAAAGATTGCGGCGCTGCGCCCATTTTGTGGAGCGCAGGCCGACAGCATCAAAGCCACAGTGGACGCCTGTCATGCCGCGGGTGATACCAAAATCTATTATATCGACACCACCGGCTGGTACCAAGGCGACTTGCATCCGAATGTCACCGGCAGTGCCATGCTGGCCGGAAAACTGGTCCATGCCATGAAAACCGACGTGTTGCCAAAATAGAATGGAGGAATTATGAAAAAACGACTGATCTCATGCTTGGCTCTTGCCGTGACGGCTGTGATGGCACAGGAGAAAGCACCACCGATTGACCGGCAGGCGCTGGTTACGCGGCACAACGTGGTGTTGACGAATACGGATGTGCATTCACCCTTGTCGGTGGGCAATGGCGAGTTTGCTTTCACTGCGGACGTGACGGGATTGCAGACGTTTGAGAAAAACTTCCTCGAAACCATTCCATTAACGACCCTGTCGCAGTGGGGCTTCCATACGTTGCCCAGCCCGCAGGGGTTTTCGTTGGATAAGTTTCCGCTGACCACCATCGATACCAGCGGCAGACCGGTGAAGTATTTGTATTACGCGGACAATAAGTCGCCCAAGGCATGGGGGGAGGCCGCGAATTACTTATACGCCAATCCGGGACGCTTGCACCTCGGGCGGGTTGGCATGGTCCTGAAAACCCGGGATGGGCACGAAGTTAGTTTGGCGGATCTGAAGGATATACGCCAGGAACTGAACCTGTGGACCGGAGAATTGCGCAGTCATTTCACCTTTGAGGGTGAATCTGTGGATGTCTCAACCTCCTGCCATCCTCAATACGATCTGCTAGCCGTGCAAATTCACTCCGCCCTGGTGGCTGACGGCCGCCTGTCGGTGCGCGTTTCCTTTCCATACGGGGTGATGCTGCCCGGCGGCAGCTCTGACTGGGACCGGCCCGATGCGCACCAGACCGTCATGACCCCTGCGGGTGACCAACGCGCCGACTTTGCCAGGACACTCGATAATGATCGCTACCACGTTAGCCTGTCATGGGCCAAGGGGTCCCGACTGACGACCGACGGGGCGCACCGGTATTTGCTAGCTGGCAACGCTACTAACAGCACGCTCGGGTTTGTCGCGGCATTTTCGCAAGCGGCCCTTCCGGCCCAACTGCCTGACGCTGATGCCACCAGGAAGGCTGCCGCCGACATGTGGAAAAATTACTGGAGCAAGGGCGGGGCGATTGACTTGTCGCAAAGCAAGGACCCGCGCTGGAAAGAACTCGAGCGGCGCATTGTGCTCTCGCAATACCTGACGAGGATTCAATGCTGCGGGTCGCTGCCACCGCAGGAGACCGGGCTCACCTGCAACAGTTGGTATGGCAAGTTTCACTTGGAGATGCATTGGTGGCATGCGGCCCACTTCCCGCTGTGGGGCCACAGTGACTTGTTAGAGCGCAGTCTGCCATTTTACCAGCGCATTCTGCCCAAGGCCCAGGCGCAGGCGAAGAGCCAGGGCTACGATGGGGCACGCTGGCCGAAATGTGTCGGGCCGTCCGGTGATCCGGCGCCAACCTATCTCGAATGCTTCCTTATCTGGCAGCAGCCGCATCCGATTTTCTTTGCGGAGTTAAGTTACCGCGCCCATCCCGACAAGCAGACGCTGGAGAAATATAAGGAGGTGGTGTTTGAATCCGCGAAGTTCATGGCCTCATTTGCGGTATGGGACAAGGATCGCAACCAGTACCGCATCGGCCCCCCGTTTGCGGATGCCGCTGAGGTATTCCATGGCGATCACGAGCACCAGTGGAATCCGACATTCGAGGTTGCGTATTGGCGCTGGGGGTTGGAAGCCGCCCAGCGCTGGCGTGAGCGGCTGGGACTTCCTCGCGAAAAGACCTGGGATGATGTGATTGCCCATCTGCCGCCCTTGGCGACACGTGATGGAATTTACGAGGCCGGGGAAACCGCCCATGGCCAGAGCACGTCGCATCAATGCATGTTAGCGCCGCTGGGCATGCTCGATGGCAGCATGGTGGACCGCGAAACCATGAGGCGCACCTTGCACAAGGTGATGGCCAACTGGAATTGGAATGATACCTGGGGATGGGACTATCCGATGATTGCCATGACGGCGGCGCGCCTGGGCGAGGGTGATACGGCGATCAATGCCCTACTGATGGATAAGGCCAAGAACACCTATCTGACTAACGGGCACAATGCCCAGGGGCCGGGCCTGCCGCTCTACCTGCCCGGCAACGGCGGGTTGCTCTATGCGGTTGCTTTGATGGCGGCGGGCTGGTCTGATGCTCCTGCTGGAAATGCGCCGGGTTTCCCTGCGGATGGATCGTGGACGGTGAAGTGGGAAGGGCTGCAGAAAGCACCATAGAAGAATGCAAACAACACGGAAAGATATGAATATGTCATATACCAACACACCGATTATGAGCGGCCGCCAGCGCGGGATACAGGTCATCTGGATGGCCATGATGTTGTGCGCCTTGATTGGCAAGACGGTCGCTGCAGATGAGTTGGAAAAAGGATTTGCCACGCCGCCGGATGCCGCCAGGAACCAGGTCTGGTGGCACTGGCTGCAGGGCAATGTCACCCGCGAGGGAATCACGGCCGACCTCGAGGCGATGAAACGCGTGGGCGTGGGCGGTGCGCAGATCTTCAATCTATCGGAAGATTTACCGGCGGGCCCCGCGCCGTTCATGAGTCCGCAGTGGCTGGACCTGGTCAAGCATGCGGCCGCCGAAGCGGAAAGGCTTGGGCTGGAACTGGGCATCCAACAGGCCGGCGGCTGGTCGAACAGCGGCGGACCATGGATCAAGCCGGAGCAGGCGATGCAGAAAGTCACCATCAGCGAGACCCGAACGAAAGGGCCCGTCCGCTTCGACGCTGCGCTCAAACAGCCGGAGACCCGCAGCGGAACAGGCTATGAAAATGGATTCTATCGCGACATCGCCGTGCTGGCTTTCCTGACACCGCGCGATGACAAGACACGCATCGAGACCTATCGTCTCAAGGCTCTGTTCGATTCAGGCTATGGCCAGATGCCGAAACCCGTCGCGCTGCCGGCTGAGGCCGCAATCCCGCAGAGTGGCGTGGTGAACCTAACGGACAAGCTGGCTGCCGACGGACATCTCGTTTGGGATGTTCCCGCTGGCGACTGGTCGATCCTGCGGATCGGTCACACGCCAACGGGCGCTAACAACGTGCACTCGCCGGCGTCCGGCCAGGGCCTGGAATGCGACAAGCTGAGTGCCGAGGCGTTCGATGCGCACTGGGCCGGCGCCATCGAGCCGATCCTGAAAAAACTTGGGCCACTCGCCGGGCGCGGTCTCAAGAACTGCCTCATCGACAGTTACGAGGTCGGCAGCCAGAACTGGACGCCGAAAATGCGCGAGGAATTCCGCCGCCGCTGCGGTTATGACCTGCTGCCATTCCTGCCCGCGCTGGCCGGCCGCGTGGTGACTAACAGCGAGACCAGCGAGCGGTTCCTGTGGGATTTTCGCCGCGTCCAGGGCGATCTGTTCGCAGAGAACTATTACCAGTATTTCTCCGAGTTATGCCGCAAGCACGGGCTGAAGTCTGCGATCGAGCCTTATGATGGCCCCTTCGAATGCCTGCAGGTCGGTGCCAAGGCCGACGTGCTGATGGGCGAGTTCTGGGTCAAAAATGGCCGCGATGAACCCGGTTCCGTAAAACTGGCCGCCTCGTCGGCACACACGCACGGCATCGGCATCGTCGGCGTCGAGGCGTTTACCGCGATGCCTGAGGACGGCAGATGGAAAAACCATCCCGCCCAACTCAAGAGGCTCGGTGACCTGGTCTGGAGCGCGGGCGTCAACCGACTAACCATCCACCGCTATGCGCATCAGCCGTGGCTCGACAAGTTCCCCGGTATGACCATGGGCTACTGGGGCATGCATTTTGAACGGACCGTCACCTGGTGGGAACAAAGCCGGGCGTGGCTGAGCTATTGTGCACGTTCGCAATATTTGCTCCAGCAGGGGAAGTTTGCGGCCGATGTCCTCTTTTTTGCCGGCGAGGCATCGCCTAACGGAATGGTGAATCGGGAGGACATCAAGTCCGCGGGTTATGACTATGATGTTTGCAGCTCGGATCTCATCGCGTCGCTCGGGGTGAAGGACGGGTGCGTGACGACACCGGTCGGACCGTCCAAGAGCGGCCCGGCGATGAGTTATAGATTGTTAGTGATGCCAGACACGATTTGGATGAGCCCGAAGGTGGCACGCAAGATCCGCGAACTGGTCAAGGGCGGTGCCACGGTGCTCGGTCCGAAACCGGAGCGCTCGCCGAGTCTTCAGGATTTTCCGGCGTGTGACGCGGAGGTCAGGAAGATAGCCGATGAGGTCTGGGGCACGGATGGACTGAAGGCGGCAGGCGAACACGCGTTCGGTGCCGGACGCGTGATGTGGAACCGTGATGCGAGGACCATTCTGGCGGGCATGGAGGTGAAGCCGGATTTCCAGGCCAACGATGGTGCAGGGATCAAACATATTCACCGCACATTGGCGGAGGCGGAGATCTATTTTGTTTCCAATCAGGAAGCGAAAGCCCGCTCCGTCGAATGCCTCTTCCGCACCGGCGGCCGGCAACCGGAATTGTGGCATGCGGACACCGGCGTCATCGAGCCAGCGTCGCTGTGGTGCGTGAAAGACGGCCGCACGGCCGTGACGCTCCATCTCGATGCGGAAGAAGCGGTTTTTGTGGTCTTCCGCCGTCCGGCCACAGCGCCGGCCGATCCGGTGGTGGCGCTTGAGCACACCGCACTTACCATAAGCCATCCGGCACCAAAAATCGTGATCAACAAGGCGATCTATGGCGCGCTCACCTTCGAGGGCACCACGATGGTGGATGTTTCCCACAAAGTCCGGCAAGAGGTCGTGAATGGCCGACAGGTCATTCATCTAGCGAATCTCGGGGCGGGTGATCCTGCCGGGGGTTCTCCCAAGCAGACGCGCGTTGCCTACGAGATGGACGGCAAGGAGCAAATGGTGGTTGGCGGCGAAGGCGGCTCGGTCGAACTTCCACAGGCGTCTAACGGAGCAGCACCGGCCAAATACCTGCGGGCCATTTACGGGAAGTTCGACGAAAAGCAGATAGGCGTGCCCTATTCCTATGCGGAGGACGTCACCGCCAAGCTCGTCGCACACATGAAGGACGGCATGCTGAAGGTGATTACCTCCAAAGTGTTAGGCGATGGCGTTCCCGGGGTGCTCCTGCCCAAGCAGCTCCGCGTGTGGTGCACCGTGGACGGCATCCCCAGGAGTTTCACTGTGGGCGCGGATGCCGAGCTGTGCCTGCCCCGGGATGTGACGTGGGAAATCCCTCCTCCCTCGCCGCGCCTGGTCACAGGAAAGGGCGCGCCGCGCCTCTTGGCTTGGGAAAGCGGCGACTATTCGCTGAAGACGGCCACCGGTTCGGCAAAGACCGTCACGGTGCCCGCTTTGCCGGCAGTCATGGACTTGGCAGGTCCGTGGCAACTGGAGTTCAAATCACCTGTGGGCGCGCAGCCGAAGACCACTTTCGATAGGTTGATCTCGTGGCCGGACCACACGGATGCCGCGATCAAGTATTTCTCCGGCGCCGCCACCTATCGGAAAGTCTTCGATTTTCCCTCATCTTCAATCCACGATCCGCGATCTCCGATCTCCCTGGATCTCGGGCGCGTCGAGGTGATTGCCGAGGTGAAGCTCAACGGCAAGGATCTGGGCATCCTGTGGAAGCCGCCGTTCCGCGTGGATATTTCCGCGGCGCTGCGTCCCGGCGCGAACGATCTGGAGGTGCGCGTGACAAACCTTTGGCCCAACCGGCTTATCGGCGATGAGCAGTTTCCAGACGACGCCGATTTCGACTTCCTGATCAAGAGTTGGCCCGACTGGCTGGTCAAGGGCACGCCGCGGCCGTCAAAGGACCGCGTGACCTTCACCACTTTGAAAGGTTACTACAAGGGCAGCTCGCTGCTGCCCTCGGGGCTTCTCGGGCCGGTGACGATCAGGACAGGCGCTTGGATTGAGGTGAAATGACAACCAAGAGAACGATCAACAGAATGAACGGAATATACATGCTGAAAAATATGAAAAGAATATACATGTTAATGTTAGTTCCATTAACGGTATTGTCCAAAGCTGTAGCCGCAGAGGCTGATATGACGCCCCTCCGCCTGCTCACCGCCACCGCCGCCGGCCCCATCGCCCACTACCCGGCCAACCGGCCGCCGTTGGCACCTAGCCCGCTGGTGCGTCTGCCAATGGGGGCGGTTAAGCCGGCTGGCTGGCTGCGGCAGCAGTTGGTGCTGCAAGGGGCCGGGTTTCACGGTCATCTTACTGAGATCAGTCCGTTTCTCAAAAAGGACAACAACTCGTGGCTCAGCCCCACCGGCATGGGTGAGCGCGGCTGGGAAGAAGTTCCCTACTGGCTGAAGGGCTTCCTCGGCTGCGCCATTTTAACCAACGACGCACGCATGCTCGCCGAGGCCAAAATCTGGATTGAGGGTGCCATCAACAGCCAACAACCCGACGGCTGGTTCGGCCCCGGCACCGGGCGCACTGGGGTGTGCACCGACCTGACAGGCCGCGACGACCTCTGGCCCAACATGATCATGCTGTTCTGCCTCCAGCAGTGGTTTGAGCACACTGACGACGCCCGTGTGCCAGCGCTCATGACCCGCTACTTTCATTATTTGGACGCACTACCCGAAGACAAGTTGCTGCTCGGGTATTGGCCGTCGATGCGCGGTGGCGACCAATTGTACAGCATTCTGTGGCTCTACAACCACAGCGGCGAGAAGTGGCTGTTGGATTTGGCTCGCAAGACCCACCACCGCACCGCCCGCTGGGACACGGTCAGCGATGTTCCTGGCGGTGGGTTGCCTAACTGGCACAACGTCAACATCGCCCAGGCATTCCGCGAGCCGAGCACCTACTGGATGCTGTCTAACAATCCAGCAGAGCGCGACGGCAGTCAGCGGGTTTGGAGTAAAATTCGCCAACTTTACGGCCAGGTGCCCGGCGGCATGTTCGGTGCCGATGAAAACGCCCGCCCAGGCTACAACGGCCCGCGCCAGGCGATCGAAGCCTGTGGCATTGCCGAGGAAATGCTCTCCGACGGGATTCTCATCGCCGTGACCGGGGACCCTCTTTGGGCCGAGCGCTGCGAGGATGTCGCCTTCAACTCGTTTCCTGCGGCATTCACCGCCGACCTCAAGGCCTTGCGTTACCTCACCGCTCCCAACCAACCACAGAGTGACCACGCCGACAAGTCGCCCGCAGTGCAAAATGGCGGCCCCATGTTTGCGATGGACCCGCACGACCACCGCTGCTGCCAGCACAATGCCGGCCACGGTTGGCCGTACTTCACCCAACACCTGTGGTATGCCGCGCCCGGCAACGGTCTCTCCGCCCTCATCTATGCCCCCTGCGAAGTGAGCGCCGTGGTGGCCGATGGCGTCGAAGCCCGCATCAGC
>Ga0118677_10012469_pt1 | contig 12463 bp, 7 predicted proteins | sample AliMusrvi5mmetaG_FD_86154 | JGI IMG/M metagenome (GOLD analysis project Ga0118677, IMG submission 86154)
TTATTTAATTTTCTTACCATAATTAATGGTAAAGACCATAGATGATTTAAAGGGCTAAATTTAATAATTTATTAGTATCGGTGTTATTGGAATTCCTGGAACTGCAAAGAAAAAAGTGCTCCCCGACAATTTAATAATCGCTTTACTAAATATCTGGAAATTAAAAATCATAATGCAAAAAGGGGGGGTATAACTTTACCCTCCCTTTTCAAGCAACCAGAATTTTGAGTAAACAATCACGCAATTAAAGATACAAAAAAAATGAATATCAATAATTGGAATTAAATGATATACTATTAACTAATTATAACTGCCAAAATGTCGGGTTTACAATCTCACAATGCCCACTTACAACAACACAATGCCTGCTGACAACGACACAATGCCCGCTGACAACAACACAATGCCTGCTGACAACGACACAATGCCCGCTGACAGCGTTACAATGGTCGCTGACACTGTAACAATGTCAGTTTACACGCTTACAATGCCCGCTGACAACGTTACAATGGTCGCTGACACAGTTACAATGGTCGCTGACACAGTTACAATGGTCGCTGACACAGTTATAATGTCAGTTTACATTATTTATTGCGAAGCTCGTGAAAAGCAATAATATACCAGAAAAAAAGAACGGTTGAAATAGCCTTAAATAAAGCTATTTTAAATTGGGAAAAGTGGCTGATTTTAAAAAACACGAAGGCTTTACCTGAAGCCATATCCGTCGTTAAACGGTTACGACGGATTTGTTATTGAATTATAGAAAGTTAAGGTTGTTTTGTTAACCCCCAAAAACATGAAAAATACTTTATTTTTTTTTAATTTTTTGACGTAACTTATACAGTAAAATTAACGCACTGTTTAAGTGCAAATTATTAATCAATAAATTTTGTCAGTATGAATAAACGACAATTGAACAAATGGAGAATGTTCGGAGCTGTTGTTACGGTGCTGGACGAAAATTCTGCACTGGTAAGTTCATTACATGATCTTGTAACAGCTAAGGAACGGTTTAATGCGGGAATGTCGATCATTAATCAGAACAGGCAGGTTCAGGAGGCCAAAACCACAGGTTTGACCATGAACAAAAAAACTAAGCGTGAAAAGCTGATACAAATGATCATAAAGTTTTCAGCTGCTTTAAAAGGTTATGCTGTATCTGTGAATAATGCGGATATTAAAGCCAGGGCTGATTACTCTGTTTCGGATCTGATAAGGGTAGCAGATTCGGTAATGTATGATATTGGTAAACTACTTTTAGGAATGGCAGTTGCACATAAAGATGAGATGGCACACTATTTTATCGGTGACGCTGAATTGAAGGGTATGGAACAATTACTTGATGAGTTTACATTAGCTATTCCGAAAAAAAGAGTTGCCACCTCTTTATCCAAAACTTCAACAGATAACATTGAAGGGACTTTTACTGCTCAGGAAAAGTTACTTAAGGATCAGATGGATGTTTTGATGTTATTATTCCAGGATAGCAATCCAGATTTTTATAGTGCCTACAAAAATGCAAGGGCAACTGTAAATTACACCGGGCGTGGAAAGGGCGCTGTAAATGTGATTCCAACGGCGGCTAATTAAAAAGCCTTATCTATAATTAAAAAAAGGTTTAAAGAAAAAGCAAGCAACCTCCCCTTCCCCGAAGGATCCCCGATGCTTGTGGCAGTCAGGAGCAGGCAGTTGCAAAAGAGAGGTAAGTTTCTACCATAAATAATCTAAATCATGAAGAAACTATTAATGATCATTTGGGGAGTGTCGGCAATTTATTGCAGCTATGGACAACATTATGAAGCATGGGCAAAATTTTCAGGGAGTGTTAGTGGCATTAAAGGAAACCTGAGAAATTCCAATGATTCAAATGTGATGATTTTATCCAAGCCATCAAAATTCTTTCGTTCAGAAAAGAAATATTACAACTGGGATGATATATCAGAATTAAAAGTTAGAAATAAAACCGTTCACATGATTGGCCAATTAGCTGGCGCTGGTGCGGGATTATTAATTTTTAATAATTCAATTAATTCAACAAACGACAAAAACTGGGGAGCTTTAATTTACCTCCCTTTTGAAGGAGTCGCTTTGGTTGGTAGTGGCATATTGGTTGGGCACTGGCTGACTTCCGGGAAAATAACAATTCCCCTGAATGGAAAGAATTCAAAAGAAAAAAATCAAGCATTAAAAAACAGAATTAAACGATTCTACTGAACCTGAAATTTTAAATAGAGAAATTTAGAATGAAAATTACTTAGCTTTTGATCGTTTGCAACGATATTTATGGGCAAATAAATTTTTAAAGCGGAATATGAATGCTTTTGAGTTGAAAATCAACTCCCCCTCGTTTGCAACGAGGGGGTAATGGGTTATCGTTTTTAACGATATTTCAACAAATATATTTTGAAGTTGATACAGGATTTATTTGAGTTACAAACTCCGGACAACATCCCCCTCGTTGCAAACGAGGGGGATCTTCAGCATGCCCAAATGAAAAGAAAACTGTGTACCATTGTTACCGAATTCAGTGTATTCTTATTTACCGATTACTCCCTCCTTCCCCAACTAAAAACCGTATATTTGAATATTTGTAATTTTATCAAATATATCCTTGACCTCAATCTTAAATACCTGTTAATCAATAAACCTGATGAGCTTCAATAATATCCTCGAAAAATACCGCAAGTACTCTTTCTCCGAACACCATAAAGGCGAAAAGTTTGAACGTTTAATGCAAGCGTACCTTCAAACCGATCCAAAATATGCCTACCTCTTTAAAAAAGTGTGGTTATGGAACGATTTTCCCGGGAAAAAAGATCTGGGTGGAAGTGATACCGGCATTGACCTGGTTACATTAACCCATGAAGGTGACTACTGGGCCATCCAGTGCAAATGTTATCTCGAAACATCTGTAATTGACAAACCTGCAGTCGATAGCTTTCTTTCGACTTCGAGCCGTGAGTTTAAGAACGAGGAGTTTAAAACAGTCAGGTTTGCCCACCGGATGTGGATCTCCACCACCAATAAATGGGGATCGAATGCAACCGATGCCATTAAAAATCAAAATCCTCCGGTTTCGCGCATTAATTTGTACGATTTGCAGGAGGCGCCTGTTGATTGGGAAAAACTCGATAACGGAATCCATGGCGAGCTTTCGCGTACCGCAATAAAAACGTTACGGCCGCACCAGGTAGAAGCATCTGATAAAGCATACGAACATTTCAAAACTTCCGACCGTGGTAAACTGATTATGGCCTGCGGTACCGGAAAAACATTTAATTCATTGCGTATTGCCGAGCGTCAAACCGGTGGTAAGGGATTGATTTTATTTCTGGTTCCTTCTATCTCCTTGTTGGGTCAGACACTTCGTGAGTGGTCTGCCGATGCCAATGAGCCAATTAATGCCATCTGCATCTGTTCAGATCCGGAAGTATCCAAAAAGAAAACCAAAAATGAAGATAGCGATAACTTCAGTATTGTTGACCTGGCACTCCCTGCCTCCACCAATACGAAAGATATTATTAAGCAATTCAACTATTTCAAAACCAATGGCAACGGAGGCTTGACAGTTGTTTTCTCAACCTACCAGTCCATTGAGGTCATTGCCCGAACTCAAAAGGAGCTGGCCAAACTTCCCCCCTTGGGGGGGATTGAGGGGGGCTTTATTTTTGATTTGATTATCTGTGATGAAGCCCACCGCACAACCGGTGTTTCCCTGGCTGGCGAAGACGAATCTGCCTTTACCAAGGTGCATGATAATGATTTCCTTAAGTCCAAAAAGCGGCTTTATATGACAGCCACTCCACGTCTTTACAATGATGAGTCCAAGAGCAAGGCAACACAGAATGATGCTGTACTTTGTTCGATGGATGATCCTAAATTATATGGCGAGGAGATTTATCGCATCGGTTTTGGAAAAGCAGTTGAAGAGGGTTTACTGACAGATTACAAAGTACTTATTCTGACCCTTAGTGATCATGATGTTCCTCCGGCAATCCAGAAAATGATTACCGATAAGGAGAGTGAAATTACAGCTGATGATGCCTCAAAACTCATTGGCACAATTAATGCCCTTTCGAAGCAGGTGCTGGGTGATGAAGGTGTTATAAAAGCTACTGATCCAAATCCGATGCGCCGATCTGTCGCATTTTGTCAGAGTATTGTTGCTTCCAAAAAGATTACCGCCACTTATAATACCGCTACTGAGGCCTATATCAGCTCACTACCGGTTAATGCACAGGATAAAATGGTTTCTGTTGCTTCGCAGCATATCGATGGTACGATGTCGGCCCCCCAGCGCGATGAATTATTGGGTTGGCTAAAAAGTGATATGGGAGAAAATGAATCGCGTATTCTCACCAATGTCAGGTGCCTGAGCGAGGGTGTTGATGTCCCGTCGTTGGATGCCGTGATGTTCCTTTCTGCACGCAATTCGCAGGTTGATGTGGTTCAGTCAGTCGGGCGTGTGATGCGCAAGTCACCTGGTAAGAAATATGGTTATATTATCATACCTGTGGTGGTTCCCTCCAATATCGAGGCAGATAAAGCTTTAGATGACAACGAACGTTATAAGGTCGTCTGGACGGTTCTTAATGCCCTGCGAGCTCATGATGACCGTTTCAATGCCACGGTTAATAAAATTGAATTGAATAAAAGCCGGCCAAAGCAAATATTGGTCGGAAGGCCGGAATATTCCTTTATCGAGGGGATGCCCACTGTTGAAGAGCCACAAGCGGGATATGGAAAAGGCTCAGATTTAAGTAACCAGTTGGCGATCCAGTTTGAGCAACTTCAGAATGTGGTCTTTGCCCGAATGGTAAACAAGGTTGGTGACCGCCTTTATTGGGAGCAGTGGGCCAAAAACGTTGCTGAAATTGCTGAACGCCAGGTAGAGCGTATTACCCGCCTCATTTCCGAAGATACCACACATCAAAAGGAGTTTGCCGATTTCCTAGGTGGTCTCCAAAAGAATATCAATCCAAGTATTACGCAACAGGAAGCAGTTGAGATGCTTTCGCAGCATATCATTACCCGCCCTGTTTTTGAAGCCTTGTTCGAAGGTTATTCCTTCGTAAAGAATAATCCCATTTCGGTTTCGATGCAAACTATGCTTAACCTGCTCGAAGATCAAGCATTCGACAAGGATGCTGAAACTTTAAACAAGTTTTACGAATCGGTTAAAATGCGTGCCTCGGGTATTGATAATACCGAGGGTAAACAGCGCATCATTATTGAATTGTATGACAAGTTTTTCAAAACCGCTTTCCCCAAGATGGTCGAGAAACTGGGTATTGTTTATACCCCTGTCGAATGCATCGATTTCATTATTTATTCGGTAAATGATATATTGAAAAAAGAATTTGGCCGCAGCCTATCTGATGAAAATGTACATTTGCTCGACCCCTTTACCGGAATGGGTACATTTATAACCCGTTTAATCCAAAGCGGCTTGATTGATAAAAAAGACTTACTACGCAAATACCAATACGAACTCCATGCCAACGAAATCGTTTTATTGGCTTATTATATTGCAGCTGTAAATATTGAAAATGCCTTTCATGATGCCATGGGAGAAACAGAATACCAAGCCTTTGATGGTATTTGTTTAACTGATACTTTTCAATTGGGTGAAAGCGATGAAAGCGAAAAGCTCTTCTCCGAGATGTTCCCTAAAAATTCTGAACGCGTTGCAGCACAGAAGAAAGCACCGCTACGAGTGATTATGGGAAATCCCCCTTATTCTGTTGGTCAAAAATCGGCAAATGATAATGCTCAAAATCAAAGTTATCCGAAATTGGATGCAAAAATTGCCAGCACTTACGTATTAGCATCTTCAGCGGGTTTAAATAAATCCTTGTATGATGCTTACATTAAAGCTTTTCGTTGGAGTAGCGATCGCTTAGATCCTAAGAATGGAGGAATTATTTGTTTTATATCTAATGGAGCTTGGTTAGATGGAAACAGCACCGACGGATTTCGTAAATGTTTAGAAAAAGAATTTACATCTATTTATGTTTTTAATTTAAGAGGAAACCAACGCACTAGTGGCGAACTATCGAGAAAAGAAGGTGGTAAAATATTTGGTTCAGGTTCTCGTACACCAATTGCCATAACTTTATTGGTAAAAAATCCTGAATCCAAAAACAAGAAAGCCTCCATTCATTACCACGATATTGGCGATTATTTAAGTCAATCAGACAAACTCACTATTGTCAAGAATTATTCTTCGATTGAAAATGATTCTATACATTGGAATACCCTCACCCCTAATGCGCACGGCGATTGGATAAGTCAGCGAAATAATGTTTTTGATACTTTTATTCCGTTTAAACCAGAAAAAAAATTTGATAATAAGGCACAAGCATTTTTTATAACATATGTCATTGGAATTGCAACGAACCGTGATGCTTGGGTTTATAATTTTTCAAAATATAAAGTTGAAGGTAATGTAGAAAATATGGTATCCTTTTATAACGAACAAAAAGTGTTATTTGAAAAGGCTAAGTTACTAAATCCTATTATCAAAATTGAGGATTTTGTTAATAGTGACCCCTGTAAAATAAGTTGGACACGTGGCCTACGTAATGATATACTGCGAAATCAAACTATTTACTATAATTCAGATAATATCGTTAATGGTGCTTATCGTCCATTCTGCTTGCAAAAGCTATATTTTGAAGATAGTGTTATCGAAGCAATCGGATTAAGTTCAAAACTATTTCCTAAATCTAATCTTCCCAATATTGTAATAGCCGTTTCTCCGAGTCCTAATGATGGATTATCCCTTTTGATTACAAACAAAGTAGCTGACCTCCACTTCAACGGCGATACACAATGCTTCCCACTTTACCATTACGAAGAACGCCAAAAGCAAAGCCGCAGTTTATTTGATACCGATGAAAGTGACAGTGAATATATCCAGAGAGATGGGGTTAGTGATTTTATCCTGGATCGGGCCAGGAAACAATATGGGAAAAACGTAACCAAGGAAGATATTTTCTATTATGTTTATGGGTTTCTGCACAGCCCCGAATACCGCGAGAAGTTTGCAAACGATTTAAAGAAGATGCTTCCCCGTTTACCTCTGGTTGATGATGTTCGTGATTTCTGGGCATTCAGCAAGGCCGGTCGTAAATTAGCTGATCTGCATATCAACTACGAAAAAGTACCACCATATCCGGAGGTAACAGTAAAGGGTGCTGAGCTTTTATCTTTTCTCGATTCCGAACCTGTCGGTTCCGGATTATACCTGGTCGAGAAGATGCGTTTCCCTTCCAAAGGGGTTAAAGAAGCCATTATTTACAACAACAAAATTACCATTTCGGATATTCCGGAGCGGGCTTATGAGTATGTTGTCAATGGCAAATCGGCTATCGAATGGATCATGGAACGTTATGCAATCACTACGCACAAAGAAAGCGGCATTAAAAACGATCCCAACGATTGGGCAACCGAAGTGGGTAATCCCCGGTATATTCTTGATCTGCTGTTAAGCATCATTAATGTTAGTATGCAAACTGTTGATATTGTTGAATCTTTGCCGAAGGTTACATTTGAATAAAAATTCCCAAAGCCCCTCAGGTGGTTTTTCACCCCTAAATCAGCTTTGCTTTGTTTAAGTCAATCAATCTCAGTAATAATCATAGGTTCAGATAAATATAGTTAGAAGATGAGTAAAGAGACATCAATTAAGCTTTTTGAGCAAAAGCAGGTCCGTTCGGTATGGGATGATGAACAGGAGAAATGGTATTTTTCAATTGTTGATGTGGTTGGGGTACTTTCGGAAAGTATTGATCCACAGGCATACTGGCGCAAACTGAAACAGCGGCTCAGGGAAGAAGGAAATGAAACCGTGACAAATTGTCACGGTTTGAAAATGGTTGCAGCCGATGGAAAAATGCGAATGACCGACTTAGCTGATACGGAACAACTTTTTCGATTAATCCAATGAATATCAGATCTATGACAGGCAATAGGAGTACCATGATTGAATCCATCCTTTCCCAAAAAGAGGCCAAAAACGGTCTGCATGTGAATGTCATAGCCGCTCATATTTTTAACAAAACCATCAATCTATTTGAAGCTCCTGAGCATGCACTAAACTACGAGGTTCTTAAGAAAAAAGTAAATGCCATTTTATCCGCAGAGGTCAAAAAGAAAAAAGGGGGTAAATACCTTAAAGTGATAAATCCCAAAACCGGCAAGGGGAGAAAGGGATTTTACAAAATGAAATCAAAAAAGATTTGAATGTAATGAGTAATGCCAATTTCTCATTACCAATTACCGTTTTGCTTCAGTCATCGATAACACATCAACCACCATTACAGAATATAAATAAAACAGGACTTAAATTTCCTTTAGTAAATTCAGTAAATCTGCTGTCGATAAGCGGGCGCTCTGGTCGGTGCCATCTAACAGGTTATCTGCCAGATCGCGTTTGGTAGCGTGGAGTTGGAGGATTTTTTCTTCAATTGTGTTTCTAGCTACCAACCGGTAAATCGTTACAGGGCGTAATTGTCCGATGCGGTGAGCACGGTCGCTGGCCTGATCTTCAATAGCAGGGTTCCACCACGGATCGAGGTGCAGCACGTAATCAGCGGCTGTCAGGTTGAGACCTAATCCGCCAGCTTTGAGGCTGATCAAAAAAAGATCGCCTTTTCCCGATTGAAATGCTTTTACGGCTAGTTCCCGTTGAGGAATTGGGGTGGAACCATCCAAATATTGATAGGTGATCCCTCTCTTTTCCAATTCATGACGAACAATGGATAAATGCCCAACAAACTGACTGAATACCAGCGCCCGATGGTTGCTTGACCGGAGCTCTTCCAGGATTTCAAAAAATGCTTCAAGTTTCGACGAAGGGAGGTTTATTTCTTTGTTTACCAGCGTTGTATTACAGCAGGCTAAGCGCAACTTTGTAATTTCGGCTAATGCCTGAAGGTGCTGATGTCCATTTTGGCCGGTATTGTTTTCTATGATGCTTATAGCCTGGCGTCGTAATGCTTCATAAAAAGCCATCTCTGCTTCACTCAGTTCCACACTGAATGTGATTTCGGTTTTAGGTGGTAACTCGTCGAGTACTTTGCTCTTAGTTCGTCGTAATATAAAAGGGGCGATGAGTTTTTTAAGATGGTTTTTTTGCGACTGGAGTTCACTTTTGACGTAACGATCGGTAAACTGTGGCAGCGTTCCCAATAATCCGGGGTTGCAAAAGTTAAACAGGTTCCAAAGTTCACCCAGATGATTCTGGATTGGTGTTCCGGTGAGCGCAAGCTTGAAGTCTGCATTGATACTCATGGCCGCCTTGGATGATTTAGTTTGGGTATTTTTGATTGCATGAGCTTCGTCCAAAATTGCCATTGCCCATTGGATTTTTGCAATCCGTTCCTTTTCGGTCTGCAGCAGGCCATAAGTGATGACCAATACATCAAATGCTGTCAGGGCGGAAAATGTCTCTTCCCGATTTCCAGGTTTTAGAATATGCACGTTTAGTGTCGGGGCAAACCTGCGCAATTCGTTGCCCCAGTTTGGTCCCACTGAAGCGGGACACACAACAAGCAGGGGGCCGTTTTTTGCCAAATGAAGCATCATGGCAATGGCCTGTACGGTTTTCCCCAGACCCATATCATCTGCCAGACAGGCACCAGCGTCCCAATGTTTCAAACGCGTCATCCACCTGAAACCCTCCTCCTGATAGGGGCGCAATTCGGCCTCTAAAGTTTCCGGGATAGGTGTATCGGTAGCTGTGGTCTCATTGATTTTTTTCTGAAAATCTTTCCAAAGCTTATCAGCCTTAAAAGAGGCAGCCTGACTTGTCAGCTCTTCGAGTGCGTGTGAGGCAAAACGGTTAATTGATACCCCCTTTTTATCAATTGTTGCAAAAGCCTCAAGTTCATCAATCTGTTTTTTCAGCCCGGCTGTAATTGCGAGAAATTCCCCTTTTTTTAGTTCCAGAAAACGCCCTTTGCTTTTACGCGACATTTCAAGCAGCTCTTTCAGAGTAAGAACGGTCGTTTCGTCGATATTAAGTTCTCCTTCGAGTTCAAACCATTGACCTTTCCCTTTGATGCGAAGATTCAGATTCGCAAAAGAGGCCGATTTCTTCATCCTGAACCGTTCTCCCTCGGGCCACTCCACAACTGCGATATTGGGGTGTTGGTTGAGAATTTCGAGTAAATTAAGACATTGAAAAGGATCGCTTAAAGTCACCGGTTCTTCAAGTAAATCGCACTCCATACTTAAGGCAATGTCGTTATTTAAGGTGATGGCATTGGTATTTTCGATGTTGATATTCCGAATAGCCTGACATTTTTCACCATCAAGAATGCCATATACGACTTTCCCACCCTTTCCCGGCTTAACGTAAGGAGGTTCAGTTCCCAATGGTTTGGTAAACAACTCAACTTTCAATCCGTCACCAATGGGAAGAATCTGAACCCTGATGCGCGAATCGGACTCGATAGTTTTGGAAGTAGCCGTATTATCAGCCATATCTGAATGCACTGTCATCATCGTGCTCAGATTCGAAACGATTTTCAACAATTTTTCTTTCCCCCTCAAAGGGATCGTTAGCCCATCGTTAATCATCCGGATGATTGTTTGCTGCTGTGAACTAAGGGTGATGAATTTATAACGTGTTTGGGTCTCTTTGATCAGTATATATTTTTCAGTCGCATTGGTGACACTGGTTTTCAGGCGAAAACCACTACGTGTTTGTTCAGTAATTAATTCCGGTTCTGATTTAATAAGTTCAAAAGAGATGGATGGATTCGATGACAAAAATAAAAGTGGATGCCCACATAACTCAGCAAAAGCTTTTTCGAAGTTATAGTAATACTCTTCAGAGCTATAATATCCCGAACTATGATTAATCGTTGCTGCCACACGACGGTCCTGATCGGTCATTGACTCTACCTGTTGTTCTTTTAACCGTTTTAGGGAAATATTCCTACCTGCACTCCATCCCCCTTTTACACTGTATGATTGCAGAATTGGTTGAATTGATCCGCTATTTACATCAAGCAGATAACAAATACGGGAGGATTTCTCCTCTTTTTTTGCAGAGGGAGTGTTACCCGTAAAGAGGTTTAATAATCCATCTAAAGTCTGTTCCCATTTTTCCTGATGTGTGATCAAACTCATTAAACAGGGTGAATGGGGAGGTAACGGATCTATTGTGTATGCGATTGGCGGGACACTAATTCCCAGTTTTTCCATAATATAGATTACTTCGCGCAAAAAGAATCTCTGACCGTTATTTCTGAGTTTAGCGCATAAATAAGGTGCTAATTTTCTTATTTCTCCGGACAATTCCCCATTGATAATATATTCCATTAAAAGAATAAAGAATGAAAAGATATCGGGTCGTGAAGTAAATAGGGTGTCAGACAATTCATTCAGTTTAGTCTCTGCCTTGATTCGGTCCTTTTTGATGATATATAAAAGTGGCAGCAGTATTTTATCATGGTCGTCTTTGCTCTTTTCAACTTTTCTAATGTAACTATCGAGCTTTTTAAGGTTTAATCCGTTGGGGACCATCGTAAATTTGAGCCAGTAAAAAAATTCGTGGTAAAAGCCAAAATCCATACGTGGTCTCTCAGAACCCTCGGTATCAGTTGTCCGTGCCTCCTCAAACAAAGCAATTGCCATCCCAAACTCGCCTTTAAACAGCTCAATTTGTGATCGTAACAGCAATGATAAATTATTATTGATGGGTTTTATTGTTGCTGAGTTGTCAAGCAGGTATCCTCTTTGAAAGGCAATTTCTCCCTTAATAACCTCAGTCTGATGGTGTAATCCCGTATATGATTTGTTCCTTTCAAAGAATTGGAGCGTAACATCGAAATCATTGAAGTTCCCTAAATTATTAAGATGGACAATTTGCATCATTTGGAAAAAAAAGAGGGGGGAGTAAGTCAGTGCCTGATCATATTCTGGTCTTCCAAACATCAGCACAAAGAGGCGATATGCTTTCTCCGGGGCAGCAGTCAGTTGCTTTGTCGCACTAATGGTTTGTTCGTTCTCCTCCGCAAATGAGGCAAACAAATAGTCTCGGAAATATTGTTCGATGGGTGGTCCGAACCATCCGTATCCTTTTTTTTCGTTCTGCTCGTTTTTTACGATTTTAATAAATTTGGTCTGGTGAATCAAACCCGGAAACAATTCAACAATTAATTCGTGAACCACCGAATACTTGTTGTCGTCATGTATGACCAAGGCTCTTTTCTCTAAATCCTTTAATACCGTTTGATACTTATTTATGGTGTATTTGTCGCTGATATTTCGTTCTAAATACCTTAGCGTTGCATAGCTGTCGGTGCCGACAAACTTAACCGACAATAAATCAACCACCTGTCGGTGCATATCAGGCAGTTCGTGATAGGATTTGAGTAAAGCAGATAAATTTGATGTCATATGAATCATTGATCTTTGCAAAATAAGAAAATATAACAATCACTTATTA
>Ga0118677_10012470_pt1 | contig 12462 bp, 10 predicted proteins | sample AliMusrvi5mmetaG_FD_86154 | JGI IMG/M metagenome (GOLD analysis project Ga0118677, IMG submission 86154)
GCCCACGGGCAAGGCCGGGCATCCCGGCAACCCCCAGGGTTCCCGTCAGCCGCCCCCGCCTCCCCCGCAGGGGTCTGCCGACGGGCAGGTCGCGCTGCCATCCGCGACGCCGACGCCTTCGACCCCGCCTTCCGGCAGGCCGTCCCCGGACCATCCCGGCAAGGGGATCCGGGGCCTGGCGGGCCTGGACAAGATGCTGGTCCCCACGCTGGGCGGACCGCGGGGTGCGGTGCGGTCGGCGGGCGCCCTGTCCAACGGCGAGCCCTTCGGGGGCATGATTTCGACCGACGCGGTGCTGGGCGTGCCGGACGAGGGCAGCGAGACCCTTGTGAACACGCGGTCGTTCAAGTACTGGGACTTCTTCCAGCGCGTGAAGGAGCGGGTGAGGGGCGAGTGGAGCCCCGGCGGCGCGTACCAGGCCCGGGATCCCTACGGGAAGGTATACGGCAACAAGGACCGGTTGACGGTGCTGTCGGTGGTGCTGGACGCCAAGGGCGGCGTGGTGCGCCTCGAAGTCGTGCGCGAATCGGGCCTGCCCTTCCTGGACGAGGAGGCCATGCGGGCCTTCCGGCAGGCGGGGCCGTTCCCGAACCCGCCGTCCGGCCTGGCGGATGACGGCGGCCGGATCGCGTTCTCGTTCGGGTTCCTGCTGGAGGTCGGCGCCACGAAGGGGCGCTTCTTCTGGCAGCGCGAACAGTAGTTCGGGAGGCGCCGTGGTTCGCGACGGACGGTTCGCCCTCCTGGCCTTCCTGCTGGCCACGCTGGCATCCGTGCCCGGTTTGACCGAGGTGCGGACGTCCCATTTCCGTTTCGTCCCCGATTCCGGGTCGACGGGCCTCGCCGACCACCTGGCCACGATGGCGGAAGCGAAGCGTTCGTATGTGCTGGGACTGCTGGGCGTCAACGACGAGCGGGTGCTCGAGGTCCGGATCGCCTCCAGCGAGGAGGACATGGAGCGCATGGTCGGGACGGACCGGCCGGTGCGGGAGTGGATCGCGGGCCTTGCCTATCCCCAGGAGGCCCTCATCGTCCTTTCGGCCCGGGGCAACGAGGTCTTCAACGCCTCCGACACGTTCGTGCACGAACTGGCCCATGTGTACCTCGAGTCCGCCGTCGAGGGGCGGTACCTGCCGCGGTGGTTCCAGGAAGGGTTCGCGATGCTGGTCGCGGGGGAGGACGTCGGCGAGCGCCTGAAGACCTTCCTGGGCGCCGCCGCGACCGGTTCCTTCCTGCCCCTGGATACGCTGGCGCGCGCCTTCCCCGCGGAGGTTCCGACCGTCCACCTGGCCTACGCACAGTCCCAGTTGTTCGTGCGCTACCTGCAGCGGACGGGCGGCGGGATCGGCGTGAAGCGCCTGGTGGAGTCCCTTCGCACGGGAGTCCCGTTCGATCTGGCCTTCGAGCGGACCTTCGACGGTTCGCCGGACGACCTGTGGCACAGGTTCGCCCGGACGGTCGATCCGTTCGCCTCCTGGCTGGTGTTCGCCACCAGCGCGGCGCTATTGTGGATGCTGATCACCGCGCTCTTCCTGTGGGCCTATGCGCGCAAGCGCAGGAAGGCCGCCGCGCGGAAGGCGATGTGGGCGATGCGCGAGGAACTGGAACGCCTGCGGGCCGTCGTCGACGAACCCGGGGCGGCGCGGATCCCGGCCGGGGATCCCCTCGGGAACCCGCTGTCGGCCCTGGCGGGTCCGCCCAGGGACGGCCCGGAAGAGGTGCAATGACCCCGCGCCTGGTAACGCTCCTGCGGGTGCCCCCGTCCGTGAACCCGGAGGCGCTGTTTAAGCGCATACCCGTCGATCGTCGGGACCGCCTGACGATCGCCTGGCCGGGTGCGGCGCGTATGCCGCCGCTGGACCTCGTCGCCGCCGCTCGCCGGGCGGGATTCTCGCGGGTGCGCCTGTTCGGGCCGGCATCCGACATGACGGACGGCGCGTTGCTTCGCGCCGTCGAAGCGGGCCTCAACGAAGTCGAGGTCCTCCTGGACGGGGAGGGGCCCTGGGGCCTCCTCCGGGACCTGCGCGCGTCGGGTCGCCTGGCCTACGTCCTGTTGCGGCAGGCGTCCCGGGACCGGGACGGCATCGCCGTCGATCCGTCCAACCCCTGCGGCGCCGACGTCTTCGTGCTGGAGGTCCCCGCGACGGGGCCCCTTCCCGGGGCAGGGCGGTGCCTGGACATCGCCTCGTCGCGGTTCCGGCGGCTCGCAATCCGCGGATGGCCGCTGTGTGCCTTCCCCTCGCTGGCCGAGGATCGGATCCTGTCGAACGCGCTGCTGGCGTCGGCCGACGCCTCGACCGTGGCGGGGGACGGCGAGATCTGCTTGCGGGTGCCGTTCGAAACCCCTTCCCGCGTGTTCACGGAGGCATGCGGGGGATGCCGCCTGGCGCTGGCGTGCGACGGGATCCCTGCCGCGGCCCTGGCCACGGGTCCGGGGGGAAGCCTGCGCGTGCGGCCGTTCGGACCGGGGAGCGCGTGCGACGTGCCCCTGGAACCGGAGGGCATCGCGGCTCGCTGCCATCCATCGTCGTTCCTGTCGGGCCGGGTCCACGTGCTGGGCGTGTCGTCCGGATGCCGGCCGTGCGGCCGGATCGTGGTGGACGAATCGGATGCGGCCCGCCAGGTCACGGTCCTCGAGAACCAGGGCCTGCGGACCGCGGAGGTGCCCGTACCCGCGGCGCTGAAGGACCGCGACGCCGGCGCCGGGGCGCGGGGCGCCGGGCTCCACCACGTGTTCTTCTCGAAGGGGGACGAGGCGCGGGCGGCGGCCGACCTGGTGGTCCGGTTCGCGCAGTCGCAGGAGGGCGGGTCGGCCCTGGACCCGGCGGAGTTCAGCCGGTCGCTGGGTCGCCTGCTGGGGTACCCCCGGTGCTGCGTCGAGGCGTTCACCGCCGCGGGTCCGGACGCGACGACCTCCAGCCTCCTGCAGGCGGCCCATCGCCGTTCGGAGGCGTTCCACTGGCAGTTGAACGTGCTGGATCCCGTGTCGCCGTTCACGCTGCTGCCGCACCTCCCGTGCCGCTTCGATTGCGCGCCGTCCCTCGCGATGGCCTCCCGGCTGGCCTCGGTGCTGGACGAGGTATTCCCCTTCCTCGCCGGGGCCGCGCGTCGCGCCCTGGGCCGCCCCTGGCTGTGGTGGGATGCGTCGCGCGGCGTCGCGCTGGAGGGCCCGGCCGACGCGGACGCAGCCGGGGCCGCCTGTCGTCTGCCCGATTCGCCCCTCCTGCGCTCCGGGATCCACCCCGATGCCGCCGCGCGCGGTTTCCTCCATCGCGTCCTTCCGATCCTCGCGGTCGCCGACCACCTTCGGTTGGACGGCTCGACGGTCCGGGTGTCCCGTGCCGGGGTGCCGCTGGCTCAACTGGATGAAGGATGCGATCCGCTGATCTTCCCGTTCGATTCGTTGTAGGCAACAGGGTTCGAAGGCAGAGAAGGTCGGGGATGTGCGGGCGTCCGGGCCTCAGTCGAGGGCCACGGCCTTCCGCATCAGGTCCACGCAGCGGTTGGAATAGCCCCACTCGTTGTCGTACCACGTGAGGATCTTCACCATGCGGCTGTTGGGCATCACCATGGTGGACTTCGAATCGAACACCGACGACGCCGGGTTGTGGATGATGTCGGTCGACACCAGCGCGTCCTCGCTGTACTCCAGCACGCCCTTCATCGGGCCCTCGGCGGCCGCCTTCACCGCGGCGTTGATTTCCTTGATCATCGCCTTGGTGTCCTGGACCTGGATGCGCTCCAACTCGCAGACGAAGTCCACCAGCGAGCCGTCCTGCACCGGCGCGCGAACAGCCATGCCGTCCAGCCGGCCGTCCAGCTCGGGGATGATCTTGCCGATGGTCTTGGCGGCGCCCGTAGACGTCGGGATCAGGTTGACACCGGCCGACCGGGCCCGGCGCAGGTCCTCCTTGTGGAACTGGTCCAGGATGCGCTGGTCGTTGGTGTAGGCGTGGATCGTGGTCATGAAGCCGCGGACCAGGCCGAAGTTGTCGTGCAGCACCTTGACCACGGGGGCCAGGCAGTTGGTGGTGCAGGACGCGTTGGACAGCAGCTTGTGCTCCTTCTTCAGCTCGTGGTCGTTGACGCCGCAGACGATGATGGCGTCGACGGAATCCTTCGGCGGAACCGTCAGCAGCACGCGCCGGGCGCCGGCCTTCAGGTGCAGTTCCACCTGGTCGCGCTTGCGGAACACGCCGGTGGATTCCACCACGAAGTCCAGGTCGTACTTGGCCCAGGGCAGCTCTTCCAGGCTCTTGTAGGAGATCATGTCGATCGGCTGGCCGTTGACGATGATCTGGTTTTCGTTCGATTCGACGGTCCCGGGGAACCGCCCGTGGGCGGAATCGAACTGGAACAGCTTGGAGTGGAACTTCACGCCCTTGGCGAAGTCCTTCGGGTCGATGATGTCGTTGATCGCAACGACCTCGAAACCGCCCTGCTCGATGGCCACGCGGGCCACCAGCCGTCCGATACGACCGAAGCCATTGATCGCGATCCGGATCTTCTTGCTCATCCGATCCTCCTCGGGTTGGGGAAGGAGCCCGTGGCTCCCGAAACCTGGCGGAATTCTAGCCGAGGGCCGGCTCAAGTCAATGACAGTCCCTGCAAGGGGCCGCAATGGGCGCACATTGACAGCCGGGGCCGCTTCGGACGATGATGCTGTCCCTTGTCGGTACAGGAGGAAGACATGGTTCTGGAACTGTGGCGTGACGTTGTGATGAAGGCGATCCTGGAGCGCTTTTCGCCGGTGGCCCTGAAGGTCCTGTCGGACGAAAAGGTCCAGGCGCTGTTGACCCAGGCGCTGAACCTGCAGGCGGACATGCGCCAGAACATCGAGGCGCAGGTCAAGCTGGTGGCGCGTACGCTGGAACTGGTCACCCGTGACGAGCTCTCCTCGTTGCGCGTGGTGGTCAAGAACCTGGAATCCGAGGTCAATCGTCTGCGGGACGAAGCGGTCCGCCGCGTGGCCGCTGCCGAGGCGGCCGCCGCTGCGGCGAGGGCCGCGGCGTCCAGTCACGCCCCGGCACCGGCACCGGCCGCCGCGCCGGCTCCGGCCACCGCGCCGAAGGCCGCCCCGCAGAAGGCGGCTGCCCCGAAGAAGACCCCGGCCCCGAAGGCCGCTGCCCCGAAGGCCGCTGCGCCCAAGAAGGCCGCCGCGCCGAAGAAGGCCGCCGTTCCCGCGAAGCCTCTTGGCCCGCGCGCCAAGACCTAGCCCGGATCCCACGCCATCCCGCCGCTTCCGCAGGTCGAACCCGGGACCTCGCCCGGTCTGGGCGCATCCTCCCGTCAGGCAGTTGACGCAGGATGGCCGGGAAAGGCGTGAGGATCCGGAAAAGGAGAACGGGGAAATCAGTCGGCTTCTTCGCCGAACTCCTCGTCCTCGACGAGGCGGGCGGGCGCGGCAGGCGTCGGACGGGCCGCGGCCGGAGGCTTGGCCGGGCGCTCGACCACGAAGTTGCTGTATTCCTGCGCCAGGCGGGTGCCGCGAATCTTGGTGGACGCGGACGCTTCCAACTGCCGGATGCGCTCGCGGGTCAGGTTCATGATGCGACCCACGTCTTCCAGCGTGACCGGCCCGCGATCGGCGATGTCCAGCACGCAGGAGTGGATCATTTCCCAGGGCTCGATGTCCGGGAAGTTGAGCTTGATCGATCCGGTGCGCGGATTCACGTCCAGGTACAGGTGGTACTTGCACGAAATCCACGGGCAGGGGCGGGGCCCTTCGACGCAGTCGTTGCGCGACGCCGGCCGGTACTCTTCCAGTTCCGCTTCGTAGGGCATCCCGTCCGAAAAATCGACCTTGCCCAGGCGACGGGCGGCAATCGTCCTCGAACGGCGCTTTCCCTGGTGGCGCTCCCCGCTGCGGTCCTGGCCGGCAGCGTTGACGGGAGGCCGATCCTTCGGGTCCATGAACACCCACCCGGAATTCAGGTGGACGGACATTAGCACAACAGATCGGGCTTGGGAAGCGTCAACAAACGAGGTGAAAAACGTCGGGAGGGTGAGCGCGGGATGGCTCCGGTGGCCGCGGGCGGAGATCCTTTGAGCTTCACGGGATCGGCCCGATCCCCAGGTCCTTCTGCGGGTGGATCCACAGGTCGACGGGGGGTACGTTGAGGCCCTTCGGACGGAAGGGCAGGAACACCTTCTGGCCGATGCCTGCACTGTGGTAGGCGGCCAGCATGATTTCCAGCACGGCCAGCCCGTCCTCGCCCGATTCGACCGGCGTCGCGCCGCTGCGCATGCATTCGATGAAATGCCGGTCTTCCTGGGGATAGCCGTTGTTCCACAGCCAGTCATAGTCGGGAAAGGTCCACCCCTTGCTTTCGTCCCCCAGGGACGGGACGCCCTTTTCGGAAAACGCCCGGAGGCCCATTCCCTTCAGGAGGTCGGCGTACACGACGCCCTCGGTCCCGAAGATCTCCAGCGTGGAATCCATGCCGCCCTTCAGGGCCCAGGACGACTCGGCCTGGCCGATCGTGCCATCCTCGAATTCCATCATGACCAGCACGTGGTCCTCTTCGTCCGTGATCGCGTTGTGCAGGTAGGTGCCCATGTGGGCCCACACCGACTTCACGCGGGGCTTGCCCAGCAGGAACCGGATGCATTCGATCGCATGGCAGCCCATGTCCATCAGGATCCCGCCGCCCGCTTCCGCCGGCTTCCAGAACCACGGCGAATACGGTCCGGCGTGCTTTTCGCACTGCCGCATCAGGTACGGCTTGCCGATGCCGCCGGAGTTCATCAGGTCCCGCGCCTTCAGGAACTTCGGCACGAACGACAGTTCCTCGGCGTAGGCGAGGGTGAGGCCCTTCGCTGCCGCCGTCGCGATCATCTCCTCGGCGTGCTCGATCGACAGGGCCAGTGGCTTTTCGCAGATCACGTGGCGCCCGGCGGCGAAGGCGTCCATCGCGACGTCGTGGTGGAAGCAGTTGGGGACCCCGATCACCACCGCCTGCACGTCCTTGTCCTGCAGCAGCGCCGCGTGCGAGGGGTAGAAGCGCGGGACGCCGTTCTCGGTTGCGAACTGTTCCGCCCGCAGGACGTCCACGTCGGCCACGGCCACGACCTCGACGTCGGGCACTGTGCGCAGTGAATCCAGGTGCGTCTTGCTGATGAACCCCGACCCGATCAGGCCGACGCAGAACTTGGTGCCCATGGGTTTCCTCCGTGCGGTGGCGTCCGGGACCGCCTAGCGCAGTTGGTCCACGTTCTGCTGGACCTTCACGAACGCCGCCACGATGTCCTCGAGGTCCTTCACGGTCCCCGACAGGTGCGGGTAGTGCATCCACATGGCCTCGTCCCAGGCCGCCGCTTCCGACACCGGGCAGGACACCCCGGGGTTGTCCAGGATGCCGTCGCCGTAGCGCGGGCGCAGCATCGGCCACTGCGCCGTGCGGGCGTTGAAGATGTCGATCGAGTACAGCGGCGTGTAGAAGTGCCCCGAAAGCTCGACGCCCTCGGCCTCCAGCGCGCTGAGGAACCGGTCGCGGTGCACGCCGTGGAAGGCGGCGGAATCGTACTTGATGACGGTCTGGTAGGCGGCCTTGCGCGTGACGCGCGGGTCGGTGTCCAGCACGTGGACGCCCTGGACCTCGGCGTGCAGCATGTCGCGGAACAGGTCGTGCATCTTCGCGCGCTTCGCGGTCGCCTCCTCCAGGCGCTCGACCTGGGCCAGCGCCACGGCGACCTGCAGCTCGCTCATGCGGTAGTTGGCGCCGAACAGTTGCCCCTCGAAGCTGTCGTAGCCTTCCTCCTTGCGGCCGCAGTTGATCAGGCTCATCGACTTCTGGCGGAGGATGTCGTCGCTGGTCGTCAGCACGCCGCCCTCGCCGCTGGTCATCAGCTTGGACGACTGCAGGCTGAAGCTGCCGAAGTCGCCCATCGAGCCGACGCCCTGGCCGCGCCACTGGCCGCCGTGGGCGTGGGCGCAGTCCTCGATCAGCACCAGGTGGTGCTTGCTCGCGATTTGAAGCAGGCGATCCATGTCGGCGATGGAGGCGCCGAGGTGGACCGGGATGATGGCCCGCGTCTTCGGCGTGATGGCCGCTTCCACGGCTGCCGGGTCCATGCAGTAGTTCCGCGCCTCGACGTCCACGAACACCGGTACGGCGTTGCAGCGGACCGCACAGGACGCCGTCGCCATGAACGTGTAGGCCGGGACGATGACCTCGTCGCCGGCCTCGATCCCGATGGCCTGCAGCGCGATTTCCATCGTGACCGAGCCGTTGGCGCAGGGGATGCCGAACTTCGATCCGTGGAAATCGGCGAACTTCTTGCCGAATTCCGCGGCCAGCGGGCTGGGGAAGGGATAGCCGCCCCAGTTCCGGGATTCCAGCGCCGCGTTCAGGTAGGCGCGCTCCTTGTCGTCGAAGTACGGCCAGGAGCTGAACGGGGTCGTCCGAACCGGGGTGCCACCGAACAGGGCCAGCTTTTCCATGATCTTCTCCTTGCGCGGGAAGCGCTCAGTCCAAGGGGGCGAAATCCCCGTTCGAAACGATGTCGGCCAGGATCGCGCGCGCCTTCGCCGCGGTCCGGACCAGCGGGTTGGCGGCCAGCGCGGCCAGGGCCTTCGCCCGCGACCGCGTCATCGCGGCCTCGATCGTCAGGCGCTCGTAGCCCTTCACCTGGCGCATCAGGCCGAAGTACTCCTCGGGCACCGGCGCCTGGGGCAGGGGCCGTACGCCATGGGACGACAGTTCGGTCGGGATTTCCACAGAGGCGTCGTCGGGCAGGCCCGGGACCGCCCCGCGGTTCAGCGTGTTGACGATCTGCACCCGGGGCGTCGGCGACAGCAGCGCCGCCATCACGTCGATGGCCGCGCGGGAATAGAAGGCGCCGCCGCGCTCGGCCAGCAGCGCGGGCTTTTCGTGCTGCGAAGGATCCCGGTAGATCGCGAACAGCCGTTCCTCCAGGTCCATCACCACCTGGGCGCGGGTCTTCGGGGCCGCCTTCAACTCGTCCAGCACCGCCTCGGTCGAGTAGTAGTAGCGCAGGTACCAGGTGGGGATCGCGTGGAGCGCGGCCACCAGGTCGGCGCCCACGTCGATCTGCGGGATGTTGGCCGGCCCGCCCGCGCCCGTGAAGGCCGCCAGCACCTGCGGGAACACGTCGACGCCCGCGACGCGGAGCCCGCGGATCCACGCCAGGTGGTTCAGTCCCACGTAGTCCAGTTCCACGGACTCGGGCGGGGCGCCCAAGGCCTTCGCGGCCTCCATGCGCATTTCCGTCGGGATGTTGCACAGTCCGACGGTCGGCACGCCGCCGTGGCGCAGCAGGGCCTCGGTGATGATCCCGGAGGGGTTCGTGAAGTTGATGACCCACGCCCCCGGGGCCCGCTCCCGGATGCGGGCCGCGATCCCCAGCAGCACCGGGATGGTGCGCAGCGCCTTGGCGAACCCGCCGGCGCCGGTGGTTTCCTGCCCGATGCAGCCGTGGCGCAGGGGGACCGTTTCGTCCCGGTGGCGCGCCAGTTGGCCGCCCACGCGCACCTGGGTGACGACGAACGTCGCGCCGGCAATCGCCTGGTCCAGGTCGAGCGTGTGGCGGATGAGGATCCCGGATCCGGCGGCCACGGCCATGCGCCTGCAGAAGCCGGCCACGGGTTCGAGGCGGGCGGCGTCGATGTCCTCCAGGACCACCTCGGTCAGGCCCAGCTCGGCCTGGCGTGCGAGCAGCCCTTCGAACAGTTCGGGGGTGTAGGTCGAGCCTCCACCGATGACGGCAACCTTCACGGCGCCTGCCCTCCCAAGAGGTCCGCCCTGGACCTCGAACGCGGGGGTATTTTGCATCATCGGGCGCGTGCGCGTCTAGAAGGTACCCACGGCTTCGAACACCAGGACCTCGGCCTCCGTCCGGCCGTCGGCGGGGTTCGTCGAGACGATCCGATCCAGCAGGCGAAGGCCCAGCGGGCCCTCGTCGCCGGGCGACGCCGTCCGTGCCCATAGCCCCAGGGAGCCCCAACTGGTCCGCGCGAATCCCGGGAGCAGGCGCTGGGCCGAGTCCACGTATGCCGCCGGGTCCTTGCCGATCAGCCGCGACTCGGCCCGGATCTCTTCCGGGTGGGGAGGCAGCAGGACGACCCAGCGGATCCTGTCGCGCTTCAGCGTGGCCGCCGCCGCCGCGGCGTCGCCCTCGTACAGGAATCCCAGGCATTCCCGCAGCCCGTCGTCGTTTTCCGGGGGGCCGAAGAAGTTGTCGCACACCGTGGGCACGCCCGCCCGCCACTGGACCAGGTGCCCATACCCCCAGGGAACCAGGGCGCCCTCGCCGTCGTCGCCGGTGTCGTGCCTGCGGTGTTCGATCAGTGCCGACGCTTGCAGCATCGCGCGGTCAACAGCCGTCAGGGGATGCTGGTTGGCGATCGTGGACAGGTCCAGTGCCACTGCGGCCGCCACGACCGCGACGGCGCCGATGGCACGGAGGGGTGGACGGACCCCCCAGGAGGCCAGCCGTGTTCCCGCGATCCCGCCGACGATTCCCAGGCCCTCGGCGACGCCCAGCGCGATGAAGGGCGCCGCCACCATGGCGAACCGTCGCTGGAACAGCGCCACGACCAGGAAGGCGAGGCCCAGGAGGCCCACGGCGCGGGCGGTCAGGTTCGGGCCGTCCGCGTCGGAAAACCTTTCCCCCCACCCGAACGCCGATGGGGAGGCGACGGGTTTGCGCAGGGCACTCTCGCCGGAGCCGAAGCCGCCTCGGGCTCCCCAGGACAGGCTGGCCAGTCCCGGCAGCGCCAGGGGCGACAGCACTCCCAGCATCGTCAGGGCCAGGCGCGGGTCGGACAGCAGGGGGCTGGCCTCCCGCGACAGGGTCCCGAATCCCTGCGAGTCGAGGTAGCCGAACCCCTGCGTGACCGACGCTAGGAGGTCGGGAAGGATCCCGAAGGCCGCCGCCGTGCCGATGCACGCGGTCGCGGCACCGCTCCCGAGTCGCCAGACGAGGGACGTGCCGGGGCGCAGGCGCGTCGCCGCGGCGGTCGTGATGACCCCGACGGCGGAAAGGCCGATCAACGCCACGTGGACCAGCGAAGGCGAATAGAACACCCACTCGCCGGGATGGGGCGAAACGGGCAGGGAGGCGACGGTGCCGATCCAGGTCGCGGCCGCATACCCGATCGCCGCCGCGGGGGCCTCGAGCGCCAGCGCGCCGCCCACCAGCACGAGCGCCATTGCCACGGGGAGCAGCGCGGCCGGGTAGAACGCGAACGAAAGACCCAGCGCGAGCCCCGACGCCATGCAGGCGGCCAGAACGCCGCGCTTCCGGAAAGCGGCCAGCGGGCCCAGCAGCCCGAGCACCGTGAGCATGGGTTCCAGGACGTGGTGGTCCACGCGCCCGGCCAGCGTGTATTCGACGTGCTTCGGCAGGAACGCGACGAAGAGCGCCGCGACCAGGGCCCGTCCTCGCGTGGTGACCCGGGCCGCCAGCAGGTATGTCAGGAACACCAGCAGCGCGCCCAGCACCGGGATGGCGATTGCCGTGGCGCGCCGGGCCGCCTCCGCGTCCGTGCCGGCCCCGGACAGGTCCGACACGACGTGCAGGAGGTGGTCGAAGCCCCAGGGCCAGCAGGCGACTGCGCCATGGGGGTGGTCCACCATCGGGTCGGGGGCGCCGGGTGCGACGGGGCCCTGCAGCAGGTGTTCCAGGCGCATCCAGTGGTACGGCGGATCATCGGGGAAGGGCAGCACGCGGGCGCCATCGACGAGGTCGGCTCCCGAACCCGCCCGGACCAGGAAGGCCGCCGCCGCGACCAGCGCCAGGACCGCGACGCGCAGCACCATGGAAGGCCTCGTGAACAGACGCACCCACCATATACGGGAGGTCAGCCGTCGGTCAACGGCCCTCCGTCGCCCTCGATCCCGGCGTTGACGGGTCATCCGGATGAAGGCAGGATTGCATCGACGTGAGGGACCCCATCCGATCCAACCTCGACAGCAACGGTCTTCGGACCTCCAGGACGCCCAGGGACGGGGTCAGTGCGCTGTCGCTGATCCTGGGCCTGGCCCTGGTCGCGTCGCCGGTGATGGCCCAGGAGCAGGAAGGCGAGGACTTCACCCGGCGGGACCGGACGGCCCTCCTGTACCAGACGAAGTTCCTGTTCACCCAGGACAACGTGCCCATCGTCACGATCGGCCTGGTCGAGGGCGAGACGCAGGTCGCGTTCGAGGCCGACGGCCCCTTCGAGTTCCAGCCCGAGGGCATCGGTGGGCCATCGACCCGGATCGGAAAGGGGCGGACGACCTGCACCGCCAGGCTCGATGACGGCGTCCCGGCGCGCATTCGCTACTGGGTCGGCCTTTCCCGGGTGGCTTCCCGGGACCTCGACGCGCTGCGGCGCGAACGGGCCTCCTGGGAGGGGCGGGCACGGGCCGCGTCCGGCGCGTCGAACGGGGCGTCCTCCACCAGCGTCGTCGTCCGATTGTCCAGCACGCGGCCGTAGAACCCGAAGATGCTGCCCCGCTG
>Ga0118677_10012472_pt1 | contig 12461 bp, 16 predicted proteins | sample AliMusrvi5mmetaG_FD_86154 | JGI IMG/M metagenome (GOLD analysis project Ga0118677, IMG submission 86154)
CTACGATGCTATGGTGCTGGACGCCATGTTGCCCGGACGAGACGGCTTCTCGGTGCTGCGGGCCCTGCGCCAAACCAAGAACACGCCGGTGCTGATGTTGACTGCACGCGACGGCACGGCCGACCGCGTCAAGGGCCTGCAAGAGGGCGCGGACGATTATCTGGTAAAGCCGTTTTCCTTCAATGAGCTGCTGGCCCGGATTCATGCCATCACGCGCCGCGGCCGCAACCAAGTGTTGGAGTCCACGCTGCTGCGCATGGGCGACCTGCAGATCGACCTGATTAGCCGCCGCGTGTTGCGCGCCGGTCAGCGCATAGACCTCACGGCCAAGGAGTTTGCCCTGCTCAGCCTGCTGCTCAGGCGCAAAGGAGACATACTGTCCAAGACCGTGATTGCCGAGCTGGTGTGGGACATGAATTTCGACAGCAATACCAATGTGGTGGAGGTTGCCATCAAGCGCCTGCGCGCCAAGATCGACCTGCCGTTCGAAAGCAACCTGCTGCACACCATACGCGGCATGGGCTATGTGCTCGAAGACCGTAGCCACGACAGCGATGAAGATCGCTGAACTCCAATCCTCGATCGCGGTGCGCCTGGCGCTGTGGTTTGCTGTGCTCGCCCTGGTGGCCTTCAGTCTGATTGCGCTGGTGCTCAATGTGGTCATGAAGACGGAACTGGAACGCCATCAGTTTGAGCAGATTCAGAGCCGCACCGAAGACATGCGGTACATGCTGATGCACTCCCATCCGCCCGGCATTGCCAAGCGGGCCAAGGAGAAGGTGGAGGCACTTTCTCCGTCTGACGGCCGTGCGCGATACTGGATGGGAAGCGAAGACCCGGAATTTCGCTATGGCAAAGACCTTCAGCAAGTGCTGGACCTCACGACTGGGCAGCCCGGAATGGTGGCCGTGGAACTGGATGGCCGCGGCCTGCAGGTGGTTCGCCAGGAGCTTGCCGCCACCAGCGCGCGACCTGCGGTCACGCTGGTGGTCGGTGTCGATACCCAACCTTTCACCAAGACCGCGCACAGTTTTCGCGCTGCTCTGCTGGCCATCACCGGTCTGGGCGTGCTGCTGGTGTCGGCGCTGGGCCATTGGGTGGCGCGGGTCGGTCTGGCGCCGGTGCTGCGCCTGTCCGAGGAGGCGTGTGAAATCGGACCCAACAACCGCGCACAGCGGCTGCGTCTGCCGTCCCTGCCGCTGGAGTTGGCACAGTTGGGAGCATCCTTCAATGCGGCCCTGGATAGACTGGATGACGCTTATCACCAGCTTGCCACCTTCAATGACGATGTGGCGCACGAGTTAAGGACTCCGCTAGGAAATTTAATCGGGCAGACTCAAGTGGCACTCTCTCGCGAGCGCGACGCTGGCCATTTGCAAGACATTCTGCAGTCCAATCTGGAGGAGCTTGAACGTCTGCGCGTGATCGTGGCGGACATGCTGTTTCTCGCCCGTGCCGACCAAGGAGAGCGGGCCAACCGGTTAGCTCCTGTTTCCATTGCGCAAGAGGTGGAAAAAACTGCAGAATTTCTCGATATGCTGTTCGACGAAGCCGACCTACGCGTGAGAATTGTTGGCGACCAACTGGCGTGTATTGAAACGTCACTGTTTCGCAGGGCCCTTACCAATCTTCTCCAAAATGCAATTCAGTACGCCAAGGCTGGAACTACGATAACCGCCAAGATTTCTGTGTTGAGTGGCCATGCGCACATTGCCATAAGTAATTGTGGTGAGGTGATATCGCCAGCTCATATCAACCACATATTCGATCGCTTTTACCGTGTTGACTCGTCTAGGACTAATTTCCCGGAGCATGCCGGTCATGGACTCGGATTAGCCATTGTGAAAGCAATCGCAACGATGCATGAGGGCACGGTGTTTGCACACTCACAAGGAGGTATCACCACGATCGGCTTTACCGTTGCGATCGGCTAGTTTTCTGCTCCATATTTTCTGGGGGCTGAGCAAATTCAATGGATGGATAAGACATCAAATCAGCCAACCAGAAGCATGCCAGTGCCACAACTACAGAGAGAGCACCAACCGTAAATGCCAGCGAGGTACCGTGCCAAAGGCTAGCGAGCCACCGGTCAAATATGGCAAGGTAAATGGCGGATTTTCCTCCGATTCGCTCTAGCTCCAAATTGAAGCGTCTGTCATTCGACAAATTAGGCACATTCTGTGCGCCGGGATCACTGATGGCCACTAGGTATATCGCTAACGCAGCGAGCATACCAAACACTAGCACGATGATTCCTAAAAGATGAATCTGTCGGTGTCGAAGTATCGATTTGGAAACGGTGGTAGGACTGTTCATTTTCAATAGTACCAGATGCAGAATTTCAAGTTAAATATTTGGATCACTGCTGTAGATCAGGCCTAGTTTAATTATCGCATCACATTGTTGTACCTCCAGTTCAGGCCTGGCAATCCCTAAACTGCTCTGGGCGTAACACGTATGCCTGAGCATCCATCGTGGCTGTCTAATGCACCTGCGAGATATCCTCCCTCAAGGCCTGGATACGACGCACACGCTCTTGGACATTCGGGTGCATGGTGGTCCCCGGTTGCCTTGGGCAGTAGCGCATGGACAGGGCCTGTTCGCCCTTGCGCAATGTCAAGTTAACAGCACAGCTCAGTTCTAGCATGTGGATCCATAGACGTCTCTTGTGGAAGGACCGCATATGCAAGCAAAAAATTGGCTTTTGGGCTTGCGTAGAGAAAGGTAAATGCGGGTCTTCCGCACTTTGTGTGACGCAGATGCGGTGGCGTACCGGCTGATGTATTGCCAAAGGGGTCGAGGTTCCAATTGACTGGCGTAACGCTACCCAGTGGGCTCGGGGCGGAGACACGAGTTCTGATGGCGTGTGCGCGGCGCCAGATTCACAGCGCGGCGCTGTCTCCGCGAAATCAAGTTGTGCCTTCCCGTCCGTCAGTTCTTGCCCAGAACTCGCAGCCTTAGCAGCTCCACGCTGGCCCGGCCGTACATCTGGCGCTTGAGGAACTTCAAGCGGTTGACATGCCCCTCGGTCTGTCCGTTGCTCCAGGGCAGCTTGAAGGCTGCCCGCACGGCGGATAAATCGCTGCGAAGGCTGGATGCGAAGCTTCGCATCTCGGGCGCGCTGCACTTCGACAATCGCGCGAGCCATCGATCGAATTCCCGGGGCCGTCGGCGATGCATGAGACCGAGAAATTCTCGGGCGAGGCTGCGAACCTCTGCGACCACGGGTTCGATCTCGCACAACGCCTGCACGAAGCGCTCGTGGTCGGAGTTCTTGGGCTCTTGAACGGCTAATTTGCGCCATCCCACGAGCCAACCAAACGCGCGTCGCGCCGATGGGCAGGGCATCGTGCGTGCGGGGGCCCAAGCCAGTGTCGGCTCGCCCTGGGGCGACAGCAGACGCACGACACAGCTCTGTACCGTTGCCCGGCCTCCTGTATAGCCTCGCTGGCGTACTTCACGCCAGATCTGTCTCGGACAGCGACAGCCTTGGGCGATCCGCTCCTCGATGTAATGCCGATGGGCATCCAGAGGGGTGGAGCCTCGCGCCCGGCGTGCTCGCTCCGGAAAGGCCCCGCTCGCGATGAATTTGCGCACCGTGCGGTGATCGATGGCCAGCTCACGTCCTATCCCCTTCATCGTGCAGCCCTTGGCATGCAGCGCCATCACCTTCTCGTACTGCGCCAAGCGCAAGGCGCGCCGGTCATCGCTCAGTCGCTGCCATGCTAGAAGTCCGTTGCCCAGTGGCAGTCCCTGGCGCCCCAGTGTCGCCTCTGCGACCACGACCTGCTGAGCGGCCTGGCGCATTTGTGCCCCCAGCCGCTGCAGCATCCTTTCGACGTTGTCTCGGAGGTTGGTCAATAAGTGCCAACGGTCGGATACCTGCTGCGCAGATGGGAGTGCAGTTTCGACAGCCTCGGAGTAGGCTCCGGCGCGATCTCGGGCAACGATCTTGATTGTGGGATGGGCGCGCAACCAATCGGCAACCGTAGTCGCCTCTCGGCCTTCAAGGACCTCAATCGGTTCGCGCCGCTCAAGGTCGACGATGATCGTTCCGTAGTGATGCCCGCGCCTGATCGCCCAGTCGTCAATGCCCACGACTCGAGGTGCGGGCGTGCGTCTGGGCGCGCCTAACCGGCGCAGCTCTCGCAACAGGGTGTCGGCGCTGGTGCTCAAGCCCAGCTCGACGGCGAGCCGAGCGGCCGCCTCACCCCCCAGGGCTAGGCCAAGCGCATGCAAGGCTCGAGCGTGCGACCGGGTACGACGTTGATGTCGGCCCGCCAAGGCGTGGATGTCCTCGCAGAACGTGCGTCGAGGACATTGCGCGTTCATGCATTTGAAACGCCGCATTTCGACGCACAGCGCGACGGGCTGGTCGAGGATGGGGCGCTCGGCCAAGTGACGTTGATAGCGCCCGTGCAGACGACCGCTCCAGCAGCGGCAGATCGGACACGGTGCCGCACGTACGGTACTGAGAGCTTGCACCTGCAACGTTCCCCGCAGCTCGACGCAGCCAACGACGCGCTTGCCCACCTGGGCGAAGACGCGATCAACAACCCCGACAGCGCTGGCAATCATGTCTCATTAACTGAGGTCGCCTCGGGGTGAATCAAGCCCTTCAGCTCGGACGTCACACAAAGTGCGGAAGACCCATATTTACTTCTTCGACGCCTTAGCTTTTCTCTGCAGCTCAGCCAATTCTTTTCGAGTAGCGATGAGATCTTTTAACGTTATCGTGTGAAAGCGTTCCGCTTCAACTGCTCTAGCCAAGAGCTCGTCATTTTTTTGTTCGAGCCGACGGGCCTTTTCTTTGTAATAGTCCCGTTCTGCAACTGCATTTCGCAGTAATTCAGTAAGCTCATAAACCCGGTTTGGATCAACAATTTCCGTTGCGTCACGCTTAATCTGTTCGGCCGCCAGTGCGGCTTTCTGCTTTTCCCGGTAGCGGCGGGAGCGTTCTGCACCCGTCATCGCATCGACCTTTTTGGGGCGGCCGCGGGAAGAATCCATAAATTTAGCGATGCATGCCGCGTTCAGCGGGATCTGGATTACGGCTTGTGTCGATGTCCGATTCAGGGATGGTGCCGTCCTCGACGTTTGCGCGCACAGCTTCGCGGAGATCTTCCTCTGATTCGCCGTGGTTCACAGCAAAGCCGTAGCGCTCAAGAATGACCTTGAGGGCGGCGTAGTCCATCCAGTTGAGGGCGATGTGGATTTCTTGTTTCATGAGTGAATGTTAGCCCACAGTGCGTTGCGCATCCGCCTTCTTCTGAGTAGCTTTTTCTTTTGCGAGGTGACGACCGACGACGCAGCCGCCGATGGCGCCAAGAATCGTGTGATGGCCCACCACATGGCCAGCGACAGCACCAACGGCGGCACCTTTGAGGCAACCGGCCGCGTTGGCGGAACCGCTGAACAAAGCGAACGCCAGGGCGGTAAATGTCAGGAGTGTTTTCATGTGAGGCTTTTCGGGGATTCGGCTACTGGTTGCATCAAACGCCAATTTACACAGCAGAGTGAGTCCGCAGCCAGTCTTTTAGTGCTGCATCAATGCGCGTCTGCCAGCCGTCTCCAGCAGCCCGAAAGGCTTGAATCACATCGGGAGACAGGCGGATGGTGGTAGACACCTTTGGGGGTGCCTTTTGCGGCCCACGTCCGCGCAGCTTGCTTTGCAATGATGTTGGCAAGTCGGAGATTCGTTTTGCCTGTACGAACATGTCATCCGACCACTCGGGGTTGTCACTGTCAATCAATTCAGGATTTTGTTTCTTGCTCATACCGTTTCACCTCGCGTTTGTTGGCTTTGCGAAAGCTGATGACCCGAATGCCTTTGGCGGTTTCAGTGAACACCAGAGAATGTGCGCGCCCATCAAGCAACCCAAGCGCTGTGAAGCGCACCTCAGGGTAAGCCCTGCGCACGTCTTGCCAGATTAGTGCACTGTCGAAATCGAAGTTCTCAGCCCGCTCAAACGACAGACCACGGTCACGAATGTTGGTTTCGTTTTTGGTGGGGTCGAACTCGATGTGCATAAAACAAATTGTAGTAACACCATTGAAGTGTGTCAATCTTTTTTGTTACTACACTTCATGGGGTCTACTCTCAAGCCCCCACCACCCTCCTGCGCATCCCCTGTACCGCCTTGATCTTCCTGGCCAGTTCCTGCGTTGAGTAGATCGAAGTCGTGTCGATAAAGGCATGCCCAGCCAGTTCCGATGCAACCTCGATAGGTACCCCGTCTACCAGGGCTTGGCGCACGAAGGTATGGCGCATCCAGTGGGTTATCTTCCGATGCCTATCCTCTGCAAAGCGTCGAATAGATCAGTTCCAATCCCCTGCGACACATCGAATTTTTCCACCATCAGATCAAACTCTGATCCTCGCAGAATGCTGGCTTTGGTAAGCTTTTTGACCGGCGGTGCCGTCGGGTAATCATTGTCGGATGGTCGCATTCGTATCGTGATCCCCATGCCTTCCATCCACCCGCGTGCAAACAGTTCCGCAAGCTCCGACATGGTGACATGGGCAGAACGATTTTTTTGCTTTTCGCCAGGCTTTGAAGTGTCACGTAACAATTCGTATTTGCCACGATTAGGACCACGCGTGACCTCAAATGGGTGCAGGATGTAGAAAGCTGATGGTCCACTTTTTCCAGCCAATTTCGTGTGCCCGATGGCTATATCTGTTAACGGCATCTCGCCTCCTTGTATTTCATGTTGCGCATGCTCTTTATGCTTGGCGAACGAACGCTTGCCCCCACATCCAATGTGGTTGATGACTTCTCGAACCTGCGTAAATCCAGTCCCACCACTTCTGCCGTCTTGCCTGCCTGGCGGAATAACCGTTTCAGCACCGCATAGACGCCAACAGCCAAAACAGTTCCTTCGCCACGGGTGTTAAATCTCCGAATACCAGGTTGCCAGTCGTTCAAGGGCTCCAAGCGTTTCGACGTTGAGATAGTAGACCTCGTGTCCAATGGCCAAGCGGCTGCCAGTGAAGTTTATGTTCGAACTTCGGCTCTGGGAAATGTCATACGGACGGCCAGGATTCTTTCCGTTATCGATCCTAACGCCTGACATCCCTTCTTCTGGAAATCCCTCAACCCAAACCTTGATTGAATTCTTTAGTTCCCTACTCAGGGCGAGGTGTCTTCCATTGGGTGTGCGAAACGTTGCGATCTTCTCTCCCGGCTTCTTTAAGCGCGAGAAATAGTTACCCAGAATGGACTCCGCGTTGGCTACCAGACCGGAATTGGCGCATGGCTCCTCTGCGGTTACTGGCTTTCGCTCGGCGGGCCCTCTTGCCCTGAGTCCTACTTCCGTTACTGGGGCGCTGCGCAGGCAATCCTCGGCCTCTGGCTTCTTTGGACGACATGCAGATTCACACACAGGTCCCAACGCATGTGCAACGCCTTGCTGGGCAAGCTCTCCAAAGGTAGCTCGGTCATCACCATTCAAACCCAGCCATGACGGTAGCAACCTTCCCTGTGCAGCAAAGTGCTCGACGTGCACAACAGTCAGCTTTCCGTTCGTGTAGGTCACTTCGTTGATCCAGTGCCAGTCACCTGGCAGCGCGCGGTTGTAGAGGTCAAATGAGGACCTAACGTAGGACTGCTTGGCTCCTAGCCCGAACATTACGATCAGCTTCGTCGCGGGGGACAGGTTGCCGAGCATACGCGTGGCGCAATTGCCGCTAACTTCCTGTCCAAATGGCGTCGCCACAAATTTATCCAGCATGCCGCCACCGGTGCCAATCCAACGGCCCTTTGCCAATTGTTCAACGGTGCAGCGGATCAACGAGCCACAGTGAAAGCGGCCGGACTTATCGGAGATGAGTTCGCTGACCGTGCTGGAGAGATTCGCATCATCGATCAGGCCCAGGAGTCCGATATGGCGCAGGATTTTTCCGACGTTGGACCGTGAGCCCTTGTATGCGATCGAATCGTGAGGCGTGGTACCGAGCGCACCGGCCTGCGTGGGGCCCTTTGAAAAGCCCAGCAGCACGACCTCGGCTTGGGGATTACCCCACGCAAGTGGATTGGCCGTGATTCGCCAATCACCCTCGGCTCGCTTGGTTTCATCGAACTTCGGTGAACTGTCACCGTAACAAAGAGAGCAGGAGACCCTGCCGTGGTTTGGAAGACAACTCATAGGAAATCCTTATTTATTGAACCGAAATTGATCCGTACCGTGCATAACTGATTAGGGCTTCAGTTTCCCTCTGGCGGCTTTGCTCCGCGCCCTCGAATGTCATACCAGGAATCGATGGCGGGTTATTGGTGAAAAGATCGATCAGTTCCACCAACGGTTCAAAAAAATCGCAATCTAGCCATATGTCCGACGCGTGTGTATGGCGATCCAATTCGCAGCGAACCGACTCGACCAAGCGGTTGCTGCTGTGCCAAGCTTTAGCACCTAGGTGCTTGAAGAATTGTTTTCGAGTCTGATACGAGCGAGTTTCTATACGAGATTTAGCGCATTCCACATGAATTGTCGCCACAAGGGTCTCTACAGTTGACCATGCCCCAGGGGCCATCGCCAAAGGGGGATAGCGATTTGTTCTGCCACTTGTATTTCCGTGAGGGCCTGCCATTAGCGCACCTAAGCGCATACCTTCCAAACCTTTCAACCCACAGGGTAGATTCAGCACAAGACCGTCCAAACCTAGGCTACGGATATTCGCTACCACCTGAGAGTGCAAGGTCTTCAGACCTAAGTTGCTTTTCAACGTATTGACCCGGGTCGAAACCATGCACAGATTGCCTGGCACGTATCCCAAGTCATTGTCTAGCCGGTCAACGGACCAGTCCGAATCGGTAAGGGTGCCATGAGTCAGGTTGACACCAGAGACAGGGCAGACGGGAACTGTGATGCTACGCAGGTAATCCACAGTCAACGCAGAGCTAACGGGTATCCTGCGTGCAAACGCGTTGACCTTCAAGTTCAAAAGCTTCCGTAAATAAGCCTCCGAACGCTTGGCCGGCCTATTCATGCCATGGGCATATCCTGTTGCCAATTCCGGGTGAGACCAATTGGGCTGACCTTCCTGATCCTGTGGCGGCGTCAAACGCATGGCGCCCATTTCGCACCCCAACTGAAATCCGTTGCGATCGGACAGGCTGTCCTCGCGGTCCAGTTCAGCGTCAATTTTGTCAATAGCGACTTTCAGATGCGGCCTGTCGCTCCAGTATCTCAATGGGTTAAAGATCTCATGCTTGCTGACTTTCATTGTTTCCTCCTTGATGTGGTTCAAGACCAACTATCAATGCTGATCGTGGGCAACAATACGCCATCAAGTGTCAATAACGAAAGTTTCCCATTGGCGCTGCTTACTCTTCCAACTTTCTCGTAGCCGTTCTCTGTTCGTAGTTTGCCCTGGCCAAACGAATCAGCGTTCCTTGGAGGTTCTCTAAAGAACCCCATGTCGCGCCTTTGACGTAGTGTTGGGTATAGCGATCAAGCATGTCAGTGATTGTTGATTCAACCACAGGCATTTTGGTTTCAGCATAAATCCGTCTAGTCAACAGCTTTCGTAGCGTTAGCTTGAAATGGCTCCCCCAATAAATTTCATTTTCGGAAACCACCGATTCGATTAGCTCCCGCTCCTGGGTCACAGAGAAATATGCATTCCTTCGCCCGCCATGAGTGCTAAAGGGATCACCACGTATAAACCGATTGCGTACACGCGATACCCAGTAGCGATCCTTGCCAATCACCTCTGCTGTTTGGGCTAGGTCAAGACCAAGCAACGGCAGCAATACCGACTGGGCGACTTTCACTTGCTCAATGTCTGTGCTTGTTGCAATGATTTGGCGAGCACGATCAGCGGCATCGCCTGCGTCCTTAGGTGGTCTTGGCATAGTGGTGCTGATTGATGTTGTAGATGATTCTGCCTTACAGTTGTTCGGGTTGAACCAGTCATTCTGCATAACGGCTTTGTGTCATCTTGTTTTGGCAGCGGAGGCCTTTTCGCCCACTTCTGACACCACCCTCCTCCTCATCCCCGCCACCGCCTTGATCTTCCTGGCCAGCTCCTGCGTTGAGTAGATCGAAGTCGTGTCGATAGAGGCATGCCCGGCCAGCTCTGAAGCAACCTCAATTGGAACGCCATCTACCAGGGCCTGACGCACGAAGGTATGGCGCATCCAGTGGGTTGATGCCTTCTCGAACCGGCGCGAATCCAGACCCACCACCTCAGCCGTCTTGGCGGCTTGGCGGAAGAACCGCTTGAGCACCGCGTAGATGCCGGCCGATGAAAGGGGTGTGCCCGCTGATTCGTTTTTTGATCCCACCACCAGCTCACCGCCCTGCCCTCTGGACCACTTCGCTACGGACGCGTGCAGCGTTCGGATGAGGGGTAAGTCAGCTTGGTTTTCGCGTGCGAGATCTTCGTCCAGGAAGTCCCCACCGTGAAGGCCCAGCAACCTAACCACGTCCGGATTGAGTGGGACTTCGCGCGTCTTGTTGCGTTTGCCGGTGACCGTGAGAATCCAGGTCTCAGGCAGATCCGGCAAAGCTTCCAACCGCAAGTCCTTATGCGTTGCGCGAGCCAGCTCTTCCAAGCGGATGCCCGATGTGACCAGCAATTCCAGAATGCATTTCAGTCGCAAGTTTTCAGGGCCCGCGGATTGCGCATCGACACAATGCAGGACGTGCAGCCATTCAGCTTCGGTAAACGAGCGCTTAATGTCCATCTTGGACGCCGGCAGATCAAACGACTTCATGATTGAGCGGAACGGGTTCGCCACCAGGTAGCCCGCATCCACCAGGCCGCCGTACAGCGTTTGCAGGATCACCAGCGCCTGCTTTTGAGATGCTGGACTTGGTTGTGTGCGAAATGCCCGCCAGGCCGGATCGGTTCGCTTCAATGGGATCTTCTGAATCCAGGTTGATGGAACGGCCTGCAGGAAGGCCCTGTACTTCATCACATCCGGCGCCGTGACACTGGACAACGGCTTACGCAACTCCTGCGCGCACCAGAGGAGAAAGCGTTCAGCTTCCTTGCGATACGAGCGCTGCGTGGATGGCTTTTCTGCATATCGTCCCAGCCAGATGTCCACCGCCTCCAGATCGTTTTTCGCGCCCAACGTGTTGGCCATATGCGAGCGAAAGTCTCCGCGCTCACCAGCCAATTCAGGGGTTGCCTGCATGCGTGCCAAGCCACTGCGAACAAGCGTTCCAGCACCGAATTGGGCTAGGCCTTGAGGTGCACCAACAGCGGGTACCAGGGCGGCCAACCGGAGTTCCTGTTTGGACTTAGGCTCGTGCACCGTGCCCGAGATCAGCAAGTTGAGATGGTCTTGCTCCAGGATTAGCCAGGTCAGAACCTGCTTAGCCCGAACCACGCCAAAGCCCTTCATCTGCGAGTGCCAACGATAGCCGTAAACATTGATGAACCGCACCAGGTCACCCAGCGTGAGCAAGCCCACGTTTCGCATCACTTTGACCACCGGCTTAGCAAACCAAGACTCCAGCCGATCGGTTGCGGCCGGGATCACGGAGAGCACCGTTTCCAGGTGATTGAGCGCCCTCACCCTGTCCCCCACCACATCCTTGTGGCCTGCGCCTGCTTCCTGCGCATCGGCGTTGTCCAGACCGAACGCAGCCTTGTACTCGTCGAGCATGTCCGCCTCGCTCCACATGTCCGGATCCATCCCTTCGGCTTCGATCCATTCGTCCAGTGACGGCAGCACTACGGCCGGCTTGGGCCTCGCGTCCGACCGAAGCAAGTCCAGCAGGTTCGTGATCTTGGCGCCACCGGAAAGTGTTGCATCGTATTGGCGGCCCGCTTCGATGATCTGCTTGAGCAAGGCATCACGCCGATTCTGCACATAGCGCAAATCTGTCGTTGTTTCTGACCAGGCCATGTAGCGCTCGAAGGCTTCGGCCAGGTCCAGGCCTAGGATGCTGGAGCGCACGAATGCGAAGTGGTGCACGCCCAGGGCACGGGCCTCTTGCATGACCTTGGCAATCGATCCCTTGGGCCGGCCGGCCTTGCGTGGCGGTGCGCTATGAAAGAGTGGATCGATCATGACGCCACCTCGATCTTTGCAATGAGGGCCTGCAACTTCAAAATGAGCACGGCGGCTTCGGCGTTGTAGAGCACCAGGCCCAGCCGCATCTCAGGCGCTTTTGCCCATGCGGCGGCCATCGCTGATAACGTGGGTTCGATTCTGCTTGCGTCTCTCATAGTCTTCTTTCGTGCATGTGGAAGCGATTTAAGCCAATCCCAGAGCCCTGCTTCCATTGGTAAACACAGGAACGTTTTGTTGAAAAAGATAGGAACGTTTTCATGAAAAAGACAGCTACAAATGGAAAGTGTTCTTTTACCAGCTTTATTACTGCATTGAGATTAAAAGGATAATCATGACGCATTCGAAGTCTTATTAAATCCCGAAAGACGCCAATTTCCCTGAAAATGCAGCTTTTGGCCCCTGTCCCACGTCCAGGGAAATTGGCGGCAC
>Ga0118677_10012476_pt1 | contig 12459 bp, 7 predicted proteins | sample AliMusrvi5mmetaG_FD_86154 | JGI IMG/M metagenome (GOLD analysis project Ga0118677, IMG submission 86154)
TCTGGAGATTGTACATATCCAGAATCGCGCCGAGCGCGGGCTTCCATTCGACGTCCTGCAGGTTGACCGTCACTTTGCCGCCGAGGTTCGTGGACGTGGCGATGATGTTGGCGCCGGAGATGCGCGTGAACATGCGGACGACATCCTGGAGGGGGACATCGTCAAGGGCGATCGAAATGCGTTCCTGGTTTTCCACGCGCGTCGCGAAGCCCGGCATGGCGAGCGTCTCCGGCTCGGAGGCCGCCGCGGCCACTGTGCCGGTCACGGTCACTTCGGCGACAGGGGCCACGGCGACGGTAACGGTGGTCGAGGTCGCCGCAACGGCAGGGGTGGCGACAACGACGGTGCCGGTGACAGGAGCCTCGGCGAGAGGGGCGGCCTGCGGGGCCGGGGCTGGTCCGGGCGCGACCACCGTTTCCGGAACCGAAACCGACGTCGTCACCGATACGGTGGCGACCGCGCCGGTCGAAGGGGTTACGGCCGCCGCAGGGGCCGCCGCCGCCCGCAACGCGAGAACGCCAGATGCTGCCAGAATGGCCGCCAGCCAACGCGTAACGCTTGTATTCGATGTCATACGCACTGCCTCTCCTCCTCTTAATACGCCTGAATCCGATAGAACCGTTTCGTGACGTTCGTCGTCGTTCCATCCACGCGATTGGTCAACGCATTCCGTCCCAGAATATTACTGGCCCCCGGCAGGAACCGCCAGTCCGGCAAGGGCGCGAGCCCGTTGGCGTATTGGATCGCGTAGAGCCAGTTGGTGACCCCGTACCACGTGATGACAAAGCCGCTGGCGGCCGGCATGGCGGAGGCGGAGGCCGCCGACACGCCGCTCGTCGCGCTGGTGGGCAGAACCGGCAGCGCCAGGATGCGGTTATTCCCTGTGTCGGCGACATACAGGATGCCCCGCGGATCATACGCCACACCGTAGGCATTGCTGACTACATCCGAGCCGAGCAGGGTGGTCCACACCGCATTGGTGAGCGAGCGCGAGAGAATACGGCTATGCCCAAGGTCAGCCACATATAAGTCGGTCGCACCCACCGCCACGCTGGCCGGCTCAAAAAGCGCGCCATTGGTCGGGGTGCTGTCGCCGAGTTGGTCCTGATACAGGCCGGCCGCCGTGAATCTCTGGATGCGGTTGAGGTTGTTGCTCGCCCAGCCGTCGTCGGAAACGTACACCGCGTTCTGGTTGTCGACAAACACACCCAGTGGATACTGGACATGCCCTGTGGTCGTCCCGTTCGACGCGATCACACTCCACACGCCGTTCGTATTCAGTTCCTGGACACGGCTGTTCCAGTAATCGGCGACGTAGAGAACGAGGCGCGAATCGACGGCCACATCCGTCGGTCCGCTGAACGCGCCCGCGCCTGTCCCGGAGCCACCCACGATCTGCCAGGTTCCGTTGGTCGCTTTCCAAACCTGGAGTCGACTGCTGTTCTGATCGGCCACATAGACGTTACCGGCGGAGTCCACGGCCACGCCGCCCGGCTTGTAGAACGTGCCCGCGGCCCCGTTTTGACTGCCCGAGGTTCCCCGGATCGTCCACGACTGGTTCATCGGATCGTAGAATTGGATACCGTTGTCGGAGGACACGAACAGACGATGCCACGCGTCGACGGCCAGCCAGCGAGGCGCCACAAACTGACCCGGATTGGTCCCCAAGCCGTTGCCGACCGTATCGATCTTGTAATAGGTTCCGGTCACCTTGGTTACTTGCTGAGTGATGACGACGACCGACCGGGCGGCCGGCGAGAGCCAGCCGGTGAGCGGCTTGAAGTTGACGGTGTAGGTCCCTGCCGGCACCTGGGTCACGGCGCCGCCGCCCAGATACGCTCCGCTGCCGACTTGCCACTGGGCGCCGGCGGTAATGGCTGCAGGCGGGAAGATGTCGGCCGACACACCTGTTACCTGATTATAAACTCCCGTGACCGTAACCGCGACGGGAGCCTCAATATCCACGGTGATGCTATCCGGGGTGATCCAGCGGGTCAGCGAGGCGAACTCGACGGTGTACGTGCCGAGCGGCAGGTTGCTCACGACGGCGCCGCTGTTTGTCCAGGGCGCGCCGACGGCATAACGCCACTGCGCGCCATCCGCCACGGCGTCAGCCGGCGTGATTACCGCGGAGAGCGTGGCCTTGGCGACCGCGTACTTGACGTTGCTCACGAACGCCTGGCCCGGAGCGAGTATCGGCGTCAGCGTATCCGGCGTGATGTACCCGACCGCTGGAGCGAACTGGACCGTATGGACGCCGGGCGTCAGGTTCGAAACGATCGCCCCGCCGGAAAGCCAGGCGCCCGCATCCACCCTCCACAGGGCCCCGGCCGTCACGGCGGCGGCCGGCTGCAAGCCAATGCTGATGGTGGCATCCTGGAGGTACAGACGAGTGATCGTGGTGGCGACGCCGCTGGTCAGCGTGACGGTCTCGGAAGCGGGCTCGGTCCACCCGATAACGGGTTTATACTCGACCAGGTGATCGCCGGGCGACACTCCCTGCAGGTTGTCGCCGCTGTTCATCCACAGTCCGCCGTCGATCAGCCAGCCGGCGCCAGCCGTGACAGCCTCAGGCGGCTGCAGCAGGACGCGCAACGAGGGCGGCATCATGATCGCCCCGGCATTGGTGGTGGCCGTGATGCCGTGGGGCCGCGCCGCATGGCGCCACTGCGTGTTCCAATCGTCCACGAACGTGTAATCCTGGTAACCGCCCGGCACATGGAATTCGCCGAGGTCGGTCGACGCCTGATCGTCATCGAAGCGGAAGTCGTGCACAAGGCCGTTCGCATCGGCGCCGGAGATGACATTGGTACGGGACCCGGCGATCTGCGCCGCGGTGCGCACCCGGCCCCACACGCGCACCTCATCCAACCAGCCGCCGAAATCCTCACCGATCCTCATGAAGCTTTCGCCGCCCTTGCCGCTCTCCGGCATGGTTAACTGCAGCGAAGGGCTCGCCGTGGCCGCCAGAACACCATTGGTGTAAAGACTAACTGTCGTGGTCAGGCGGTTGTACGAGGCGGCCACGTGTGTCCACGTGCCGGCCGGCACGGGTCCGGTGGTGGGCATCAACGCGGTACCGCTGGCCGTGACGAAACCCCCGTAGAGGCTCAGCCCGCCGGCCCCGTTGGTCTGCAGACCCATGACATAGTTCACCGCCTGATTCCCGCCCGACAGGTTCTGCACCACGCGCCGGATAACGGTCCCGGCGCCGGCGGCGGTCGTATTGGTGGGTTTCACCCACGCTTCCAAGGTCCACTCGGCAAGTTCGTCCCGAAGGCCGGGCGTGACACCGAGGTAATCGTCCGGGTGCCCGCCGAACACAACGGCGCGCGAGACGGCAGGATCGGACGGGTTGGCCGGACTCGTTCCGCCGGCCACTTCCTGGCCGTCGGTAAGCCCATCGTCATCCGTATCGGCCATGTCGGGTCGCGACTGCAAGGATTGCTCAGTGGCATTGGCGACGCCGTCGCCGTCGCGATCCTCCTGGGCATCGGGCACGCCGTTATCGTCGCTATCCGCCGCCCGGGGATTCGTATTGGCCCAGAACTCATACTGGTTGTCGAGTCCGTCAAGGTCGGGGTCGCCCAACGGCCCGCTCACTCCATCCTGGGCGCCCGGCGCCGATTCGCCGTGCGTGCCATTATCCCACGGATCGAAATGACTGACGAGTTCCCAGCCATCCGGCAGGCCGTCATGGTCGGAATCATCGGCCCCGCGCGCGTCAACACCGTAGACGGGGGCGGCATCGTTCGTGACCCACTGGAACCCGTTGGAGAGCGCATAGCCGCGATCGCCATAGGTGAAATCCTCGCGGGTTGCGCCGATCAGGCTGTTCTTGGCCGGCCGCGCAAAATCCTCGGCGGTGGTTCCGCCGTCGTCGAACCGGTAATAGGCCAGCAGGCTGTTCCGTGAGAACACGCCGTCGCCATCCTTGTCATTCCAGCGCACGTTACCGATCGCGGTGCCGACAAGGCCCTCGACCAGCGTCGTGTCGGCCGCCAGCAGGGTATCGTTCGCGGCCCTGTACACGCCGTCACCATCATCGATCCAGTAGTTGCCGCCGGAATTGCACACATTGGCGAGCAGCGTGCCGGGTTCACCGTAGAAGAGCGAACCGCCGTTGACGATCACGGTGTCGCTCTCGCCATAATACAGCGGGCTTGAGCCGGGCGCATCGACCCAAACGTCGTCGCCGTCGCGGGGCGGCACGAGGTCATGAACAAAATTGGCGATCTGCACGGGCGTGCGGGCGACGCCCCAGATGCGCACTTCATCCAACAGCAGGCGATTCGTGAAGGAATTCGGTCCGGGGGCGGAAACGGCGAGGGCAAAGGCGTTGGTGGCCGGCAGCATCATGCCGGCGGCGCTTTCGCCGCTCACCTGGGTTTCGGTGAACAGCACGCCGTCGATGTAAAGCCCCAGGCTGTTGGCCGCATGATTCCACACGCCGGCCAGATGCACCCACCGGTTGGTGGGCAACGCGTTAACCGAGACGGTCTTCAGGAACCCGTTGATGTGAGCCGAAAGCACGGGCACGTTCTGCACCAGGGACAGACGCCAGGACGTACGATCGCTGGGGCCGTACTTCGTCTGGTAGTTGAACAGGTCGCCGACGAGATTGGTGCCGAGCAATTTGACCTGGCATTCCAGCGTCCAATCCCGGCTCTGGAGATCCTCGCGAACGCCGGCCGGTACCAGATTGGTGGCAAGGGCCGGTTCGGGATCGGGAATCGGGATGCCGGCGGTGCTGGTGATCAACGCGGAGTAAGGATGGAAAGGATCGCAGGAATGCACCGGGCTCGACGGCGGGTGGCCGTCAGTGGGTTGGATCTCCTCCGCATCACTCCGTCCGTCATCGTCCGTATCGGTGCCCAAGTCCTTGCCCAGACTCTTCGTCGGCAATGAACTGCCCAACGTCTCGTAACGATTGATGCCGGTGCCCGCACGGGGGTTCGTCAGGCTGAAGAGGATGACGTCGGTGGGGTGCCAGCGCCACTCGTAGCACGAGTCGGGGCGGTGATCGACCGTGTTGGGGTTGGTCTCGTCGCCGGTGCCGTTGACATAAGGGCGGGTCGTGAACCGGTTTCCGTCCTGCCCGCGGTACTCGTCAAGGTTCTGGATGCCGTCGCCGTCGGGATCCCCGAACGGGCCGTTCGTCCAGGTGCCGTCCGTGAACCCGTCGTCACGCGGATCGAGCCCGAATTGGACTTCCCAGCCGTCGGGGAGCCAGTCGTCATCGGAGTCGTGCCCCGCGGGTATGTCCTCGTCAGTATAGGTGTAGCTCGTGCTTTCGGTCGGGTCGGTCCAGCCGTGGTTGCGCAGGGCGTTGCGGTTGACCAACAAGGGGATCGTGTTGCCGGCGCTGAGGCCGAGATGAAGGGGGGACTTCATCGTGACGATTCGCCGATTCACGCCGTGATCGGTCTGATAGCTGACGTAACTGAACGGCACGCGATCTTTCCAGACCCACTTGTCGCCGTTGTCGGCTCCCTCGCAAAAATTGGTCAGGAGACACTGTTCGCGGTAGTTGCTCAACCCGTCCTGATCGGGATCGGCCCGGGCGATGGACGTGTCGACGTTGGTCCCGTTCGGAATCACGGACGTCACGCCGGCATGGGGATCGATCCCGCCGGCCACGTCGTACCAGGCCGCTTCGTAGGAGTCGATCAGGAGGTCGTAATCGGAGTCGATGTCGAGCGGATTGAGATCGTCGCCCGTATCGCCCGGCGTGGCCCGGGCCAGGTATACGCCGCCGACATAGCCCGCCGACTGCAAGCGGGAATAGCCATCGACGCCACAGTATTCCTGCCAACTGCTGAGACCGTCGCCGTCGTAATCCTGAACGCCGTCGTTCCGGTTGGTCGGATTCAACCCCGTGGCATACACGCGGGAGTAGTTGTCGTACTCCCATTTGTCGTCCATCCCATCGCCGTCGGTATCCCAATTGGCCGGATTGATGCCGTCGAAGAGACGGGTCGTGCAGATGGCCGCCTCTTCGCTGTTCAAGAGGCCGTCGTTGTCGGTATCCTGGCCGCCGGTCTGGCCGAAGGGGTTCAGCATGGAACGGAACCAATGGTATTCCCACCAGTCCGGCAGGCCGTTATTGTCCGAATCGTCAGCGACGTTAAGGTTCAACGGCGTGGGACTGGCACCGGCAATCGTAAGGGTGACCGCGACGTGCGGCTCGCCCAGATCATAAGCGCCGTTCATATTGCCGTCGATCCAGGCCACAATCTGGTAGATGCCGTTCGGGAACGAATTGGTAAACGCGAAGGCACGGGGGTCGATCGCGATCGGCAGGTTCGTGAAGGCAACGACGGTGGTGGACGCTTCCGGCACGCCGCCGGCCACGCTGTTGGTGCCGTTCCACTCGCCGACCAGCAACTGGCCCTTGCCGTCGCCATTCCCCGGCGGCGCCGGGAGATTTTCCACCCAGGCGGAACTCGAAGCGACGTTCCCGCCGATGCTGTATTGGGCCTGCGCGGCGCCCACGCCGGCCAGCCACAGGGCGATTGCAGCCCCCGCCCCTATCCACCGCGTTCCGGTCTTCACGCTGAGTGCTCCTGTTCGTTCATTGGCGCCGCGCTTCGGATTACGGCTGATGGATAATGGCGCTGGCCGTGGCGCCCAAATTGTCCGTGACCGTCACCGAGTTGTCGCCGACGGTACTTGATCCGTGCCGTTCATAGATGACGCTCGCTCCCGTTGCGGTCAGGGCGCCCTGGAACCAACCGCGGGCCGAGTTGCCGATGGTCCAGGAATAGGGCGACTGACCGCCGGTGGCCTTGAGCACGACCAATGCCCCGTCCGCCGCGAGCGTTGCCTCGGCGGGTGTGACCGCCAGGGCCGCTGCGGCGTTGGTCGAGGAACCGCTCGACGCTGCGGTGCCGCTGATGGAGGCGACCGCGGCATTCCGATCGGCATCGTAGACGATCACGTTGTTGTTACCGACGGACGTGGCCTTGTAGATGCCTTGATCCGCACCGCTACCGGAGACCGAACCGACGGCGCCATTGGCCACGTCCCACGTGTAGGGACTGCGCCCGCCGGAGGCCCTGAACGCGACCGTGCCCCCTATGGAGCTCACCACCGCAGAGGCGGGTGATATGCTGACGTCGCTGCCGCCGCGCGAGTTGCGAGGATCATTTACCAGCGGATGTGAATCAAAATAGCCATCCAGATCGCTCGTATTCGGATCGTCCTTGTTGCATCCGCCTGGCCCGAACGCCGCCAACACCATGGCCGCTGCCACGCCCGCTACCCTTTGCCACGTTCTTGCATTCATGTCAGTCTCCCTGATGTGCCTTTTGCCTCGCAGGCTGAAACGTTCACTCGGACCGGCTGTCCATCTTGACCATCTGCAACCCGGCCGGTCCGATCTGCGTTACCCGCCACCGGTACACGCGGCCGTTCCACGTAACGCTTACGGCGTCCCCCTCCTCAATCATCCGATCGCCGACCACCGCAAAATAGGCCGCTTTGCCCGATGTCCGGTCGCGGGCAATACGGCTGATGCCGCGAATCTCCACGTGGCGGCGGGCCTCGTCCCAGTCCACGGCATTAACGGCCACGACCGGGGCCGGCGCAGTGTTGGCGCTGGTCCGCACGACAACCGAGGTCGCCAGTTTTTCGATCCGGCGCGGCACGTAACCCACGGGCCAGAAGGGATCACGCGGCAACGCTGCGGCAGGCAACGCCTCCGGCGCGACGACACCGGCCACCGACTGGGTGCCGGCCGACTGGGTGCCCACCGCCGCTGCCGATGCCAGTTCAGAAACGGCAGGATCGCTCGCGGCCAGGCCGGCTGGGGCCTGGGCGAGCACACCTCCGGTCAGACAAACAGTCCCTGCGGCGACCAGACAGAAAAAGCGGAGGTTCATTTGCCCCCCTTTGCCGCGTCTGTCCGAGCGGGCTCGGCTTCTATCGGCCACTCAATGCGCAACGTCACCCGGTGACGTTCCGGCGTGTCGGGTTGCTCGCTGATCTTGAGTTCGGTAACGCAAACATAGGGATTCCGGCCCTCAAGACTCTTCAGGAAGGCTGCGATCTCGTCATACGATCCCTGGCCCACGATCTGGACGCTGTATGCATTGTAGGCGCGCCCCGACGCTTCCTTGGCCCTCAGCCGCAAAGCCTGAATTCCCCGTTCCTGGAGATCCTCGATGGTGAAGCCGCTCTCGCGGGCCTGGGGATCCAACGCTTCGCTCACGCCGACGAGATAGGATCCGAGAATCGGGTGCAGAAGGTAATCCTCCGCGATGGCCTTCAATTTTCCCGACACGGCGTCGAATTCAGCCTGGATCTGCTTCGAAGCCCGCAGTTCACGCCGGGCTTTCTCCACCCGGGTCCGGTACTCCTCGATATCCTCGCGCAGCTTCCGCCGAGAGTCGAGAATAGGAATGGCTACCAACTGCACGAGGACGATGATCAACACGATGACGCCCATGCCGATCAGCACAAGGATCTTCGCCCGTTCTTTCTTGTTGGCCGGAAGTTTCATTCGAACCGCCGCGGCTTGTACTTGCAGACAATCTCAAAGATACGGTCCGTCTTGACCTGGGGGTCCTGGCGAAAACGCCCCGGGGGAATGGCCGCGGACTCGAGCCAGACCGTGAACGGCGGCCGATGCAAGGCATCCGTGAACTCGCTGACGGAGGTCTCCGAGTGCGCCGCGCCGACGCGGCCGCTCAAGCGCAATTCATATACGCGTGCCGGCGTGTTGCTCGACATAACGAAGAGATCGTGCGACACCGAGATCTCGCTCACTTGGATCAAGGACGGCACCGCTCCGCGAAGCGCCGCTAGCTGTTCCGCCCAACTCAGCCGAGTGTCGCGCCACCCCGAGATCTCCTTCATCAGGTCGTTGCGGACAGCCAGATCAGTCCTCAAGTCAAGCGCCGCCTTGTACTTGGGTTCGGTATGCTTCCACTCCTCGAGCGTCAGTTCGGTATCGCGCTCCAGCGCCCGGTAGGAGGTGTAGAACGACACGAGCGCGAGGCCGATCAACAGGCCGAGGCCGCCCAGCACAATCCGAATCACGGCCTGAAGCGGAATGAGACTGGCGCTACGCTGCTCCGTTTCGAGGATGAGGTTGATGTGCATGGCTCAGTCCTGCCGCAAGACGGCCCACGCGGCGCCCAACGCCGAGGCAAACTGCGATTCCTGCCCCTTGAGCGCGTCGGGAATCGCGCCCGGCGCAACAGACAGTCCGTCAAACGGATTCCAGAATACCGGTTCCAAGCCCGAAGCCGACTGAACTTCCTGCGCCCAAATCCGCAGTGCACCCGGCCCGCCGCAAGCGTAGAGCCGCACGACATGGCAGTTCTCGCGGCGTTCCACGAAGTCGCGCGAGATAACGAACTGCTGCAAGAACGACTCCAGGGTCTGGTGCAAAGCCTGCGAGATGTCGAATGAACCATCGGCCAGGATGCCCATGGCGACTTCTTCGTCCACTCCCAGGGTTTCCTGAACCCTCTTTAGAATCGACGCCATCCCGACGTCAAACTTACGGATTAGCGCCAGCGTTCGTTTGTTGTAAAAGGCCACGGTTGAGCCGGAAGTCCCGAAATCGATCACGGCCACGGCGTCCTCCGCGTGCTGCCGGCCCGGCCCCCTTTCGAACGCCGTCATGCTGGCCAATCCGGCGATTTCAATCGAACAGGGCGCGGGCGTGCCGGAGGGAAACAGCGCGCAGAGGCGGCTGGTGGCAACGTCCGGCATCGCCACAGCCAGTGCGCGCGTCTCGGTCCGGCTCCCGGACACGACCTCGTAGGCCACGCGGTAATCGGGGCTCTCCGCGAGTCCCATGAGCTCGTTGACCTGCGTGTCCGTCGATTTCTCGGAGTGCACGGGAAAAGTCAACAGTTTGACCAGCGCCCCTGGCCCGGAGTAACTCAGCGCCGCGTAACGAGCCCGCAGGGCCTTGGGAAGAATCAACGGGGCTACGGTACCGGAAGCGGCATCCGGAAGCGTGATGCTCGGGACTAAGTCGACGGCCACGACCGTCGGCGTATGGTTCACCGCTCTAAGGCGGACAGCCTTCGTCAAGGCACTGCCGACATCCACGCCCACCACGTCCGAGTAGCCGCGCTGAAACCGTTTGATTAAATCCGTTAGTGCCTTCATTCTCGCGGGCAGCGCCTCTCACCGGCCCCCTGGCATGCCCCAGCACGCCCGAAGCCCATCGCCACTAAAGCAGAAGGTGTGCCCTCACGCAAGCTTCGTCCACACCTTCCGTAGCGGCTTAATAGGGCGCATGCTACCTGTATGGGAATCGTCGGTCCAATGTTTTTCTTCGGCCAGGTTTCAATGGAGCGCAAGGCAGTTCAGTGGGTCTTCATCCTACTCGCAATTACGGCTGGAACTGCCGGTCTCAGACAGGATTTACAGGATTGAACAGGATTTGTGTTGCCATGCCGTCGCGTGCCCTTTCCCTACGTCCGCCGCACCAAGAAATCCTGCAAAATCCTGTAAATCCTGTCTAGTGCGTCCACGGGTGGACTCACGGAGACCGTTTAAGAACTCGAGTGGCGAATCGCATATTCTCAATAGTGATTCAAATCGTCCCGATTTCGCCCTTTAAAAACACGAGGCGCGGCGCTATGGCGTCTCGGGCTTTCCCGTTTGCTAGAAAATGATTGTCGTATTACATTTCGGAGATGTATAGTATCCTGCAATTGATGCTATCGCTCGGCTGCCGCGATGAACACTCAACCGAATGGATCGTCAAAGACGATGCGGATCGATATTCCGCCTGACCTGCGGGATGAATTGCTTCGCACCGGACGCCGATTACCTGTCGCCATTCCTGCGGCAGAACCGGTGCAAACGCCCCAAAAGCCGGCTTCGACGGCTCCCCACGTCGGGGGTGCGGATTTCCAGCAACTCTTCCACAGTGTCTACGATGGCGCCGTGATTGCCGAAACGAACGGCCGTATCGTCGACTCCAACTCGCGAGCTCAAGATTTCCTGCAGCGAAACCGCGAGGGGCTGTGCGCGTTATCCATTGCCGATGTCATCTCCGGGGCCAATGCCTCCACGGTGGCGACGATCAACGATACGCTGGATAAGGATCGCTTCGTCCTGATCCAGGCTTACTGCAACCGAAAAGACGGCCGTATTTTTCCCACGGAAATCGCCGTCAATCGCCTCACGGTAAACGGCCAGCAGTATCTTTGCCTGTTCATCCGCGACATCACCTGGCGCCGCCAGGCCGAGGAGATGTTGCGCACCGTCCACAACGCCATCCAGAACACTTCGACGGGCATTGCGATCGCCAACGTGGACGCCAAGGTCGAGTACGTGAACCATGCGACCGTGAGGCTATGGGGCTATGAACGTCAGGAACAGATCGTGGGACGTAACCTGCGCGCCCTGTTCCCCGACCCCAAGCAGGCGGAGGAGATGATCGCGTCGGTCCTCGCGGGACGGAGCTGGACCGGAGAGACCGTACTTCACGGACGGGACGGAATGCTGCTTTATCTGCGAGTGGCGGCAGCCGTCAACCGAGACGCCGACGATGAGCTGTCCGGCATGGTGCTCTCGTTCCTCGATATCAGCGACCGGAAGCGTGCCGACGAAGCCGAGCGGCAGGCCGAACGCCAACGCGTTATGGTCGAGAGCCTGGGAGCGGCGTGCCATCATCTTGGCCAACCTGCCACCGTGTTGCTCGCCAGCCTGGAACTCATGGCCCGCGTACGCCACACGGACAAGGGATTGGCCGATGAACTGCTCTCCTCAAGTATCGATGCCGCGGAATCTCTCCGCAAGATGCTTCACAACCTCAACGACATCACGGAGTACCGCACCACGCCGTATATTGAAGGAGACAACGAATCCGGCCTCGCCCAGTCGCGTATCCTGGACGTCTCAATCCAATAAGGACAGGATCGAGTAGCCAGAGGCGGGTTATCCCGCCCCCAGCTCTCACACCACCGGACGTACGGCTCCGTATCCGGCGGTTCCCTAGTCAATTATGATTCACAAGTTACCATGTCCGGGCTCAAGCTCAACAGGCCTTTTTGCCTGAAGAACGATGGACTCAGGAAGTGCGTCACAGGGGGTGTACCGGCACACCACCACGGGCCTCGTCGCGAGTTGGCTATCAGCGCCAGTTCCAGTGGGCACCCCAGTTCACGCAAGCTTTTGAACCGCGTGGAGGGTGTTTTCCATTGCCGCCAGACCAGGTCGCGTAACCGCCTCCTGATCCAGAAGTCATGGCTCCGGAGCTCCTGCTTGCTCGCCCCGATCCCGAAGTATTGCATCCATCCCTGAAGTACCGGGTTCAGCACCTCCCGGATGAAACGCTCCAGATTCTGTCCCCGCCCGGGCCGGAAGAGGGCTTTGACCTTCTCCCGGAAACGTTTCCAGCTCTTTTCCGCCACGCTGGTCCGCATCTCGCCCCAGATCTTCAGGAAGGTGAACCCGAGGAAACTGCGTTTCCACGGGCGCGCCACC
>Ga0118677_10005400_pt1 | contig 12458 bp, 6 predicted proteins | sample AliMusrvi5mmetaG_FD_86154 | JGI IMG/M metagenome (GOLD analysis project Ga0118677, IMG submission 86154)
CCACACAGAAAGTTTATTCCAACTAATTGGTTATTTTAACAAAAACAAATCATTAATCCATAAAACAAAATCATATGAAAAAGACAATAAGGATTCTGTTAGTATTTGCAATTGTCATTCTGTCTGCAATCGCAACAATGGCTGATCCTCCGGGACCTCCTACAGGAGGCAACGAACAGCCCCCTCTGGGTAACTCCGGAAGCGGGCCCGTCGGGGCTCCCCTCGATGGCGGATTATCACTGCTGCTTATCGGCCTGGGTGGCGCTTATGGTGCCAAAATGCTTCGTAAAAAAAATGAAGTAAACAAGGACTGATCCATTCTCATTAACCCTATTGCAGCATGCATGCTGATTTGCGGATAGCTGCAAATTCAGCAACCTTCCGGTTACATGCTGCAATTACCACCATCGTTAAGGTTGGTTTGGTTACAAGCCGTCCCCGGGAAGGACGGCTTGTTTCTTTTAACCAGCCAGGATACCAATATCAAAAGGGACCCGCCCTACATCAGAAATGTTTTTTACCTTAGTATTGATTTTTCAGCGGGTAGTTCTTTAACTGTTACCCGGATTCAATTAATGTTTTATGTGGAGGAACCCGATCTTCATCTTATTGCTGCCATGGTTATTGTATTGTAATAAGTGTCATGCGGGTGTTGCTAATAAAATGGCAGAGAGCAAAGAAAACATCTTCAGTAAAACCAATGGTCCGGAGAAAAATGTATTGCTGCTTTTAGCGGAATCCGACAGTCTGAAAACAACCTATCCGGATAAAGCCTTAAAGACCGCAGAAACAGCTTATTTTATTGCCCGTAAGGAAAAACTACAAGATCTCTCACTTAAAGCCATGATTTGCATTGGCGGGATACTTGCCATGCAAACAAACCTGGTCAGGATGTTGGATATCACCATGAAGGCCAAGGAACTTGCCCTTTTGTTAAATAATAAGCTGGCACTGGGAGAGGTATATTATCTGATTGGACTAAACAATAGTTTCTGCGGGGACTACCCTGAAAGTTTTACTAACTTTTTTACAGCCCTGAGGATCTTTGAGGAAGTTTCCAATCCCAAAGGAATTATTAAATCACTGAACGGGATCGGGTCGGTATGTTATTCACAGCGAAATTATCCCCGTGCCTATTATTATTATTCAAATGCCTTGAATAAAGCCAGGGAGACCAAAGACCTTGAAAATGTAGCCAACGTGCTGAACAACATGGGTCTTGTTTATACCTCCCAGAATAAATTCGAACAGGCAAAGCAGGCTTATCAGGAGGCAATAGAATTCAACAAGCAAACAGGGCAGCTTCTCAGACTTGCATTTAATTATCTCAATCTGGGTGTCTTGCAACGCCAGCGGAAGCAATATAAAGAGTTTAAAGAAAACTATCTCAAAGCGGTGGAACTTCTGTCCAGGTTTAGAAACAACTATAACCTCTCTATTTGTTATCTTGAAATGTCTCATTACTTTAATGATATCAATTGCAGAGACAGCGCCCTTTTTTATGCAAAAAAAGCTTTCACAGAGGGAATTATGTATAAAATGAAAGGGATAACTCTCAAGTCATCAACAACGATCCATGATTTATATAAAGAATCTAAAAACACAGACAGTGCCTATAAATATTCACAGATTGAATACCTGACCAAAGACAGCCTGAATTATGAAAAAGCACTGATCAAACTGACTCAGATCGAAACGGTATATAAATATGAGAAACGAATAAAAGAAACGCAGGTACAACAGGAGCGGAGAAGTTACCTGTTCATCATCATTGTCATACTTCTGTTTTCGACTTTAGTTGTCACCCTCATTTATATTTCAAGACAACGGATAAGAGTGAAAAATATCAACCTTGAAAATCAGAAAATTCTGCTTGAAAAAGATCACATTCGTTTAGCCAATGAACAACTTAAAAGAGATGTTGAATATAAAAATAAAGAACTGACAGTCAATGTAATGAACCTGATCAGGAAAAATGAGTTTATCATGGACATCTCTGAAAAGTTGATGAGTATTGAACAGCAGTCAACTGATAAAAAAACCAAAACGGATATCCTTAAGCTTGCCGGCAAACTCCAGAAAACCCCTCAGGATGAAATCTGGGAGGAATTTGAAATCCGGTTCAAACAGGTCTACAGTACTTTTTATGAAAATCTCAGCAAGGAATTTCCGGATATTTCCCCCAATGAACTAAAAATATGTGCATTGCTTCGTCTGAATTTATCGACAAAAGAGATTTGTGAGCTCTCCGGGCAACGTCCATCTTCAGTCGATCAGGCAAGGTATCGCCTACGAAAAAAGATCGGAATTTCTAATTCTGAGGTTAACCTGGTGACTTTCCTGTCTAAATTCTGATATTCCCGCCCCAGCCTTAATTGTCAGGCAACCTGATCCTTACATCAGCATGTAGTGTAAATGTAGGGAAGTAAATTAACTTGTGACATATTTTGTAGATACCTTTTTTTTGGGATCCCGCACTCTCCCATTTACATTTGTCCAAAATGACAATGAAAATGAAAGCGAAAGCGGATTCCAAAACGCCTTTAAAGGAAACAGATGAGGAAATGGATATCGATACATTGAAAAAACTAATAAAACGAAAACAGTTGCAAACCGACGGGTTAAAAAAGATAGTCAAACAAATCAATCAAATACAAAACAAAAACCCTCAATCATGAAAAGAATTCTCCTTCTTATCATTAGCATCCTAATCTGCAGCATGAGTTATGCCGCATTAAACGGAACAAAAAACATTCCGGGCGATTATTCTACCCTGGCAGAGGCTATCACCGACCTTAACACACAGGGTGTCGGTTATGGCGGGGTGGTACTGAACCTGCTGGCCGGCCATCCGGAAACTGCACCTATTGGTGGATATTCAATTACAACCCTAACCGGAACTGCTCTGAGTCCAATAACAATTCAGGGAAACGGGAATACAATAACCGCTTACACACCACAGGCAGCGGGCTTACTCAATGATGCAATCATTAAAATCATAGGCGGCGATTATATCACGATACAGGGTTTCACCCTGCAGGAGAATCCTGCGAATACAACCTTCACGGCAGCATCCAACAATGCTACTGAGTTTGGCATTGCCTTGTTTTATGCATCACAAACCGATGGCGCCAAGAATATTACGATCCAGAATAATAGTATTTCGCTGAACCGGACGTACCAGAACAGTTTTGGGATCTACTCAAATGTTCGTCACTCAGCTACGGTTATGACGACGGCCGCAGACATCACAAGTCCTGGGGGTTCAAATGATAACACCCATATATACAGCAATACCATTTCCAATGTCAACAATGGCATCTCAATCGTAGGCTCAACCACGGCTGCCAATATGAATACAGGAATAGACATCGGTGGAAACAGTTCTTCAACCACCAATACAATAAGTAATTACGGATCAACGGGGACCTTCTCCGCTTTTGTATCTGTGTATGCAGGCATTACAGGGATTTATGTCAATAACTCCCTGAATACGAATGTTTCCTATAATTCAATAACCTGCCCTGGGCTGAATACTGCCGGGACTGTCTTTGGATTATACTGGCAGTCAACCGGAGCAGCCCCTACAACAGGATCTGCCATTTCCAATTCAATCACCCACAACAACTTTTCGATAAAAAACGGATTGGCCTCAGGAACCGTGTATGGTATGCGTTATGATGCTGGGAGTGCCCTCTTCAGCTATGACCTGAGCTATAATGATTTCAGCAACTTTGGGTATACTGGCACAGGTACCGGAAATGTCTATTGCCTTTATTCCGGAGCAGCCGGAAACTCACAGAATGTCACTTATAACACCTTTACCAACCTCAGCCTGAATACAACCGGCACTGCGTATTTATTATATGTTAACGGGCTTGTTTCAATTGCAACATCCACACAAACGGTATCCAACAACTCAATTGTTACGGGGTTTTCAAAAACAGGTGCCGGAGGAGCCGTCAATTTAATGTATAATGCAGGTGCATCCGGCGTTGGAAATGCAGTATGGGCCAACAATAACTTTTCAAATATTACCCTGACAGGAGCAACTTCATTGGTCATGTTTACACAAAATGACGGTGTAACCAATAAATCCCTGCATGACAATTCCTTTACGAATATAATCGCAGGAACGGGTGCTATTACCGGGTTAAACCTGGCCAATGGCAATGCCAATGTCTACAACAATACTTTTAGCAACATTACAGCCGGAGGTGCGATAACTGTGATTAATAACACCAGTTATGATGCAACTACCCAGAATGTATACGCTAACACCATTCATGGAATTTCATCCAGCGGATCATCTGCCGTTTATGGAATTCAGTCCGGCGTTTCAACAACAGGTGCTGTTTCCAATATTTATAAGAATACTATTTATGATATGTCAAGCGGAGGCACATCCAGCAAACTTTACGGCATTTATGTATCAGCTACTGTGACGACCAACATATATAATAACTTTATCAGCGACCTCCGTACACCGGCAGCCAATGCGGCAAATCCGCTGGCCGGTATCTGGCTTGCATCTGTAGCAGGAACTACAAACAATGTATTTTATAACACCGTTTATCTTTCCGGTTCAAGTTCAGGAGCTGCATTCGGAAGTTCAGCACTGTACACCACCACCGCGCCGGGGCTTGATTTGAGGAACAATATTCTTGTAAACAAATCAGTTCCTAACGGGACCGGAATCACTGTGGCATTTCGAAGAAGTACAGCCACTTTAACTACGTATTCGGCAAATTCAAATGCCAATGATTTTTACGCCGGATCAACAGAGGATGCCACGCATGCAATTTACTACGACGGATCAACACCGCTCACCATATCGGCGTTTAAGTCGCTGGTAACTCCTATTGATGCCATTTCGTTTCGTGAACTTCCGCCATTTATCAATGTGGTTACTACACCATTTGATCTGCATCTAAAAACTACAGTAGCAACCCTATGTGAAAGCGGTGCTATTCAGATAATTGCACCATTTACAATTAATGATGATATTGACGGGAATACGCGTACATCCACCCCTGATGCAGGTGGTGATGAATTTTCAGGTATTGCCGGCGGGCTTGTTAACCCGGGTAGTTTCACAGCAACAGCCATCAGTTCACAACAAATCAATGTTGGGTTCTCACCTAACACATCCGGAAATAACGTTATCCTGGTGTGGAATAATTCCGGGACTTTTACAATCCCCTCAGGAACACCACCCTCCGTTGGTACTTCATTTGCCGGTGGGACCTTATTGTACAATGGAGTTGTTTCCCCCGTCAGCCATACCGCTCTAACCCCCGGAACCCAGTATTATTACAAGGCATTCTCATATGATCCAGCCTCCTCCATGTATTCAGGTGGTGTAACCGCCAATGCCACACCCTTTGTTGCACCACCCACCTCACTGACCGCCAACACTGTCAGCAATACAGAGATTGACCTTTCATATACTCTGAATGCTCAATCCAATAATGTTCTCATTGCAACTAGCAGCTCCTCCTCTTTTGGCGTGCCTATAAACGGAACTCCATACGTGGCAGGCAATTCTATACCATCACTTGGAACTGTAATCTATGTAGGACCTCTTGCCGGATTTAATCATACAGGGTTGACCGAGGCCACAGGTTATTACTATGCCGTCTGGTCTGTTGATGCATTCAATTACTATTCTGCAAGTAATATTACTGCCACAGCAACCACCTATTGCAACCCGGTCACTTCATTGCCATGGCACGAAGGTTTTGAAGAGTTAACCACCGTCGGGGCGAATATATTGCCGGATTGCTGGGCATACCAGAATATCAGCAGCTACAACTATTCATGTGCAACAACCTGCAACGCTAATACAGCCCATGCCGGGACCAATTTCATTGGCGGATCATGGAATTTTGATATTTGGGATTTTACGCCTGGCATGCAGTTAGTAGGAGGAGTTTCATATGATTTCTCCTATTGGTTCAAATGCACAAACACAAACATCGGGTATAATATCACTCTTGCTTATGGAACAACGCAGACAGTTGCATCCATGACCAATGTTCTGAATTCGGAAGCAAACGTGAATATCGCAGCATGGACATACAGGAAATTTACATTCACCCCCATAAGTTCAGGGGTTTATTTTTTCGGTCTTCACGATATATGCAATGGATTACCATACGGAATTGCTTTTGATGATTTTACACTTGAAACAACACCCTCCTGCGATAACCCCACTTCTCTTACAGTACCTGCCGTTACCACAACCGGTGCCACCCTTGGCTGGACAAGTACCGCATCTGCATGGGAATACCAGGTCGTCCTTTCAGGGAGTACACCAGCAGGCACTGGTACACCAACAACAATAAACCCGACGTCTTTTTCCGGATTAAACCCCAATACCAGTTATGACTTTTATGTCCGCGCCAACTGCTCAGGGAATTATAGCGGATGGGCCGGCCCTGTCACCTTTACCACACTGTGTGGTGTATTGCCCACTCCATTTATTGAACCTTTTGCTGCCTCTGCTCTTCCTTCCTGTTGGACTACAGATGGTCCCCAGGTATGGAATTTTCAGCATTATTCACCCAGCCCCGGTTACGGTGCATCAGGTGTTACTGATCATTCAACCGGGGGAACCGGTAATTATGCCTGGGTCGATGGATCCGGTACTCCAGGACTCAAAGGGATAACATTGCTTTCACCAACAATTGATGTCTCAACACTATCCATTCCACGTATACGTTTCTACCTCTTCAACAATAATATCACCTCCACATTGCCGGAAGATGAACAGCAACTTTCAATGGATGTGTGGGACGGAAGTGCCTGGCACAACAATGTCTACACCTGGGCTTACGGCCAAAATGCAGTTGGATGGCAGGAAAAAATCATTCCCCTGAACGGGTATACCTCCTCCGGACATGTCGCATTGCGCTTTATTGTTGAGAAAGGTACAGGAAATCCGAGTTATGATGATATAATCATCGATGACGTTACAATAGAGGAAACCCCTTTATGCCCATTCCCTTCGTCGTTAACAGCAAGTCCAGGGAACGTTTTTGCCGACCTGGGATGGACACCCGGCGGAGAAGAGATGAACTGGGATATCGAATACGGTCCGGCTGGGTTTATACCTACTGGTACGCCAACCATTACCGGAGTTACAAATCCTTACCATCTCACAGCATTGACGCCAGTTACTTCCTATGGATATTATGTAAGGGCTAATTGCGGAGTTAACCTGAGCACCTGGGTTGGTCCAAAGACATTCACAACACTGATTCCATGCCCACAACCGCTTGAGCCTTTTGTAAAAAATACTACCCAGACTTCTGCAATCCTTAACTGGAGTGAACCAGGAACAGCCACATCGTGGAGCGTTGAATGGGGACCGGAAGGCTTTATCCAAGGCTCAGGAACAACAATCAGCGGCATTACCATGAAACCCTATACACTGACCGGATTAACATCAGGAACCCGATATGATTTTTATGTTCAGTCTGAATGTGGAGAAGGCGGCAGCAGTATCTGGTCGGGACCGGTGACATTCACCACCGCTTGTGATGTGATCTCGGCCTACCCCTGGACCGAGGGTTTCGAAGGATTGGCATTCACAGGCCCAAAGGTTCTCCCCCCCTGTATGACTTATGAAAATGTGATCGGAACACAGGGTCCGACCAGTACAAACCTGAATACACTATATTATGGCCCGCATTCCGGAACAAATTGTGTATATACCTACCTTCAAAATACTACCTGGATTTTCAGTCCTGCCATGAATCTTACAGCTGGTTCTTCCTATGATTTCTCTTTCTGGATGCAGAACAAGGATATCATTGTACCGGTTGATTTCACAATGGATGTAGCGTATGGTGCCAGTAATAACAATGCCGGTATGACTCACCTTCTTGCAACTGGAATCCCTTGTACCAACAGTAACTACGTGCAATTCAAATACACATTTACACCCTCATCGTCGGGAACATTTTATTTAGGTGTAAAAACCTCATCTTCTTCTCCACAGGAAGCCGTGGCATTTGATGATTTCAGATTTGAACCTACGCCTGCCTGCCCATTACCCGCCAACCTCACTGTATCCGCAATTCATTCCACTGAAGTCAGCCTGGGGTGGACCGGTGCAACTGCTGTTCAGTTTGACTATGGAACCGTCGGGCATCCTGCCGGAACCGGGTCTGTCACGGCATCAGTGTCTGCAAATCCCTATACACTGGGAGGATTAACCCCTTCGGCTTCCTATGATGTATTTGTACGGCAGGATTGCGGGTTTGGTTCATTCAGCCCCTGGTTTGGCCCGGTGCAATTCACTACCTTGTGTACCACAACACCTGCACCTTTCGCCCAGACATTCGAAAGCCAGCTATTTCCACCGGATTGCTGGAGTTCGGATATCGTATACGGTGACTATAACTGGAAGCATAGCAGCCCGGCGAGCGGCTACGGCAATGGCAACGGATCAGCCTTAGCCGAATTCTATATCATGTCACCAGGCCGGAAATTTGAACTCAAAACCTTGCCGTTTGACATCAGCGGTCTTGCTAACCCAACCCTTAAATTTGATTATGCCTACGGGACGTATGGTGCTGCCATGGATTCAATGGATGTTTATTATTCAACCAACGGAGGTAATTCGTACACCCTTCTGCTTGCTATGCCCGGGGGGCCAACGGGAATCCTGAATACGGCAGGTACAGTATCCGGAGTCTTCACTCCGAGGGCAGAACAGTGGGCAACACAGAACCTTGCTCTCCCTTCAGGTACAAATATGATTAAATTCAAGGCCATAAGCGGTGGAGGCAACAACCTTTACCTTGATAATGTGGCCGTTTATTCACAGCTCGGGCATGATGTAGCCGCCTTAAGTGTGGGAATAAATGATGTCATTCCCCAGGGCACTGTGATCCCCACCGCCATGATCAGAAACGATGGAACGGTTACTGAAACATTCACAGTTAACATGACGATAGGAGCATATACTTCCACCAAAACGGTTACCGATCTTGCAAGAGGTGCTGCATACCAGGTCACCTTCAGCCCCTGGATTGAAACTGCCGGAACATACACGGCAGTTGTAACCGCGACCTTGTCAGGCGACATGAATCCGGCTAATAATTTGGCCAGTAAATCTGTTAAGGTGATGAACCTGAACAAACTCGTCTATGCATACAACACCTATGCAAACGCCAGCCCGTCACCTGAAGGACCCATTTCATTCAATCTCAGTACGCCTGGCACCTTCACCTCCATCGCAAACCAAAGTCCGATGGGTCCGATAATCGGAGGAACCTGGGCCAACGGATTATGGTATGGAACCACTGTGGCCCCAAATAAGTTGTTAACAATAAACCCTGCAACGGGTGCACGGACTTTTATTGGAACACAATCAGTTGGGATCAATGGCCTCTCATACAATTCAGTTAACAGTACGATGTACGGTATCTCTTATGACGGAGTCTCAAATACACAGCTCTATTCAATTAACATGGCAACAGGGGCAAATACCTACATCGGTGATTGTGGCGCCCGGGTTCTTATCAACATGGCTATCAATTCAGCTGGCCAGGCATATTCACTCGACATCGGTTCAAACACATTGGGAACGATCGACCTGACTACCGGGGCATTTACAACAATCGGACCGGTTGGATTTGATGCGAACTACTACCAGGATATGGAATTCGACCATGAAACCGGAGATCTGTACATGGCAGCAAATGGAAATGGTTCCAGTTGGCTAGCATGGGTGGATATCACAACAGGTGCCGCTTTGAAGGTCGGTGAATTTGAGGGTGACGCTGAGGTCACCTCCTTCGTGATTCCATATGCTCTCAACAAGACACTCAATCTTTCTTCTGTTTGTCTTGAAGGTTTATACAATGGCTCTGGAACTATGAGGCAGGCCTATGATGAAAACGGACCACACTTTGCATCTCCTGTCGCAGACAAAATTACTGTCGAGTTGCATAGTTCTTCTGATTACGGAACCATCGTCTATTCAGCAAACAATATTTCACTAAGTACCACCGGAACAGCAGTGATATTGGTCCCGAATACCTGGAACGGATCCTACTATGTAACCATCAGGCACCGAAACAGTATTGAAACAACCACGGCTGCACCTGTCAGTTTTTCGGCCGGAGTAGTCAATTATGCGTTCGATCTTCCGGGGAAAATTTTTGGCGGAAATATTTTACAGATGGTTGACGGCCACTTTGTTATTTACGGTGGCGATAACAACCAGGATGGAATCGTAGATGGAGGCGATATGGCGCCAATTGATAATAAGTCTGCTCTTTTCGCTGCAGGGTATATCCCAGAGGATATTAACGGCGACGGACTAATTGACGGGTCAGACATGGCAGTGGCGGATAATAATTCAGCCATCTTCCTTACAGCTCAGTTGCCATAGGGAAAACGGAATTCAAAATACTACAGGAGGATGCCCGGATGGGCTGATTGCTGTATGTTTATCTATCTTTAGTTAATGGTTGGTTTGGTTACAAGCCGTCCCCGGGAAGGACGGCTTGTTTTTTTTTATAAAAATGATACATTTGTGCATTGTATCAAGTCCAGACCAAATCTTCAATGAAGAACATTTTCCCTTTTCTGATCCTGTTAACTTTCCTGTTTCAGGCGTGTAACAGTTTTGATAATAAACCCGGGAAAAGTAATGGATCGCTCACCGGGAAAGATACTCTTACAGTAAATCTGTTATTGAAAAAAGAATCGGAAAGCAATGACAGCCTGTTGCATAATATCCTCAAGGCCAAAACACTCGCAAAAAAGATCGGATACGAGCAGGGTTTTGCAGAAGCACTCTTCAGGGAAGGGAACATCTATTCCCGGGAAAACCGGTATAAAGAAGCCTTGACCTGCCTTTTACAAGCCTGTGAACTGGCAGACAAACAGGACCTCTTTCTACTGAAAGGAAACTGCCTTGAACGGATGGCTTCCCTTCACCTGGGAACGGATGATCCGAACCTGGCCCTGAAACAATATTATGAAAGTCTTGTCCTGTTCGAAAAAATTCATGATACAGCAGGCATTGCCCGGGTTTATAATATAATAGGTGTTTATAAAACAGATACCAGGGAGTTTGACACAGCTGCGTATTATTTAAAAACCGCTTTGAGGATCAACACGAAACGGAAGGATGTCCACAACATGATCCATAATAAAGGGAATCTTGCTTACCTGTATGAACGCAAGGGGCTTTTGGATTCTGCGGTAAAGATTTACAATGACCTAATTCCTGAACTTCTCAGTATCCATGACAGGTCAACACTCACTGTGATTTATTACGACCTTGCCGGCCTCGACCAGAAAAAGAGGGACATCCCGGCTGCCTTCGGACATATCCACCAGGCAATTGCGATCGCCGAATCAACGGGAGATACTATTATGCTTTCAGTGCTTTATGGAAATACCGGTGAAATGCTCCTCGATGCCGGCAAAACGGACTCGGCCCTGTTCTTTTTGCAAAAATCCTATTTCTGTGCCTGTGCCACAAAAGATGTGGAAACAGAGGTTCAGGCCCTCTCATTCATTGCCACAATTGATTCAATTAAAGGGAATTTCCAGTCTTCATTCAGTGTTTTTCAAAAGATCCGTTCCCTGAGTGATACTGTAACCCTGCAGAAAATCAAAAACAATGTCAAGACCTCTGAACTGAAGTATGAGAATCAAAAGAAACAGAACCTGATCGATATACAGGATCTGAAACTTAAAGCCCAAAAGAAAGAACGCTGGTTGTATTTCATTCTCCTTCTTCTCTCTGTTATGGCAGTCAGCATCATGGTACTGCTCTTCCTTCTGAGAAAAAAACAATTCCGGAAAAACATTCAATTGCGTGAACAGGAAGTCCTTATCGGGAAACTGGAGATCGACCGCATGCAAAAACAGGAGGAGATCAGCAGGCTTAAACTTGAAAAAAGCGAGGAAGAAGTAAAAACAAAGGAGCGGGAACTGATCAGTATCGCACTCAGGGTTGACCAGAAAAATGAATCCCTCGATTTTATCACTAAAAAGCTCAAGGAGTTAACAGAGAAGAAAGCCGATCTGAATACAAATTCCCTACTGACGGAAATTGAGTCGGCTATCAAGCTCCGGATGAACGAAAAGAGTGATGCAGATTTATTCAATGAGCGTTTTTCAATTGTTCATCACGACTTTTTTAAGGATCTCAAGGAAAAACATCCTGATCTTACAAAGACTGAGTTGAAATTCTGCGCATACCTCCGCGTTCATTTATCCTCAGGTCAGATCGCGACCATTCTGAATATAACAAATGAAGCTATCCGGAAAGCCCGATATCGCATCCGGAAAAAAATGGACCTCCCTCCTGATGCCTCGCTGGAAGATTATATTTCGAATTTCTGACGAACTGGTTACCACAATTCCCCAAATTTCATTCCGGGACACGATTCCCAATCCCGGAAACTACATTAAAACTTATTGAC
>Ga0118677_10012477_pt1 | contig 12458 bp, 12 predicted proteins | sample AliMusrvi5mmetaG_FD_86154 | JGI IMG/M metagenome (GOLD analysis project Ga0118677, IMG submission 86154)
CGTCAAATATTACCGGAGTTAGCAGGATTGTTGTTACTTTATTCATTTTTATATAAATTAGTCGAAAATTCTTTGGCAAATGAAAGGCAGGTTACCCACTCAGGAACAAAGAAATATTTTTCGTCCAATTTTAATTGAAATCATTAATCCAGTACACGATCTGGCTATTTTATCCTCGAAGATCGACTGGAAACGGTTTGATGATAGCTTTGGTCAATTGTATTCAAACACCGGTAAGCCAGGGGTTCCAATCCGAACCATGGTTGGACTGCACGTGCTTAAACGGATTTATAATCTTGGGGATGGAGCAGTAATGGAGCAATGGGTTCAGAATCCTTACTTTCAGTACTTATGTGGTGAATCGGAATTTCAGTGGAAGTACCCATGTGACCCTTCAGACCTGGTCCATTTTCGTAAAAGGATAGGGGCCGAAGGTGCTGATTTGATTGTAGTTATTTCGGATGAACTCCTAAAGGATAAAATTTATCATTACCATATTCCGGCAGGAATCGGTAACAAGGAGAAGGAAATTACCCACACATCGGATACAAAATTATTGACGCGAATAATTGATCTCTGCAAAAATATTGCAAAAAAATAAGGGGTATAAATCAGAGGAGATTTATAAAAATACATTAGCTGTCTATACCTTCCAACCCTGTTTCCACCATGTAAGGGAAGAAGGAACGCTTGCTGAAGCATGGAAACCAAGCGTCGCCTTGCTGCTACTCAATAAAACCATCGATGTGAAAGCAGTTCAATAACCTCATTTTTATATGGCCTCTTATTTTGTCATATTTGTGCATTTAATCCTGAAGTATTTGTCTCAGCATAATATACATTTTTACCTGACCTTTTTGTTACAGGTTCACAAATATTTGTAATTTTAGGACTAAATAGAAAAGACATTATTCTCAATGAAAAAGAAAAAAAATACGTTACTGTACCTCAGCATTTTGGGTGTTGTGGTGATCGTTCTGCTAATTGCCGGGAAAAAAGCCGGGTGGATTGGCAAAGAGATCTCATTAAAGGTGGCAGTTGAGAAGGTTCTGAAAAAGGATATTACCGAAATAATTACAGCAAACGGGAAAGTCGAACCGCAAAAGGTAGTAAAGATTAGCCCTGAAGTTCCTGGAGAAATCATTGAACTTCCTGTGAAAGAGGGTGATGAAGTAAATCAAGGGGATTTACTTGTGGTAGTACGCCCTGATATTTATATTTCGAACCGCAACCGAAATGAAGCAGCACTTAACAGCCAGAAAGCCCGACAGGCACAGGCCGAGGCTCAATTAGTGGAAAAAGAGCTCAACTATAAACGATCCAAACAGCTTTTCGACAAGAATACTATTGCCAAATCAGATTTTGAAACCATAGAAGCAGCCTGGAAAGTAGCTATATCAGAGGTACAAGCTGCCCGGTATGCTGTTAAAAGCGCTGAATCAAGTCTTAGTGAATCTCAGGAGAATCTTATCAAAACAAAGATTTATTCTCCAATTACCGGAACGGTTTCCAAGCTGAATGTCGAAAAAGGGGAGAAAGTAGTTGGGACTAATCAGTTTGCAGGTACTGAACTGATGAACATAGCCGATCTGAGTATCATGGAAGTAAAGGTCGAAGTAAATGAAAATGATATCGTCAATGTTGAAAAATCAGATACTGCATATGTTCAGATTGATGCCTATATGAAGCGGAAGTTTGCAGGCCTGGTGACCGAGATTGCAAGTTCGGCCAATGTTGCGGGAACCTCTACTGACCAGGTAACCAATTTCAACGTAAAAGTCCTGCTGCTTCAGGAATCATACAAAGACCTACTGAAGAGCAATCCACATCGTTATCCCTTCCTGCCCGGGATGTCGGGAACTGTAGAAATCAGAACGAAGACACGGCGAGGGGTAGTATCGGTACCTATCCAGGCAGTTACAACACGTACCAACAACGGAATTGCAAAAAAATCAACCAACGAGTTACAGGTTGAAGGTGCTCCGAAAGAGGAGAGCGTAATGCAAAAAGAGCCGGAACAATTTGAAGTTGTTTTTGTAAACCGAAAAGGTTTGGCGCGCCAGGTGAAGGTAAAAACGGGAATTCAGGATAACACAAATATCGAAATTATCGAGGGGCTTAGTGTTGGTGATGAAATTGTTGTGGCACCTTATGGACTAATTTCCAAAACTCTTAAGGATTCAACTGCAATTGAAGTTGTGAAGATTGATGATTTATACAAAGTAAAAAAATAGATGTTTGGAAAGATGTGGAGTGGGATCAGATGGATTTTGATCAGACTTTTGATGGTGCCGGTCTATTTTTACAAATATGCCATTTCGCCTTTAACTCCGGCATCATGCCGACATATTCCCAGTTGTTCACAATACGCGCTTGAAGCCTTAAAAATCCATGGGCCATTTAAGGGAATCTATCTGGCAACCAGGCGAATATTGAAATGCCATCCATGGGGGACTCACGGTTACGATCCTGTACCACCAAAAAAAACGAAAACAAAAAGTTAGGTTCGTCGGTTAAAATAGATCATGTGCAACGGATGATGTATGGTTATTAAGTCAATTAATTATTTTAGATGAGAAGAATATTACTGCAGTCATTTCTGATCGGAATATTATTTTCGGGCTGCTTTTCAAATACCCCGAAACCAAAAAATAAAGTATTGTTTGTCAGTATTTTGCCTTTGAAATATTTCGCAGATAAAATCGCCGGAGATGGCTGGAAGGTTGAAGTCACAGTACCACCGGGAGTTGGACCCGAAACTTATTCTCCAACTCCAAAGCAAATGATAATGCTTAGTGAAGCCCAGGCCTATTTTTCGATCGGATATCTTGGTTTTGAACAGGTGTGGCTCGAAAACTTTAAATCGACAAATCCTGAACTTCAGGTTTTTGTCACTTCAAGGAGGATCGATTTAATAAAAGATGAGCATCACGACGGAGATCATGTTCACTTACAAGGCGTTGATCCGCACATCTGGTCTTCACCCAAGGCAGCCCGCCTCATTGCTCAGAATATTTTTGACGGGATAATGCAAATAGACCCCCAAAACGGTGATACCTATCAGAAAAATCTCAATTCACTTCTTTTGGAAATCCAAAGAGTCGATTCAACAATAACCAAATTACTGGTTAATGCTTCAACGAAAAAATTTATCCTTTTTCACCCGGCATTGGGTTACTTCGCACGTGACTACGGGTTGGAGCAGCTTTCCATTGAATTCGAAGGAAAGGTGCCTTCTCCTAAGCATTTGCAGGCAATCATTGAAGCAGCGCGAAAAGACAATATCAAATTCATTTTGATTCAGAAAGAGTTTGATAAAGAAAATGCAGAGATCATCGCAAAGGAAACCAACAGCAAGATCGTGCAGATTGATCCGCTCGATTATAATTGGCCTGAACAAATGATCTCTATAGCCAGAAATCTATCAGAAACCCCGAAATAATATCTAAAAAATGGACACTTTAGTCGAAATCCGCAATTTATCAGCAGGTTACGGACAAAATATTGTATTAAGGGATGTTAGTCTTTCAATACAGCAATTCGATTTTATCGGAGTGATAGGTCCTAATGGCGGAGGAAAGACGACTTTACTAAAAGCGCTACTCGGCCTGATCCCCCCACTGGCAGGTGAAATTGTTTTTGAAGAATCGATGATCGGCGGAAATGCTCATCGTATCGGTTATCTTCCCCAGATCAATAATATAGATCGTAAATTCCCAGTCACCGTTTACGATGTCGTCCGTTCGGGATTGATGTCGCGAAAACGTCTGGTCGGGCGTTACAGCAGCGAGGAGAACGAAAGGGCAATTACTCTAATGGATGAGATGGGAATTGCTGCTATACGTAACAAGGCAATTGGCGAGCTTTCTGGTGGTCAGATCCAGCGCGCCCTCCTCTGCCGTGCCCTGGTCAATAACCCGAAACTTTTGATTCTTGATGAACCCAACACCTATGTTGACAACCGGTTCGAACGCGAATTATACGAAAAGCTCAAGCTCCTTAATGAAAAGCTGGCCATATTACTTGTCTCACACGATTTAGGTACCATATCAACCTACGTCAAATCGTATGCCTGCGTGAACAGTTCATTACATTACCACTCGGGAAATGAAGTGACGGATGAATTGCTAAAATCGTACGAATGCCCTATACAGATCATCTCACACGGTGATATTCCCCATACCGTTCTACATAAACATCTCTCCTGATGGAAAGTCTGATTAACCTGTTCAACTTCGAATTTTTTAGAAATGCTTTTCTGGCTGCCTTTATGGCAAGTATAACTTGCGGAATTATAGGAACTTACATTGTAGCACGTCGGATTGTTTTTATAAGCGGCGGAATTACACATGCCTCATTCGGAGGAATCGGAATGGGGTACTATTTTGGTTTCAATCCAATTACGGGTGCCATAATTTTTGGTATCCTTTCAGCCCTGGGGATCGAATTATTTACCAAACGGGCTGATCTGCGCGAAGATTCAGCAATCGCCATGCTTTGGTCGTTGGGCATGGCTCTGGGTGTGATTTTTATCTTTCTTACCCCTGGTTACGCCCCAAACCTGATGAGTTATCTGTTTGGGAATATCCTCACCGTTTCAAAGGAAGATCTGTTGTTCCTCCTTTTTCTCTCCGTTTTTGTCATTGGGTTTTTTCTGATTTTCTACCGGATGATCATTTTCGTTTCGTTTGACGAAGAATTTGCCCTTACCAACAATGCCCCTGTCCGTCTTTTTAATTCACTTCTGATAAGCCTCGTAGCTTTAACTATCGTGTTAAACATAAGGGTCGTAGGTATTATTCTGGTGATGTCACTTTTGACCATTCCCCAGGCGATTGCGAATCTTTTCACCAAAAGATTTGACGTAATGATGGGTTATTCGATTGTGTTTGCATTTCTGGGTTCAGTGACAGGGCTAGCCTTCTCATACATTTACGATATTCCTTCTGGTGCTTCCATTATTTTTACACTTGTGGTGCTTTACGGAATAATTAAAACCTTATTTCTTATCTTCGGGAAAGCAAATATGAGTGCAGTGAAAATCCGGGAAGAATCTCTTAAAAGCTAAATTGCTTTTTCTGTTATCCCTCCTGAAAAGGGTGATATTTCAATGACCATACCGATCATTATAAAGCCAAAAAAATCTACTTCCGGCGTTCTTAAAAGTCAAATGACATTGTAGTTATTGTATGGTCCAGATCGTAATCAAATAAAAAATTCCCCGATGAACTGTTGATCAAAAGGCTATTCAGGGAAAACTTGAACGGGCTGATCACATACTCAAATCCGGAAATTATACCAAGAGAGATATCGCGGTTTCCAAATACCGTAATTTTAAATTCTGCTCCATTCTCCAGCCTCATATTGCTAAACAGGAGTGGTTTTCTATCAACTGTTTTAAGTATCACGTGCCCATTTTCATTCTTGAATAATGCTATCCGTCCAAGATTGCTGAACCAAACTGGATGATCGGCGGCAAACGCAGGAGTTATCCGGGTCATTAAAGTCTGGATTTGATTACCTGTAACTTCATTCCCCGGCATTTGAAGCCATTTCATCACCGCCATTAAACCTGCGACCTTTTGATGACAATACTTTTCTCTTAAAGAGGTGTATTCGCGGAACAGTTCCCCGGGAATATCCACCTTTGATCGTGATTGGAAAGAGGAGGTCAGAGTTGTGGTAAAATATAGTCCAATCTCACTAACTCCTCCAAAACCAGTGTTTATGTTTCTGAAGTCTTCATTCATCAGCTCTAAGGAAATATTATCTCCGGTTCGGTCAATTTTGACAAGACAGGCAATTGATTCATTGTGCTTCCACATGTCGGCAACAACACTTTTCATCCAAATCAGTTCACCGTTCTGGTTAAACTGGGCAATAAATAAATCACTCCTTTTACTTTGGCTTTGGAGTGAAATGCCGTCCATCATAATTTTCCCGCTGAACGATCCCACAATATAAATTTCATCATCATTTACCTTGGTAATTGCAGATGCTTCAGCTATACCCTCACCTTCAAACTTTCTGATCCACTGCAATGAGTTAACCTCAGAAAAGCAGGCAATAAATGGATTGATGGATTTTGGTCCTGTAAAATATCCTGTAATTAATGCTCTGCCCTGATGGTCAAAAATAATATCCTGAGCTGAACCGCCTAGTCTTGCGCCCATCCTGAATGCCTGCTTCCATATCTCACTTGCATTGGTCAGCTGCATATTGGCATTTGGGAGTTCAATCAACTGTGGAGTTAATTGTTTGAATTCAGGGGGAACAACTCCAATAGGTGCATTTAAAAAAGTTGGATCAGTAAAAAGGTATTTTCTCCTTTTCCAGCTATACGAATCCCCGTCCAAAGGTTCATCAAAACAGATTGCTGTTGAAAAGTAACCAGGGAACTGTACACCCACGACCGGTAAATGAAGTAATGTTCTGATTAAATAGGAGAAAAGCACCGATTTACCTCTGTCGTCACCCATTTTTGAGGCAATCAATTCTTCAGCAAAACCGTTGGAAATCGAGACATCTTTTTTGGAAGGGGAATTATTATATTCAAATGCACGCTGTACAAACTGCTGCATCAAAGCAACGGCTCCGGCTTTGTTTATTTTAGAAACCAGTGGATAAAACTGCCTTATTATATCCTCTTTTAGAACTGAAGAAACCGGAGCACCAAAATAAATAGCCGGTTCTGTTTTCGGGTAATCGGAGTAAAACCGAATTGACTCAGGATTATAGTGGAACGTAAATTGATATTTATCCTTTTCCCATTGAACCAAATATTTTTTAGCAGCCAATTTGCCACTAAAATTCAATGATTTATAAAATCTCAGATCGATCATTCGGTTTGTATTGGGAAAAGGATTCGGGCACGTGACCAGCAATTGGCTCTTCATCTCACGGTCGAGATAAAACCGTCTCTGCCCAATCACCACATATTGCCTGGAATAGATGGTATTTTCGGAAGAAAATAAAAGGGTGGTACTTGCTTGGTTGAAAGCGAGCCGTACGTCAAATCCTGATCTGATCATTAAAGCCCATGTCAACTGATCTGTTCTCCATCGCTGATCAGGGAAGATATAACATGAAACTGCTTTCACCAATTGAAAATAGCCCCAGTCACCAAGTCCTAGTAAATCGCGATAATCCATGAGCTGATCGACCAAATGATTACTGTTCGCCCGTGAAAAGGATTTCCAGAATCCACTAATAGAATCTTCAGATACAGTAGAAGTTGCAGCCAGAGTTAACAATTTGTCGTAGCGAATGCTAATCTGCTGTCCGTAAAACAGGAAAGTACCGGTCATGGAGGTATACACATCACTCTCCGGTTTTCTTATTCTGGGAATTCCCTTAACCTGACCACTCCCCTTTTCGTCAAATTCCATAACCCCTGCATAAGGAAGATTTGCCGGCGATGAATTGTCAAGCTCAGCATAATTGAAAACAGGTTGTCTTTTCAGTAAAGATCGGGACTCGTCAGTAATTCCGGGGACAATGGAAAAATCATGCCATGGTTCCTTCAAATATTCGGAAAACTCTTCGTCCCGAATTCTCGCATAGCTATAAAAGTCAGTAGAAGCATCCAATTTTTCCTGCAATCCGGATAAATATCCAAATTTATTATCCTGCCAGAGAATTCGTGGATCATTTCCTGACCTACCGTAGCTAAACAGAGTCGATAGTCCGATTACCACAATAAATGGGAAGAAACGTGCCATTAAACAAGCTGAAGTCATTGGAATTTTAATTAATCTGCTCACATCCCAATAAAAAATGATTTAATTTAAGCCCTTCACCATTGAGAAAGGTCAATTGGTATTCAAATCCTTCATTTTTCAAACGTACAAAGTTACAGATTAGTTTGCAAAATCCCCGGATTGTATTTTCATATCAAAAAAGACTAATTTAGTGAGGATAAAAGGTGTCATAGAAACAGTGTTAAACAATTCCCAATACATAAACGGCAAATGAGACGATGTATATTGATTCTGAGCTTTTTAAATGCAATGAGTATTTATGCTCAAAATAAAATTTCCGATAAACCGGTTAAAGATCTGCTTATTCCCGTTGATATAACGAGTGTAAAAGTTGGCGGAGAGATTGGTAGGCGCATAGCGGTGACCATCTCAAACAACCTTTTACGTCTCAATATTGATAAGGATTTTCTTGCGAGTTTTCAGAAGAAGAATGATGCCGGTTATATTGGTATCGGTAAGCTGATTGACGGAGTGGTGAGGATGGCTGCATATACGGGAGATGAACAGCTAATGACCCTTAAAAATCACCTGATCAGCGAGATAATTAAGGGACAGGAACCCGATGGCTACATCGGAAATATGACACCGCCACACCGAATGTGGACACTCTGGGATATACATGAAATGGGATACATCATCAATGGATTGAATACCAATTTTAAACTTTTTGGTGACAAGCCATCACTTGATGCAGCAGAAAAAGGGGCAGGTTATCTGATAAAAAACTGGCATTCAATGCCGCAAAACTGGGAGAAAACCACCGGAGTTGCGGTTCGGATCGCCATAACCGGGGTACACAGAACAATGCTAAATCTTTATGGCTCAACCAAAGATCACAGCTATCTTGATTTTTGTCTGAAACAGTTAAAACTGGAAAATCTCGATCCTGGAATCGTGATCGGACGCCGAAGCCTCATTGAGGGACATATATACGGATATATGGCTGGTTGCCTGGCTCAGCTGGAGATGTACCGGTTAATTCCCGATAAAAAACTTTTAAACCCCACCTTAAAGGCTATTGATTTTATGACCGCAAAAAACGGAATGTCAATTTCGGGAGGTGCGGGCCAGACAGAGATTTGGACTGACGATCAGGATGGAGGTGCAGATCTCGGGGAATCGTGCGCGACAGCCTATCAACTTCGTGTTTATGATAATTTACTTAGACTTAAGGGTGACTCCCGTTACGGTGATATTATGGAAAGGACTATTTACAATGCCTTGTTTGGTGCACAGTCGCCCGAAGGAAGACAAATCCGTTATTTTACTCCGTTGGAAGGAGATCGTCACTATCACAATGGCGACACCTATTGTTGCCCATGTAATTACAGAAGAATCATATCTGAGTTACCATCAATGGTCTATTACCGTTTAGAAAACGGAGTCGCCATCAATCTCTATTCTCCGTCAAATGCCTTAATTTCATTAGGCAATGATCACAAGGTTACAATCCGGCAGGAAACAGATTATCCAAACTTCGGTCGGGTGGTAATCAGTATTGATCCTTTGGAACCGATTTCATTTGCGTTAAAACTGAGAATTCCCTCCTGGTGCAGGGATGCCACAATCTCTGTCAACGGGAAACCTGCAAATATAATCTGCAAATCCGGGAAATTTTCCGTTGTAGATCGACTGTGGAAAGCTGGTGATAAAGTTGTGCTGGATATGCCCATGAAGTGGCGATTGGTGTTGGGTCGTGAACGACAGGCCGGACGAGTTGCCGTCATGCGGGGACCCTTATTATTCTGTCTTAATCCTGCTCAGAACGAATCACTTGCAAAGAATGAAAGGGTAGACTTTGGACGTCTGATCATCGATAAAGCTTCAATAGAACAATTACCGGTAATGAGTAGTGTTGTCCGACCCGATGGGATTGCCTGTCGTTTAAAGGCAGATAACAAACCATTTTCCATGGGGAATAGCGGAAATCTGACGCTGACATTAACTGAATTTGCAGATCCTGACGGGAAGTGTACCTATTTTAGAGTACCTGATTTGGCAGAGGCTGTACCAGACGAATTATCAGATTTGTGGAAAGTCGGGGAATTAAGGTAAACAGGAATTACTTCAATCCTATATTGGTATAGTCGACGCGTTCATCGGCATATTTTTCTCCAATTAAATCAAGTAACCTGATTACTTCATCTAATTCAATTGCCTGAAGTAATTGAACGCGCAAATCGCGAAAGTCTGTTAAATTTGGGAAATATCGGGCAAAATGTCGTCTCATTTCAAGGATTGCTCTTTTTGGTTGTTCCTTCCAGGTAACTGACTGATATAGCTGTTCCTTTACATTTGCTACAACTTCCGGCACCAATGGTGGTAACAGCAGATCACCGGTCTCGAAGTAATGTCTGATTTCACGGAAAATCCAGGGTCGACCGATCGCCCCTCTTCCAACCATCAGCGCGTCGACTCCCGATTGATCCAGAAATTCCTTCGCCTTCGCTGGTCCATTGATATCACCATTCCCTATAATGGGTATATGCATCCTTGGATTTCTCTTTACATCAGCAATCAGTGACCAGTCGGCTTCCCCTGTATAAAGCTGGCTACGTGTCCGTCCGTGGATCGCGAGTGCCTGTATTCCAACATCCTGTAATCTTTCGGCGACTTCCACAATTGGCATATCATCCTGATCCCAGCCCAATCTGGTTTTAGCCGTAACGGGAAGTTTTACGGCTTTAACAACCTCCTGTGCCATCAGAATCATCTTTGGCAAATCCCGCAAAAGACCAGCACCGGCACCCTTTGAGGCGATCTTTTTCATCGGACAACCGAAATTAATATCTATAAAATCCGGCTCTGCTTCCTCCGCAACCTGTGCAGCCCTGACCATAGATTCAATATTGGAACCATATATCTGGATGGCAACAGGCCGGTCGAAATCAAATAGTGTCATCTTAAGTTTCGTCCTCTGAACATCCCGAATCAGCGCTTCCGACGAAATAAATTCGGTGTACATCACGTCGGCGCCAAAACTCTTGCACATATAACGGAATGACTTATAGGTAACATCTTCCATGGGCGCCAAAAAAAGCGGCAGTTTCCCCAATTCCAGTTTGCCAATTTTCACATTAATCATTTTATAACAAGCCGCAAAGATAGAAAATAGGACAATTTATTCATGCGAAATATTAAATGTGCAGGATTGTTAACTTTGCAAAAACTACTTACAGATGTTTCGACAGGCAATTCGTAATACCAAACCATCGGCTCAGCTACTTTTTACTGCACTAATAATATTTATCAGTGGCATAGCAATAACAATAATTGGCATTGCCCTTTGCTGGGTAATCTACGGTGTAAATCTCTCCCAGGTAGAGAGCATGATGCAGAATCTCTCAAATCCCCAAAATATTTCGATACTGAAATTCTTTCAGACAATTCAATCAATTGGAGTTTTTATCATTCCCCCATTTATTATCGCATGGTTTCTTCATGGAAGGCCAGCTATTTATCTGCAATATTACAAACGTCCCGATGTTCAGAGTATTCTCCTCGTGATCGCGATTATTTTCCTATCCAATCCGTTGATTAACCTGCTGAACGAGATTAACTCAAAACTAATCCTCCCGGATTGGATGAGTTCTGTTGAAATATGGATGCAAAATTCTGAAAGCCAGGCAAATAAAATCACCGAAGCATTTCTTTCAACGACATCGGTTTCGACCCTCTTTTTAAACATCATGATGATAGGAATTCTTCCGGCCGTTGGAGAAGAATTGCTCTTCAGAGGAATTGTTCAGCAATTATTCAAAAAGATGTATGGAAATGCTCATGCTGCTATCTGGATATCGGCAGCAATATTCAGCGCTCTGCATCTGCAGTTTTTCGGATTTCTTCCCCGGCTTGTACTTGGTGCAATGTTTGGTTATATGCTTGAATGGAGCGGATCACTGTGGTTACCGGTATTCGCTCATTTTATTAATAATGCTACTGCTGTTATTGCCTTTTACCTAAATCATAACGGACTTATGAGCACTGACCTTGACAAAACCGGCACGCTTTCTGACGGAAGTTTCTACCTTGTTATTATCAGCCTGATTTTTTTATCGTTGTTTTTCAGAAAACTTTATCTGATACGAGAAACAAAATTAGCAGCTGGTGGCTGAAAGTTTGAATTAGGCAAAGGTTAATTTCCTAATATTATTGACCAGAAAAATAGCAATCAGTATTCTAAGATTCTTCGCTACACTTTGTATCGCTCAGAATGAGAGAATTTCATTCCTTACAATGTTGTCCTGGTCCAGGTGGATTTTCGTCCAAGCATTCTGATCCCGGCTACAAAACCCTTCAGCTGAAGGGTTTCCTTTCCTTCAAGCCACGCATAACAGTCATAAGTTTTACCCGATTTTGGATCATAAATCTTTCCACCCGTCCACTCTTTATCACCTGCATTATAAACTAAATCGCTTAATATCTGTAAATTAAGCCGAGAACGACTTTTCAGCTTTACATCCGGATTTTGTGTGTCTTTTTCGGGTTCTCCATTCACATATTTTTCAGGTATGATATAAACAATGGTACCAATGTATTTCCCATCCTTTTTCTCCACCTTAATTTTGGATGTTTTGATATCATTCCACCAGATTCCGGTAATATCCTCCGAACTTTGGGTTTGTGCAAAAACTGCAGAAGTACAAATAAACAAAAAGAGTACTACAAATAACTTTTTCATAATTTTTAAAATTTAGT
>Ga0118677_10011431_pt2 | contig 12457 bp, 13 predicted proteins | sample AliMusrvi5mmetaG_FD_86154 | JGI IMG/M metagenome (GOLD analysis project Ga0118677, IMG submission 86154)
CCGTCAACGGGAACATTCCCAACGTTTGTCCAAACCAGCGGATTTGGAGAAAAGTGGTGCCCCGGGACCGCGGACCGGCACTCGCCGCCTTCCTCAATGGCTGCACCACCAAGGATGCCGCCGGCCGGCCAAACGTCATTCGCGAGTCATGCTGGGGCCACGGCATGCAACTCGAATCCCGCTACCGCTATTTCATGCCGCGCATCTGCAACGTCTGGACCGCCCAAACCATCGAAGCCCTCGGCGGCACGGTCCAACCGTGGCACGGCCTCACCGCCAACAGCCTCATCCGCCAACTCGAAAAACCGCCCAATGATTTCGAATTCATCTGGGCCGGCTACGGCCCGCAACCGGAATCCTGGCCCGAGCACCTTCAACGGTACAAGGATCAAGGAGGAAACGCCACATTGCGCTAGCCGGGCGTTTCAACGCCCGGCCGGTCGCCCCCTCAAAAATCCCCCCCCCGTCGCGGCGCGACGACTGAAATCCATGGAAGGTCTAAAACGGCATCCCACGTTTTCAAGCGTCGCGTCGCGTCGCGAATATTTGATAACGACCCCGTCCGTGGGATGAATCCCACGGCTACCTATGAGACCCAGCGCGGCACTCTCGACGAGAAGACGAAACGCGAGATCGACCGATAGATCAAGAGGTGGCAGATTTAGCCATCCACTCCTTCTACTCCAAGGATGCCGAGAAGTATCTCGAAGCCGCTCTGGCGGGATGGACGATCATCCGGCTGACCGAGAAACAGCTCGACCGTTCGAATTCATCGAACGGATCGTTGCGCTGCTTCGGCAATCGTCTTCATCGGCAGAAACAACTTCCGAGCAGATCCGCTGAACGGAATGAAGCCGTGCTTTCGATAAAAGTCCGCCGCGACGTCATCCTGGGCATCGACCACCACCAGAGCGGAAGCCACCTCCCGGGTGTTTGCCAAGATACGCCCAAGGGCATCGGCCAGAAGCAGGCTGCCCAATCCGGGACAGTCAACGGCTCGCGCCAGTCTGCCGATCAGCGTTGCGGGGGTGGTCGGGTAGCGCGGCAACTTCCTGGCCGTCTCATCGGGCAGTCCGCTTGTTTCAACTGCATACGAGGCAAGCGTGTAGTAACCGAGGACCGTCTGCGGTTGGCCCTCCCTGACCATGACAAACACCGCCGCCACATGACGCCGCATGTCCTGTGAGGCCTGCCGCTGCAGGTAGTTGTCCAGAGCGGCAACGCCGCAGGAAAATCCCTCTCGGTCGTGGGACGGACTCAAGGCTTCGGAGCGCAAACCGTTCATTTCATGGTGACGCTCTGCCGGTGGCGGGCAAATGCCTGGGTGAGTTTCCGGTTGGGTTTGGGCGGAGCGAGCATGGTTTTAGCGAATGCCGCGCTGTCCCTGACGCTGAGGTTCAGAACCTCATGCTCGCGAACCACTTCAGCGGCGCTTCGCTGCAAGATAGTGATGACGAAATCGGTCAGGGTCACGCCTTCAAGGGAAGCCGCACGCCCGATCAGATCCTTGATCGGTGAGGGAACCCGGGCCTCAAGTCGCACGGTCGTTGGCTTGGCGGATCGTTTCACAGTCGTTGCACGCATGCCGAAAGCATACCGGCAATTTGCCGGAAAGTCAATATTCTTCCGGCAGGAGGACGCAAGTGCTCTGGCGGCCTCTCTCGCAGTTCCTCAAGGTCTGCTCGTTGGGCCTCACGTTGTCAGGACATGCCAGGATCACGCACATGGCGAGGTGTCGGTCGGGGGTTGGGGAGTGACGAGGCCGGAAGCGATCATGTCGGCGACCAGCGAAGGGCGCGGTTGCGGGACGAGCGCCGTCTGGCCCGTGGCGAGGTGACGCCGGAGCAGCTTCAAGAGGAAAATTCGCTGATTCCTGCCAGTGCCAGGATCACGATTCCGGATTTCTGCAAAACCATTGAACGCTATTACGGCAAATGAATGCCGCCGTGGGCATGGTGCGAGGATCATGTCGAGGGCATCCCGTATTCACCCAACCCCGGCCGTTTCCGCTCGGAAAACTCACCCTGGATCCGCGAGGTTATGGAGGCATTGGTCGATCCGCGAGTCCGGCCCGTTTCTATCATCGCCTCCGTTCAGTCGTCGAAAACCACCGCCCCGGAACTCACGCTCTGCTATATCGTCGCAAACCTCCCCGGTCCCGCACTGTGGTTAGACCAAACCGACGAGGATGCCCGCGACTATTCCGAGGCGCGGTTGCAGCAACTCTTCGCCCAGTGCGAACCGGTGGCCCGGCTCATGCCCACCCGCGAATACGGCGACGGCGGCGAGGTGGACAACTTCACGGTGCACAACGCCACCACTCGCCGTGCTGCGCGCCAAGGGCCCACCCGGAATGATCCAAGTGACCGCCATCGCCAAGGGCCTGGCCCCCGGCGAAACCTGGGTCGCCTCGTCCGCCCCCCCGCTGCCGCTCATCCGCGACACCACCTATGCCGGCACATCAAAACCAGCCGCGCCGGACACGCCACCTCCCGTCCTTCGCACCGCCGGACCGGACGACCCGGACACGGCCAAACTCAGGGAGCAACTCCATCAACTCCAGTTGGAACTGACCGGCAAACAACAGGAACTCATGGAACTGCGCAGCACCCGCGGAAAACAGGACTGACCCACGCAGCGGACACGCCTCATTGTTCAAGGATGAATGCGGCGGTTCTGAAGCTGCCCTTGCTCCCGGCGGTCGGGACCTTGATCAAACCGCAGCCGGTGACGGCCGCCCAGGGGGCATCCTGGACCAGCACGCCGCTGACGCCGGCGGATCCAGCGGGAATGCCCGCGGCAAACCCCGCAGGGATGGTGAAGGCACCACTGAACGAACCATCGGCACGATTCACCTTGCCGCTCCACGGCAACATCGGCGGGGTGTCCGGCGCGGTCGCAACCAGGCTGAATGAATCATGGATCGTGAAACCCGTGGGCAAGGCGGCGGTGGTGGCTTGCGGCGCATGGTTGGTTAGACCAGCGCCGTCGATCTTCACCGCGCATGACCGGTTGTTCTCCCATCCGAGCGAGGCCCCCAGGGCGCTTGCCGTGGATGGCGCGATCCACGTGCTCATGCCAACGCTGATCTCCATGCCGGGAAAACCATCCGGATAACTGGGGGTTCGGGCGTCGGCCGCCTTGTACCACCAAACGCGGTCCGCAAGTTTCAGGGCGCTCACCGGGGATCGCCCAGGGACCGCCAGCGTGATGATGCCGCCGATGTAGGAATCCCGGTTGGCATAGGGTTGTGCCCACAGGACGGCCTGGCCGGTCGCGGAAAGATGCAGCGTGATGGCCGCGGCGGTGCCATCACCAAGTTGCCCGCTCATGCTGCCGCTGCCTTGCCTGTTGATCGTCCCCTTCGCCCAGCCGAGGCCCGCCGGAACATCGATGCCATCCTGCACCCCGGCATCCATCACCAGGGTGCAAGGCAGGTTGGCAGGCGGGTTTTCCGCTCCGGATGTTAGACGGAACCCACGCAGGGATCCGCCATGGTAGTTTCCGCTGATGAGCGGGGTGGAACCGTCGATCTCCACGTTGAGCGTCACCGCCGGAGCCGTGGCGGTGGCGGGAAAGCTGGCGGTGATGGGTGCGACGGGAACCCCCTGCCGGAGGAAGAAGGTGCCCTTGGCCGTGCGTTTGGCGGCACCTGCCATTTCCAGGGTGGCGGACCAGGTGTTGACTTTGGGGATGGCGATCCTGCAGGCGCCGACCGGCACCAAGCCGTCATTTTCCAGGATGCCCTCGAAGTTTCCGATCAGCGCCGCGGGAAAGTCCGCCACGGTGATCGCAAACGGAATGGTCCGCAGCACCGACTTGCGCTGCAACACCTGGACACCGAAGGCATATGTGCCGGCCGCGCCGGTGATCGTTCCCGTGATCCGGCCGGTGGTGGCATTGAAGGTGAGCCCGGCCGGGAGCCTGCCGCTGAGTTTGAGGGTATTGCCGGGAGCCGTGAGTTTTCCCAGGTCGATGGCAACCGGATCCCCAACCCGCGGGTGGACCGCGGTGCCCACATAACATAACTCATAAGTGTCGGAAAACCCGTCGCCATCCGTGTCCGCCAGATGCGGGTCGCTGCCGTAAATGAACACTTCGTCGTAGTTGCTCAATCCGTCCCCATCGCCATCGCCCGCGTCAGGCGCGAATGACGCGCCGATCGTTAGATCCGCATCGAGCAGCAGGGGCAGCGGGTTCACCGTGCCCGTGGCCGACCCGGTCCAACCCGCAAACACAAATCCCGCAGCCGGCACCGCCGTCAGCATGACCGTGGTGCCCGTCGGATAAACCGGGTGGTCCGCGATTCCGGCAATCGTGCCATTCACCAACCCGGCGGTGGTGAGCACGCAGGTTCCGCTGCCAATTGCCGGTCGGCCATACCAAACCGGCGTGCTGAATCCTGATTTGCCATTGAAATAATACACGGTCAATTCGCTGGCGGCATCGTAAAACACCGAGTTCCCCATGGCCGGGGCATTGCCTGCGAAGCGGACGCTCGCCAGGGCACGGCAGCTATAGAATGCGCAGTCGCCGATGGTGGTGACACCGGCACCGATCGTGACATTCGCCAGGCTGGTGCACGAGTTGAATGCCGAACTGCCGATGGTGGTGACGCGGGGCGGGATGGTCACACGGGTCAGCCGTTGGCAGGATCCGAATGCCGCGCTCTCGATGATGGCGACGCCGGTGCCGATCGTGACGCTGGTCAGGTTGGTGCAGTAATAGAATGCCTCATAGCCGATGCGGATCACCCCGGAGCCGATCGTGGCATTTCTCAAGTTGCCGCAGAAATAAAACACATAGTCGCCCATGCTGGTGACATTGTCGGGGATCGTCACGTCCGTCAGGTTGGGACAAAGATAGAACGCGCCACTCCCGATGGTGGTGACCCCGGCGCCAATCGTGATGCCGGTCAGGCCGCTGCCACAAAACGCATAACTCCCGATGCTGGTGACACTGTCCGGGATCGTCACGTTTTCCAACCTGCCGCAGGAAAGGAACGAGTCGATGCCGATGCTGGTGACCCCGGCGGGGATGACAAGGTTTCCCGGTTTGCCCTGCGGGCACAGGATGAGGGTGGTTCGGCTCTTGTTGTACAGGATGCCATCCACGCTGGCATACACGGAATTCAGCGGATCCACCGCGAATGCGGCCAGGCTGGCGCAGCGGGCGAACGCGCCGCTTGCAATGTCCGTGACACGGGCGGGAATCGTCACGCGCGTCAGGCCGCAGCCCTCGAAAGCCCCGCGGGCGATGGCGGTCACGCCGGCGGGAATGATCACGCTCGTCAGGCCGGTGCACTGATAGAATGTTCCGTTTTCGATGCGGGTGACGGCGGCGGGGATGGTCACATCCGTCAGGCCGGGGCACTCTTGAAATGCCGAACTTCCGATGCGGGTGACGCTGGCCGGGATCGTCACGCTCGTCAGGTTTGCACAAAAACAAAATGCCCCGTCCCCGATGGCGGTGACCCCGGCGGGAAGGATCATGCGGGTCAGGCCGCCGCAGAATTTGAACGCACTGTTGCCGATGATGGTGACACCGGCGGGCAGCGTGATGCCGGCCAGCTTGGCGCAGTACTGGAATGCGCCGGATCCAATGGTGGTGACACCGGCCGGGATCGTCACGCTCACCAGGCTGGCACACGAATCAAACAGGTTGTCAGGGATGCGGGTGATGCCGGGGGGAAGCACCACCTCCGTCAGGCTGCTGCACGTGTTGAACGCGTTTTCCCCGATGGAGGTGATCCCCGCGGGAAGCGTGATGCCAACCAGCGCGGTGCACGACCGGAATGCCCCGGGGTCGATGGTGGTGACGCTGGCGGGGATCGCCACGCCCGCCAGGCTGGTGCAGGACTGGAATGCGCCCTCCCCGATGCCGGTGATGCCGGCGGGCAGCGAGACGCCAACCAGCCTGGGACAGTTATAGAATGTCCGGGCACTGATGCGGGTGACACCGGCGGGGATGGTCACATCCGTCAGGCTGTTGCAGGAGTTGAACGCACTGATACCGATGCTCGTGACCCCCGCCGGGAGGGTCACGCCGGCAAGGCGGTAACAATAACAAAACGCCTGGTCGCCGATGCTGGTGACGCCCGCGGGAATCGTCACCTCCGTCAGACCGGTGCACAAGTTGAACACATCAATGCCAATGCGGGTCACGCCGGCGGGGATCGTCACACCCGTCAGGCTGGCGCAGGAATAGAAGGCCCGGTCACCGATGCTGGTGACGCCGGCGGGAATCGTCACCTCCGCCAGGCTGGTGCACATGTTGAACGCATCCATGCCGATGCTGGTGACACTGGCGGGGATCGCCACGCCCGTCAGCTTGGAACAGTTGGAAAACGCGCCGTTGCCAATGCCGGTCACCGGCTTGTTGGCAATGGTGGCCGGAATCACGATGCCCCCCGCCTCCTGCGTTGGGTAGCCCGTGATGTGCACCGAGGTCCCGTTGCTGGTGTAGGTGAAAAGCCCGGAGGTGGCGGCCGGCAGTGCGTTGGCCATGCACCACCAGACAGCCATCACCCACCAGCCGAATGAAGATATATATTTCTTGGAATCCATCGTTGCGGGAACTGAGGTGGACCCCGAAGTCCGGCCACGCAGTGGCTAAACCAAGCTATGGCGACGGGGTGCGGGAAATGGATAGGAGATCATGGATGTCAGATCAAGGATGAAGTTGGAAGGGACTCGAATTTGGGCAGCCGCAGCGCAAGGCACAGCACGCAACGAAGCGTAGCGAAGTGGAGTGCGGAGCCTGGAGCGGAGGCTGCGCGATTCCCTGTGTGCGCTTCAATCATGTGTTTCCCCATCCTTTGGCATTCAAGTCAGCCTCCGGGTTCGTGTTGTTCACGCGGTGCCTTCCGCGAATTTCCAATGGGTTAAGCGCGCAGGTTTGGTAATGGCGCTTACCGCGTGGGAAACATTTGTTGAAGACCGGGTGATGGAGGAGGTCTTGTGCAATCCACAGGTAGTTGAAAGCAACCACGCGGGGAAGTTCATGCTGGCTCGGCTTGTGGAAGAATTGAAGCGATTCGTTTTCTCAAGGGCCTGGTCGGCGCCACGGACAAGGCACTATCTGCGAAGGCAGAGCCGATCTGAATAGCAGTTCTGTGGATTGCGATAATCAGACGATATGCGCGGATCGCGCATCGACTGAGGCGATCCGTTGACACCCGCGACGGTGCATGGCACGCGGACTCTTCATCACCGGATTCACTGTCGCCGAGGTGCTCGCCATCCAGCGCCGCGCCAAGGATTTGCTGATGGAGGGCAAGACGGTGATGAACTGGAACGATGCGGAAACATCCGTCTCCAAGCAGTTCACAATGACCGTCTCGGAAGTCCTTGAGGAATGCGGTCACGCGTTGCGCATCCCTGATCCGGCCACCTACGGCAAACCCCGCATCGCGGCCACCTCATTCATCGACGGCTACCTCCCGAAATGATCAGCCTCAAATCTATCGCCCTACGCTGGCTGCCTCCTGTGCTGGTCCCCAAAGCGTGGGGATCGCCATACGAGGCAGCCAACTGGTCTCCCCGCCGTGGCACGGTGCCGGGGGCATTTCCGACCGACGCCCGCAATGAACTCACGCCCGGTGTGCGCACCGAATTGGTCCGCAAGTCGCGCTACCTCCACAGTTCGATCAACCATGTGCTTGATGAAATGGAAGATGGCTTGGTTGGGATTCAACGAAACGCAGAGGCGCTGAGGTCGCAGAGGGATTCGCGGAGATTTTTGATGGTGATTGCCACCGGGGCGGCAGTCCCAAGGAGGGTATTAGGGTCCCCGAAAGAAACTCTGCGATTTCCTCCGCGACCTCCGCGCCTCCGCGTTTCGATGACTTTGTGATTTTCCGAACGTCAAAATGTGCCAAATCATTTTCCTCCGAGTTCAGGAACTGTGAATCTGGCGGTACCACGCTTCCGGCCCGCGTCACACCCGCCGGCGATGCCATCCAGGCCGCCGAACTCCACGCGCAATTCGCCGCCATCACCGAACCGGCCGCGCAAACCGCCTTCTGGCGCAAGCTCACGCCGGAACAACAAGCCCTCATCCTCAAACACCAAGCCTGAAGCACGATTCGCCCTTCAATCCACAATCCCCATCCTAACAAACAGTCATGTCCAATACCCTAACCAACGTCAAAGACATCAAGGTCGCCCAGAAGGCGCTCATGCCCTTCATGGCCCAACTGCTGCCGGTCACGGCGTTTCCCATCGACTTCAGCCCGCTCCCCGCCGACAAACTCGACACGGTGCGCGTGCCCCTGGTTGGCGCACCCAGCACGTCGAGCGACTTCTCCGGTGACTAATGATGGGGAGTATTCATGTTCGCCGGTGACGAACTGGCACGGGACCCGTCGCTCAAGTTCCTGGCTGCAAGAATCCCGAGGCGGCATGTGGCTGCCATGACCGCGCTGACATGGCATGGTGTCCAGCAGAACTTGGCCTACAAGGAAACCTTGTGGTTATGGGGAAATGAAATGCCAGCGATCCGCTGGAAACTCGAAAACCTCGCGAAACTCAAGCGGACCAACCCTGGCAAATTCTCCCGGCAATCGCAGGAATTGGCTTCACGATTGAATGGCTGATCTGCTGCCGGCAAGGGGCTTGATTGACAGGCGTCCGCCAGTATGGACCTCAAACCAGAAATTTCATCCGACCTGCGTCAATTTGGAAATCGGCGGGTCAAAATTCCATTTTGGCGACAAACATGGAATTTATGCTTCCGAAATTCCAAGTTCGTGCCTACAGTCCCCTGTGATCCGCCAGGTTACAGGCAACGCATTGGCACATTTCTGACCGGCGGGGGAGAATTGCCCGGTTATTGGATTCCGGCGGACTGATCGCCTTGCGGCGGGGTCTTTACGCTACCCGGAGGGATCTCGACCCGGTCTGCTTCGCTGCTTCCATCTACGGCCCGTCCTACATCAGCTTTGAGACCGCCTTGTCCTGGGAGAACAGGCGTCCTCGCCTGTGAGGGAAGACGGGCGTCCTCGCCGGTCGTTTCATTCTCCAACAAGCGGCACGCATGTTTTCCCTCTCAGCCGGGACGGCCGATCTCCTCCGGTTGACACCGCGCCAACGGTCAAATGGCCAAGATCAAAAAAAGGACGTGCCGCTCGCCTGCGTCAGCCGTCGCGGGAAGTTCGCCTTCTTGCCGCTCGACGCCACACCCCAAACCGAAGACCTGTTCCTCCGCTACCTCTGAGATCCCATGAACGACACCGACCGCCAACGCCATATATCCACAGCCTTCCAGGACGTTGAAACCGTGGTCGGAGGCCACGCCATGCGCCCGCTCTCGCTGGCCAGCTACGTGCTTCTCAGAACCGGCAACCCACTGGTAAAAGGCGAAATGCCCACGGACGGCACGCCCGAGTTCACGTCGGCCATCATGGGAACATCCGCCACCACGTTGACATCCCGGCAACGATACCAAAACCATGTGCCAGCCCATCGACACCGACTATGTGAGCAAAGCTTTCATCGGCATGACCTCGCCGATTCTAGGCCTCGTCACGTCCTATCAGGAACAAATCGAGTGGCACCTGCGGGCCGGTTCGCTGCTCGTCGGCCTGGCGGTCGGCATCCTGTCGCTGGTGAGCATGGTGCGGAAGATGCGGCGGAAGTGAACGTTCGCCTCGCACATTCGGCGCGGAACGCGACGTAAAGTGAGAGGCGTTGTTCGCATTCTCCTATTTGAACGTCACCATATGCTCGGTACTGGCAACTCCTTCGCGATCCGCATAGGGGCGGTAGATCACCGTGACGCGATATTTATTTCCCTCCTTGAGTTTGTAGGCACATAGCCCGGTTCCCGTGAGGAAGGGAAAGGCCAATCCTTCCGAATGGTGGGACCCGTTCATTTGGCTACAGGCTTCTCGCTTGGAAGTGTGTAGGAGACTTCGCCACTGACCCACATCCGCCACCCCGGATGCTTTCCGCAGTCAAACGTAATCCTGTTGATGGGGCCTAACTCGCGATCGCGCGGAAGCACGGCGAACTTGTGGGTCTGCATCCGATAAAGCAGTCCGTCACCCCGGCACACGAGCAAAACCTCATCCAGTTTTTCGTTCTCGCCATAAGCTTGGATGTCCATCTTTCTATACTCCTTCGGCCAGTCGGCTCGCAGAGCCTGCCAAAGCTTTGCTCGCTTCGGGTTCTGGTCTTCCGCAGCCACGCCAACCTGGATCGTGGAGACGATTGCCACTGCAACAATAGAACATAGTATCAGTAATCTCATATGCATTCCTTCATATATGACACCGGACTTGGCGATTTCTTAGGCGATTTAGTTCAACGTCACGGCTGTGGCGCGGGACTTCCGTCGCCACGAGCCGGGGGCTCGGCAGTTCTATCGCGTTTCCAGTGGCGTTGGTGGATCGCCACGATGGCCTTGCCGGCATACTCTTTCACGTAGCGCTGCTGGATGTGGTCGGGATTCGGGTCAATGCCGTCCCACGGCCGAAGGGATTCCAGAAACGGGATGCAGTCCGGCCCCGCTTTGCGGCCGAGCGCCTCTATGGCGGCATAGCGACGATATTGCCCCTCCGTCCACGAAGTATTGGCCGCCATGGCCTTCAAGTTCTGCTGTGATTCCGCGTTGATCTCCATCGTGGTCACGAGTGTGGTGATGTTGTTCCGCATGGTGTCGCTGGTCTCCTCGGCAACGCGTTTCTTCAGTGCCGAGACAAGTTCTGGGGACTGAAGTTGCTCAAGGGTATCCCGCACCGGATCCATGTTCCATGCCTGCATTGTCTTGCGCTCCAGCCTGTACAGGTCATATTGAAGCAGCAGGAACGTCCGGCCCAATTCTTCACCCAGGTCCACGAGAGCCGCTGCCGCTTTGCACCGGATACCAAGTTGCTGTCTCTGGTCCCAGACAATGGCCTTCAGGTCCGACAGGCTTTCCTTTGCTCCAATGGAAGCGAGCGCGCTTGCTGCCATTTGCCGCAGCACGCTCCCCGCGGGGGCATTCCTGTAGAAGTGAGAGACAAGCTCTACGGATGTAGTATCCCGGTAGGCGCCAAGCCCATGGAGCGACAAGGCGACCTTCTCTGTAGCCTCTCCAACCGTTCCTCTATCGGACTCTTGGGCTAGCCATAAGCGCAGAACGGGGACAACAGCCGGGTCGCCCCTCTGTATCTTGGATGTGATGTTGGCTGGATTGTCCGGCACTGCATCTTCGGGTGTGCCGGCATTCCCATTCTGCAGAAGCACATCCTTCGACGTGGGGGGTGAGGGTTGATCCTTCACTGGAATATCCGCCTTGAGGTCGAGTTTCTCAAGCACTGGCCTAAGAGCAATCGCGACCTGCTTCAAGTCGGGGTTTTCATCGGCATCGGCAACCCCCGCCATAGTCAAAGCCATGACGACTGCCATAATTGAGGCAGCAAACTGTGTTGTTCTCATAGGTCTCGACATTATCGCTCTATGGTGAAATCGGTGTGTAAACAGATTGTAAATTATCTCTGCCGAGCGTTTAATGTGATTCCACCGCGCTATCGGGTGGCGTTGCTGGGTGGTTGAGTGGCGAATGGAAGGTCGGCATACATGATTTGTTCGGCATATTCTGATCAAAGGCCTCCTATGTCCCCTGTCTTGCCGTCCATATAGATCAAAATGAAGTGTTGCCCGCCTTCAGTGCGCGGAACCAGTTCGTAGCTGAGTACCGAGCAAGTCGCGGAGCGGGCGGGCATCAGCCGCTCGACGCTCCACGCGTTGGAGAAGGGATCAGCCGGCACTTCATTGGGGAAGTTCTTGCAGGTCTTGGCCGTGATGGGTCTTGAAGCGGACCTTTCCCGGCTCGCTACTGACGATGTGCTAGGTCGCAAGTTGGAAGACGCCCGCCTCACCGAATCCCGGCGACGGGCACCGAAGAAGAAATCGAGCAAATGAGTCGGCAAATTGAAGTCTGGGCTGACTGGAAGGAGCTCGGTTCTCCGACCCTGATGGGTCACCTGCGCTGCTCGCTGACCCGAGGGAAAGAACCGAATGGATAGGACTGGTCGCCCAGGCCACTTCCATCCTGCGGGCGTAGCTTGAGAACGAATTGCCGCCCATTCTATCAGGTCCTGACGCCACCGGCATTCAGCGGGAGTGCCGGAAAGCCATTGACAGGTTCTCCGCTGCCTGCACGAATCATGAAGATCCTACAGACTCCGAGACCGGATTTCCTGCGTGAGGTCGGCGATGAATTGGTCGAGCGGTTTGGCGCCGAGGTCGTCGTGGTCGCGGTGGCGGACCGAGACGGTGCCATCCTCGGCTTCGCGGGCGCCGATGACGAGCATGTAGGGGACGCGCTCGAGGCGGGCGGTGCGGATCTTGGCGCCGATCTTGTCCGGGCTGCGGTCGATGGTGACGCGCACGCCGGCGTCGGCGAGTTTGGCCGTGGTGGCTTCCGCGGTGTCGAGGGTTTTTTCGGAGATCGGCAGGACGCGGACTTGTTC
>Ga0118677_10012479_pt1 | contig 12456 bp, 13 predicted proteins | sample AliMusrvi5mmetaG_FD_86154 | JGI IMG/M metagenome (GOLD analysis project Ga0118677, IMG submission 86154)
ATCCTAAACGGCGGCTCAGTGGAGCCGCCGTTTAGGATTGGGGGGATTTATGTGGGACAGTAGTGGGTAGACCTATGTGCACATAGGTCTGACCTTTGTGGGAGGCGAATCAACTACAGCGCCGGGCAGGATCGATTTGCATTGCCGCTGACGACGTCGATCTGGCACTGGTACTTGTCGGCGAGGGCGGCGACTTGGCGGCCATAGAATTGGAGGTCTTTTTTGTTGGTGTTGCCGCAGCCGGCGAGATAGCACATTGCGGCACGGAATTCGCCGGAGGATGTTTGTGAGTCGGCGCCGCTGTCGGCCAAGTACAGCGCCGCGGCCATAATAGAATCTTGCGGACTCCACGGACTCGGCGGCTGGTTGCCGGTGAGACGGCCGATGCGGTCTTTCGCGGCATTGTACGCCCAATTCGGCTTCGTGTAACCGGTATACAGCGCCCACGTGGACGGCAGAAACTGCGCCGGACCCATTGCCCCGCCCCAGCCGTACCACGCTTTTTTGGACACCGGCTGTTCGTTTGGATTGATGCCAAGCGAGCGCGTGATCGCGAGGAAAATGGGCACGTCGCGCGTTGGATGCATATCCGCCTGATATGAACCGCGACCGACATTTTGTCCAAGATCTGACTCTTCAGTAATGAGTCCGAGCACGAATGCGGCGCGGACGCCGGTCTTTGCTTCCGCTGCCTGCGCATACTGGAGCGCCTGCCCGAATTGAATCGCCTTCGCGCCGGAGAGATTAAAGAGCGCTGCGCGGATTTGTGCCGCAGTTTGTTGCTTGGAGGCAATGAGTTTCTGGTACGATTTTTCCTGACCTTTCGTGGCGGCGAGGATTTGATTTTTGAGATCTTCTTGACCCTGGAGCTGCTGTTGCTGGAGCTGCTGCACTTGCTTGAGCTGCGTCTCGTCGTCAAGCTGCGATTGCAGATCCGCCTTTTCCTGCAAATTGACACTTTTGGTGTCTTGAATATTCGAGAACGATTTCTGGAGCGCATCGTTTACCGCCGCGAACTGATCAATGTCCGCGAAAAATTCCGAAATGCTGCGCGCCGTGAGCAACACCACGACGGTTGATTGCGTGTCCAGCTGATTCGTCTGACGCATAATCGAACTGAGCGAATTCAGCTCGTCACCCAGCTTGTCGTTGAGCCCGGAAATCACATCCTGCTTATCTTGAATGCCGAGCGACAGCTGCTGAATGGTGATATTTCGGCGTGTAATTTCCAGCTGCGAGCGTTTTATTTGGTCATTGACGATTTGTATATCGCGCTCCAATGACGTCTGCTGTTTTTGTGTGTTCTGCAGATTGCCGTTGAGCGTGTCGATCTCGGTGTTCAATTGCTCAAGTTGTGCCTGGAGCTGCGCGCGCACCGCGGGATTTTGTATAGCGTCCGCGCGCGCATATTGTGTATACGCAGCACTGCCCGCCAACACGCCAACCAGCACCCCGCTGGCAACCCAAAACCGCCACGTTCTATGAGTGCCAAGCATACGGGAATTATAGCAAGTTTTTGGTTTTTAGTTTTTAGTGAAAACCAAAACCCGGGCGCAAGCAAAGCTTGCGCCCGGGTTACCAAAAACTAAAAACCAAAAACTATTTCGCCGCTTCTGCTCCCTCCTCTTCCTTCTTACCCTTCTTCTCTACCGCAATCTGCGTAATGTCCATTACCGGAGCCTCTATCTCTTCCTGCGTCACGGAAATCATTGCCACCACTTCGTCGGCATCCATATCGGTGGTCACACCCTTCGGGAGCGCCAAGTCGCGAACGTGAATCTGCGCATCAAGCGTATTGAGTACGGAAATATCTACCGTAATCTCGCGCGGAAGATCTTGCGACTGTGCCTCTACCTCAATTTCGTGCAAGATCTTGGTCAAAATACCGCCCTGCTCCTTCACTGCCGGAGACACGCCAACGAAGTGCAGCGGTACGGACACCGAGAGCGTCTGACCCTTTTCAATCGCGTAGAAATCCGCGTGTAGAATAATGCCGGTCACCGGATGGCGAACCACCTCGTGAATAAGCACATTTTTCGCCTCGCCGACACCCTCCAAAGACAGAACCGACGATTCGCCCGCCTCCTTAAGCGCCGCCTCAAAGGCAAGCAAAGGAATCGAGATCGGCGTCGAAGCCTCCTTACTCCCATACACCACCGCCGGCAACACCCCCTTCCGGCGCAACACCTTAGCATCCCCGCCCTCACGCTTAATCGCCTGTAACGTAATCATACCTAGTATCGTAACAGAGAAATATAGAGCGTGCAAGCGTGCACCATAGCAGCGTGCACCATAGCACGGCGCAATCTCACAGTGCCTTTATACCACTCGCAAAGAAAAGGGCGCGAAAAGTACAAGACTCTTCGCGCCCAATGATTGAACGAACGCTTACGCGGCGATCGTCCGCACCACAACTTGCTGCGGATCGAACAGGACCCGTTCCGCACTGTCCCACGACGCGGTGACCCGGCCGTCGGGATGGACCACTGCGAACGCAAGCAGGCCGTCCCGGAGCTCCCAATCGTCTTCCTTGCGGTAGACGGTCGGGCGCGGCAGGTCATGCTCGTCGTAGCCGGAGAGGGTCTTCAGCGAGACGAATGTCCCAGAAGGCCCTGTCCAAAAGCGCCGCTTGCCGCCGATCTTGGCGGAGACGATATGCCCGCCACCCCATGCGGACATACCTTCCTCGCGGAAGCGATTTTCGGCGGCGGGCACGAACGTATCGCCGGCGTCCATCTCGGTCACGAGCGCCCTCAAGTCGATCTGCACTTGTTCGGTGTAGCCAGGCTCCAAGGGAACCTGGTGGCCGAACGCGTTGAGCGGGAAGACCTGCGAGAACGAGATAGTGTTGCAGCCAATGCTCGCGCACCAGTCAGTATACTTGGTCATTTTCTGCACCGAATCCACCTCGCCCTTGATCAGATTGCACTGCATCCTGACGCCGATACCCGCCCGAGTGATCCGATCGACCGCCGACGCGAGTCCCGCATTGGAAAGCATCGGACGCAGGCGCATAATGCCCTGGTTCCGCCGCTCGTCAAAGTGGTGCCGACTGATGTTGACGTACCGAACGCCGGCCGTCTTCATCTGCTCGATCTTGCGATCGGTCAGCGCTGTGCCGTTGGTGTTCAAGACGGTGCGACGAATGGTATGTTCGCCGACCATGTTGAGCAACGCCGGAAGACGACGACTGATGGACGGCTCACCGCCCACGATCTGAACGGAACCACCAACCTGCTCCGCGAGGTCGAGCGCGAACGCCGCACCCTCGAAGAACCGGCCGCCGTCCTTACGCCCCACGGTCGGAGCGATGCAAAACGAGCAAGCCCCGTTGCACGCCGACGTGATGTCAATGTACATATTGAACCCGCGAGCGACCTGATACGAACGGCCGTTCAGGGAAACCTGCTTGACGTGACTCATGTTTTCTATCCTTCCAAAGAGCCAAAAATGTCTCGCTAACCTATCGTCAGCGTCCTTCTCTATTGTAGCATATACATATATATTTGTCAAACTTTACGCCCCAACTCCGCCAAAAAGCCTTATTTTCTGGGAAATATACCGAATCATATCCTCTACTGCCGGGGTCAAGAATTTATACGGGGCGACTTCATTGGGGTGGGATTGGAGGCCGTGTTCGATGCCGGTGCGGTAGGTGAGGCGGAATTCGGTGTTGATGTGGACCATCGAAATGCCGGTGCGCGCGGCGGCGGCGAATTCCTCGTCGGACGAGCCGGAGCCGCCGTGGAGGACGAGCGGGACTGTGGATACCGCGGCGAGTGCAGCGATGCGTTTCATAGAGAGTTTAGGGTTGCCGCTCTTGACCATACCGTGCACGTTGCCGACCGCGGGCGCCATCGCGTCCACACCGGTCGCGGTCACGAACGCCACCAGTTCCTCCGGCTTCGTCATCATTTCTTCCGTAACCGACGCCCCTTCCGGCAGCGTGTCCGTAATCTCCGACGACTTGCCGATGTAGCCCAATTCCCCTTCCACGAGCACATCGCGGCCGCACGCGCGCGCATACGCGACCACCAACTGCACGAGCGCGATGTTGTCCGCAAGAGGAAGCGCCGCGCCGTCCACCACGATCGAATCCACCCCCGCATCGATCGCCGCTTTCGCTTTCTCCAGAGAGTAGGTATGATCGGCATTCAAGAACATCGGCAACCCTTCCGCGCGATAGCAATCCACGATCGCCCGCGCGTGCCGCATCGGAAAGAAATCCCGCTCCCCCTCCGACAACCCCACCACCACCGGCAACCCTGTCTCCCTAACCGCCCCCGCCAACGCCTTCAACTGATTAGAATCCGAAACATTAAAATGCCCAATCGCATACTGCCCGGCTCGTGCCTCCCCAAAAGTTTCGCGTAAAGTTTTCATAGGGAAAGTATAGCAGGGAAAATGATTTTGAGATTTAACCCTCGTATGGCAAAATAGTTATATGCTTGCCGATGTCACCATACCTCGCACGGAATACCGTGTACTAAAGACCAAAGCCAATCGTTACGATCGAATGGTTTCCGCTACGCCCAAAAAAATCTCCGTGACGCCGCCGGAAAAAAGCGCAAAGAGAGTTGTCGCGGAATTCAAAAAGACCGGCAAATACTCGAAAGAATTTTTGTTAAGCCTTGAAAAAGGACTTGGTCGTTCTTCCTATTTTACGAAATAACACTATGCGGGTACTTCCTCTACACCCGGAAGTTGTAGCATATTTGCAGGCACATCAGCTCGTTAAAAAGTTTGAAAAACAGCTCGGTTTTTTCGTGAAAGATCGAACGCATCCAAGTTTGCACGTCGAACTACTGGAGCCTCATCATTTAAAAATCTTTAGTTTTCGCATCGACCGAAAATACCGCGCGATTTTTATTTTTACGACAAGCGACACCATTGAAATGCTCGATGTGAACAATCACTACCGATAACTTGCTATACTATCCCTATGCACTACGACTTTCTTGCGGTTGGGGATATGGTGATTGATAACTTTATTCGACTCAAGGAGGCGGAGGTGAAGTGCGATGAGCATGGGGCGCATTGTATGTTAGCGATGCATTATGGGACTAAGCTGCCGTTCGAGTTTTCGGTGGAGGTGCCGGCGGTTGGGAATGCGGCGAATGCGGCGGTGTGCGCTTCCCGGCTGGGGCTCTCGAGCGGGTTTTCTTCGGCGGTCGGGCACGATGCGAACGGCGAGAAATGCGTGCAATCGCTCAAGAAAGACGGCGTGCGCACGGAACTCGTGTCCGAACAAGACGGCAAGACGACCAACTATCATTTCGTACTCTGGTTCCAAAGCGACCGCACGATCCTCATCAAACACGAAACGTTCGACTATCATCTGCCGATCCAATCGACGCCGCCGAAGTGGGTGTATCTCTCGTCACTCAGCGACCACTCACTTCCCTACCACGTCGAACTTGCGAAACTGTTCGCACAATGGTACGACACCAAGATCGCGTTCCAGCCCGGCACGTTCCAAATGAGTTTCGGCACGGACGCACTCGCGGAGATCTACAAGCAGACCGAGATCTTCTTCTGCAACAAAGAAGAGGCGCAGCTTATCTTGAAATCCGAGTCCGAAGACCCGAAAGAATTACTCAAAGGCATCCGCGCACTCGGCCCGAAGATCGCAGTCGTAACTGACGACCGCCGCGGCGCATACGCAATGAACGACGATGGCGCTTGGCACGTCCCGATGTACCCCGACCCGCGCCCACCCTACGAGCGCACCGGCGCAGGCGATGCGTTTTCCTCCACCGTCGTCGCCGCCCTCGCACTTGGAGAACCGCTCGAAACCGCCCTCCTCTGGGGCCCGATCAACGCTATGTCGGTGGTACAGAAAATCGGCGCACAGGAAGGCCTGCTTGATCGGGAAGCGCTGCAGAAGTTGTTGGACGGAGCGCCGGCGGAGTATAGATTGACGGGGATGTAGATAGGCGTTGAGCTGCCTCCTCTCCCCTCACGGGGAGAGGATTGAGGTGAGGGGTGTCGCCCGAAGTTGCAGAGACTTCGGGGAAGGATGGTGCTCAAGGGGCCGTCACCCCTCATCTGTCTCGCTCGCAAAGCCTCCGCGAGACATCTTCTCCCCGTGAGGGGAGAAGTGGCAACCCAACTACAAATTCTTGTTCCCCACCGCCGGATACTTCTCCGGATCTATCGTCTGGTACAAACAATCATACCCGGCGCGGTGGTACCAGGCACCTTGGTCGGCTGCGCCGGAGACACTTATTGGATACGGCGTCGAAACATAGTTGAGATACATTACTTGTGTCGGCGCGTTGAAATGGGCGCAGACGCGGAAGGAAAGTTTGTTGCTCGCGACGTAGTCATATTCGGCGGCACTCTGCGGGTCGGTCGGCACACGGTAACCGGACACCGAGTCATTCAGGTCAGCAAGCGTCGTCGGAAGTTTTTGTTTCGCTTGATAATAATTCACGACCTGCCAGCTGATGTTTTGCAAATCAGCGGTTTTTTGCGCATCGAGACGATACATTCGCGCTTGCCACGGCAAGCCGATGATAGAAAAACTCGTCGCAATGATCGCTACGACCGCAAACAACGCCAGTGCCGTCATCACCCGCGATTGCGCGGTATGCGTCTCCCAAAAATTCCACATATCGGCGAGAAAATGCAGGAAAAATGCACCGGCAATCAGCAGCACGACAACAGTCTTAAGGACGAACGATGTCGTAAGATCGCCGGCCAAGAAACGATTGAGTAGCGTGACCAAATCAATCGCTACCGTCGCGCCGGCGACGAAGATCGTAAACACCAGCGCCCAGCGCCGCACCCACAACTCCTTTTTCATCGGCTCGCGCACGATGTCACGGCGAATCAGCCACATCAGCACGGCATACAACGGGAACAACACCACCAACAACGCAATGTTGTTTTGAATACCGCCCACATCGCGAAACGGCGACAGCACATCGGGATACGCGTAATCGATAATGCCGAAAAAGAGCGCAAGAAATGCGAACACGCTGACATACAACGAGAGCATCGCCCCGACCCATAAAAAGAAATCTTTCGGGGTAATTTTTAGCTTTGTTTGAGAGATGTTTTCCATAGGAATAGTGTATCATGGAGGAACCCCCCTCACCTGCCCTGTCGGGCATCCTCTCCCTGGAATGGGAGAGGAGCTTGAGTTTTGCGGTTTGGGTTTTGAGCTGCCCCCTCTCCCATTCCAGGGAGAGGGTTGGGGTGAGGGGGGCGAATGGTTTATTTTCTTCATACCCAATGTCCCTACTATTTCTCACCGTCCCCCAAATCCTAATGACCGCCGGCTACGCCGGGATCTTCGGCATCGTCTTCGCGGAATCGGGGCTGCTCTTCGGCGTCATCTTTCCGGGCGACAGTCTTTTGTTTGCCGCCGGTATGCTCGCGGCACAACATTTTTTTGATATACGTCTGCTGGTAGCATTCTGCACCCTCGCCGCAATCCTCGGCGACAGCACCGGCTACTGGCTCGGCGCGAAGTTCGGCCCCAAGATATTCTCCCGCGAAGACTCCCGCTTTTTCCGCAAAGAATACGTGACGCGCGCGGAAGCATTCTACGAAAAACACGGCGTCCGTACGATCATCCTCGCCCGCTTCGTCCCCATCGTCCGCACCGTCGCCCCCGTCCTCGCCGGCATCGGCCGAATGCACTACCGCACCTTCCTCACCTACAACATCCTCGGCGCCCTCGCCTGGGCCGCCGGCCTCACCCTCCTCGGCTACACCCTCGGCACCGCCATCCCCAACATCGAACACTACCTCACCCCGATCGCATTACTCATTATGATCGTCTCCACCGCGCCGGTAGCCTGGGAATGGTGGAAAGCGAAGCGATAGCTGTGGTACAATTTTTGTATGAATGAATTTGCACCAAGGTTTACTATTACACCGGAGCACAAAGAGAAAATAGGGAATACATTTCAAATACAAGAAAGAGAAGCGGCAATAACGAACGAATCAAAAGAGTTGGTAAAAGAAGAATTTCTTCGAGTGGGGAGGGAATTATTTGAAAGCGGCAAGCATTTTCCTTTTGATTTTAAAAAGGGAGTCTCGGCCGAATCGTACGCACAATTAAAACGAGACGATGCTGAGTGCCCCGGCTTCGTGACACCAATAGATACGCTGCGGGAAAAATTAAGAGACGGAGGTATGCGAGTAGTGCTTTCCCCGCACCCGGGAAATCTTGATGTATTCATTAGCGACAATCTTGAAGATGCTCTAGAAAATGACAGTTTACTCCCGCGACACCTCGAAGAATCCGTTATTATCGATCCGGAACTCCAGCATCTTGTTTGGTTGAGTAAGGTCTTGAAAGGTGAGAAATAAGAAGCGCCAGTACGGGAGCTAGCCTTTCCGCCCTACCACCTCCCTCACCGCCTCCACGATCGCAGGCGCATCGAGTTTGTATTCTTTGAGAAGTTCCGCGGGGGTGCCGGATTGACCGAAGCGGTTTTGGACGGCGACGAAAGAGATGGGGGTTGGGTGGCATCGAGCCAGCGTCTCGGCGACGGCGCTGCCGAGACCGCCGGCGGCTTGATGTTCTTCCACTGTCACCACCGCGCCGCATTCGCGGGCGAGGCGTTCGATGAATGCTTCGTCCAGCGGATTGATGGTGTGGATGTTGGCGACGACCGTCGGGACACCTTGCGCTTCTAACTCCTTCACGGCGAGAAGCGCGTGATGCAAAAGCGGGCCGGTGGCAATGATCGCCACTTTTGGATTCTCCGATCGCCACACCTCATACCCTTTCCCTACCTCAAACAGCGTTTCTTCCGTGGTCATTATCGGGGTCGCTTCGCGGGCGAAACGGACGTACACCGGGGTCGGAAGCGCCGCCGCGGCAAGCACCGCTTTGTGTGCCTCGATCGCGTCGCACGGCGAGATGACGGTCATATTGGGGAGCATGCGCATAATGGCAATATCCTCGAGCGCCTGATGCGTGCCGCCGTCCGGCCCGACCGACACGCCCGCGTGCATACCCATCACCTTCACCGGCACGTTGTTGAGGCAGGCGGTCGTGCGAATCTGTTCCCAATTGCGCCCAGGCGAGAACGCCGCATACGATGCGATAAACGGAATTTTTCCATACGCCGCCATCCCGCTTGCCACCGCCGCCAAATTCTGCTCCGCCACCCCCATCTCCACATACCGCTCCGGATATTTTTCCTTAAACGCCAGCGCCCGAGTCGATTCCGCCAGATCCGCACACAACACCACCACCCGCGGATCACTCGCCCCCAGTTCCACCATCGCCTTACCGAACCCGTCACGGGTCGGCTTCTGCTCCGGTTTCTCAAAAATATTCTGTACGGTATGTTCGGTAAGCATAAAGATAGTATACCGCACCCAAAGCTTTACGCTCGCGTTACGGTCAACTTCAGGTCGAGTGCTTCGGAAAGTTTTTTAACGAAGGCAAGCGTCGGATTGGAACGCCCGGACTCGAATCGCGCAATCGCTGACTGTTTGGTACCGACTTTTTCCGCGAGCTTCTCCTGTGTCATGCCTTTCGTTTCGCGGCGATCAATGATCGCAGAAATGAGTGCGTACTCGACCGCAAGATCATCGTAGGCTTTTTTGAAACCAGGACGTTTCATTAAATCCGCTTTTACCTCAGACCACGGAATAAGCTTAATGGATTCTTTAGTCTTTTTCATAGGATGAATATATCATATATGTTATATACCCCGCAAGGCAAGTAATCGTCGCCGTGCCGTTTCCAAATCTTTTTTCAAAAGCTTTTGACTCTTTTTGTTAACCGCATGCAAAAGGACGACGCCATCATCATAGAACGCGTAGAAAATGCGTATGCAGAGAATATGTTGCACGCGTAATTCATACAGATCCTTATCTATCTTTTTACTGAACGGCAACGGCACATTATGTCCTTTCTCGCTCAACAACTCGATCAAACGTCCCACTTTTGATGCAGAAACTTCCTCCAGATCTTTTACAAATTTCCGAACATCCGGATAAAAAGGATCGCATACATACTGATTATTCCCCTCGCAGCGCCCGCAAAAACCGTTCACCCTCCTCTACGGTTGGGGGCTTGCCGTGCCAGAGGTAGTTGCCTTCGATTTCGGGGACGCCTTTGCCGGGGATGGTGTGGGCGAGGATGAGAGTTGGTTTTTCGGCGATGGCTTTCGCTTCTTCTACCATAGCGATGATCTGCCGAATGTTGTGGCCGTCGGACTCCAGCACATGCCAGCCGAACGCTTCGTATTTTTCGCGGAGTGGTTCCAGCGGCATCACATGCTCGGTCGAGCCGTTGATCTGGATGTTGTTGCGATCCATCACTGCGGTGAGATTCGAGAGCTTATTGTTGCCCGCGAACATTGCCGCTTCCCACACCATACCGGCATCCTGTTCGCCATCGCTCATAAGGCAATAGGTATGAAATTTTTTGCCGTCCATTCGTGCCGCGAGCGCGTAGCCCGATGCCTGCCCAAGCCCGTGCCCGAGCGGCCCCGAAGTAGACTCTAACCCCGGCAAACGCTCGCGCTCCGGGTGCCCTTGCAAGCGCGAACCGAACTTGCGCAGCGTCAGACATTCTTCCACGGGAAAATATCCCGCGTGCGCCATCGTCGCGTACCGCACCGGCGTTATGTGACCGTTTGAAAGAAAAAGCCGGTCGCGCTCCGCCCACTCCGGGTTCGCCGGATTATGCTTGAGGATGTGGAAATAGAACGCGGCAAAAACATCGGCCATACCCAACGGCCCCGCCGTGTGCCCGCTCTTCGCCGCCACCAACATCCGAATAATCGTCTCACGAATAGCCAGCGCCTTCGCCTCAATCCCCACCACCTGTTCGTCGGTCAAACTCATACTCGTAGTATAGCGCGTAAATCTCTTATCGTCCGCACAGGATCTTCGCTGCTGAAAATAGTGCTACCTTGCGCAATGCGGGTGGCGCCGGCTTCGGCGCATTCACGCAGATGGTCGCGGCCGACGCCGCCGTCGATTTGAAGCTGAAGTTCGGGATACGCTTTGCGGAGTGCGCGTAGGAGGTCGAGCGCGCGCGGGTCGAACGATTGCCCTTGAAAGCCGACTTTCTCGATGCCCATAACCTGCACGAAATCATAAAGACCTTCAAACGGCACGAGGGTTTCGACGGAATCGGTACACATCAGTGCAATACCAACCGCGACACCCAACTCCCCGCCGCGGCGCTCCTGCAATTTCTGCACCGCCTCAAGCGCGCCCTCGCTGTGTATATGAATTATCACACGCGACGCGCCGGCCTCCACCCATTCGAGCACCGTTTTCTCCGGGTGCGACGCCATCAGATCGATCTCAAAATCAAAATCCTGCCACTGAGGAAGCCCCTCTTCCTGTGCCGCGATCCGCGCAAACTCCGCCTGTTGGCTCGCGCTCCCATACGGCCACGTCCGATTCGGCGCATACACCCCGTCCACCACATCAATCTGCACCGCCCGCGCCGCCCCGCGCACACTTTCCAGTCTTGAGGAGATATCCTCAAGCGACGATTCCAAAACAGCCGGAACGATTTCGATATTATTCATGATCAAGTTTTGCAATCCTCCGCACATGGCGCTCGTCGCCGGAAAACGGCGTCGCGAGCCAGAGTGCGACGGCCTCTTTCGCCTCTTCGCTCGCGTAGAGCAGATAGTCGGGTTCCAGTTCCTGCTGCGTCTCCGGCAGGCGGAGATTGTCCGACCAGGCGAAGCCGAGCCGTCCGAGAATCTTGTCGATGAATTCCTGGCGCACCCCCATCTCGTTGTCGTAACGCCGAAGAGGAACCGCGCGCTTTTCGTAAAGCGCTTTGCAGAACTCCCAGATCAGCCTCGCCTCCGCGTTCTCCGGCCACCACGAGTTGTGGCGAATGCGGGCTTTCAGGTAGTGATCGGAAAACAGGTCGCCGGTTTGCCATAGCTTGCGTGCCTCGGGCAAGCCGAGTTCGGGATGATCGTGGGTTACTTTCGGGCGACTTGGCAAAGCGTTGATTTGTCAGATGGGATTGGGAAGCGGGAGGTCACGGCTAGTTGCAGGAATAACAGGTATAACAGGTTCATCGGGAATCTCGGCGCTCCCTGCTATGCGGGAAGCTTTGTTCAGAGCCGGATGGCTGTCAAACCCAAAGCAGAAGGGGCCGGGCCGGCGATTCCCTACAGGTGGAACAAAAGGAAATTATCGATCGCTGGAAAGGCCAGGAGGCCGCTGTCAACAAGCTGATAGATTGAGCACTCATGTCAGCTTTCAAAATGAAAGATGACATGTTAGGCGGGTGAACGGAGGGGCTGGCGGCCAGGGGCTAGCGAAGAATGTGCCGCTCTTTAAGGGGCATGGAGGTCCCCTCCATGAGCTTGGAGTGCAGAAAATGAAAGGACGAGACGTCCTTTCCCCCTATCTCCTGATTTGACCAATCGTCGGGCGCGCGATTTTCCTCAGGGTCGGGGTCATGGATGTTGAACTGGATGCGGCTGAAGGCGGCGGATT
>Ga0118677_10012481_pt1 | contig 12455 bp, 5 predicted proteins | sample AliMusrvi5mmetaG_FD_86154 | JGI IMG/M metagenome (GOLD analysis project Ga0118677, IMG submission 86154)
ACCCATGCCAGATCATGCGGCCCGGGTCATAGGCGGTGAGGTAATCGGACGGTTGCTTGTTGGGTTGCCCGCCGTAGATTTCGATTTCCCCGGGTGTGGTGTGAGCGAGCGGAGCAATCTTATCCCACAGCCTCCATGCCGTGTCGCGGTAATGTTGCGCCAGATCCTTTTCGCCCGCGGCTTCAGTTTGTTCTGCAAGAATACGGGCGGCGCCGACGAGCCATTGGACGCCGTGGCAGTACATTCCGTTTTCTCGCACTCCCTCGGGATAAGAGCTGCTCCGGCCCAGGTAGGGTTTTGTGTCCGGCCGCAAGGCGGGCCAGCCAAGTAGGATCGTCTTGTCCTGCTCCAGGATTGCCAGGGCGGTGTCGAAACCTCTTCGGCCCCGTCCGGGATTGATGCGGGACATGACCGCCCAGGCGGTGGTGAGGGCGTCAATTTCCCACACGCCGCCGCCTTTGGCCCCGATTTCCGTCCCGTCGTCATGAATCGCCCTGAGGTAACGATCATCCCGCCAGCATTGCTCCAGGGACTGGCGGAGATAGTCCTGCCGCTTCCGGTATGGGATGCCGCGTTCAGGCCCCTCCTGCCGTTCGATGATCCCGATGAAACTTGTGAGGATGCAATCGAGGAAGAATCCCATCCAGACACTCTCGCCCCGGCCTTCACTGCCGATGCGGTCAAGACCATCGTTCCAGTCGCCGGTTCCCATCAGCGGCAGCCCATGCGCGCCCATGCGCCGGTTCAGCACCCGGTCCAGGGCCAGCCGGCAATGCTGATAGACGGTGTCAACCTTGGACGAGCGGAGGGGGACGAATCCCATTCCCTCCCGGCCTGCAGGCAGTTTGGGGAAAGGTTGTTCCGCTTCAAGGTATGGGATTTTTTCCGACAGGATCGAGTGATCGCCGGTCATGCGGATATAGTCCCCGACTCCCCACACCAGCCAGAGCGGATTATCCGAGGCATGGGTACGCGCCGCCATGCCGGTCCTCTGGCCGGGGAGGATGTGGAACCAGTGGACAACATCGCCTTCGATGAATTGCTGGGCGGCCTGGATGAGGAGCTGGCGCCGGGCGATGGAGGGATTCACCCAGATCAGGTTGACCGCATCCTGGAGCTGGTCACGGAAGCCGTAGGCGCCGCTGGTCTGGTAAAAACCGCGCCGCGCCCAGATCCGTTCCGCCAGTGTCTGATAAGTCAGCCAGGGCAGGAAATGGTCAAATTCAGTTCGTGTGGTCAACACCGTGAGGGAACCGATGAACTTCACCCACCAGGCGCGTGTCGACGCCAACGCCTTTCGTGCCAGAAATACCGTGTTGTGGTTTCGGATCAGAGTCAGGGCCGATGCGGGTGTGTCCGTCTGGCCGAGGACAAAGGACACCGTGAGTTCGCCCCGCGCCGGAAGCTTGATTTCCGCGAGGAACGCGGCCACGGGATGGTGGTCGTCGGGACAGTCCGTCGCGGCAACACCGTGTTCCACCATGGCGGGACGGGTGACGTCATCCGCGGCGCCGATAAAGTGGGCGCGGGTGATCTCCGGGATTCCGGCAGGGCAGGAAAACTGCGCGAAGGCCAGGCCTCTGCTGAATTCATTACGGGGATTCTGAAACAGCAGAGCGCCGGTGGCGTCGTCCTGCCGGATGACCAGCGGCCCGGCATGTTCCGGTTGATCGGACAGCGAGATCTGGAAAAAAGGAGCCAGGCGGAGAAGCCGGGCGTGGTCCAGGGGATTGCGAATTGTCAGGAGATAGACGGTTAAAGGCGCCTCGGGTGGGACAAACACGGTGAGTTCAGTTTCCAATGCCGCCGTTCCCATCCGGAATGTGGCTGTGCCGTCAAGACTGAAATCGGTTTCGTAGGAGACCTTCGAGTCATTGAGGGGATGATACGTCGGGGAGAACCAATCCTTTGTTTCCGGTTCATAAATGTAGAACGCTTCGGAGGGGGATTCCTGGGTGACGATATCCGAGAGGTCTGGGGTGATGTGGTTTTGCTGTGAATTTCCGGCGGAGGTTGTATGGAGTCCGCGGTTCGTGACGATGGTCACCTGCTCATGCCGGTTGGACAGGGTATGGTCGTACGGTCTGGGCGTGAGCGGAGTAAAGACCCTGAATGTCAGTCCGTTATCCACAAAGGCGCCATAGGGGTCCGGTGTGCCGGGCGGGATTTCCCCGTGCCGGATGGGATGCTGCCTGTTGGTATCGGATAGAGCAGGGGGGCTACCGGCCGGCATTCCGAGATGCCTGGATACCTGTGCCCTGGCTTCGCCACGGCTGTCGGCCATGCCGGCGAGGAACCGGATCTCCTGACTCGCGCCGGGGGCGAGGCAAATGGGTATGCAAAGACTTCCAATCGGATCGAACGTCGGGTGGAGCGGGGTGTCCCGCGCCTCCGGGAAAGCGAGTGTCTCAAGGATCCGGGAGTGCCAGAGACTCCGCGCCCTGCCGATGAAGTCAATCCGCGACGTGAGGAATCCGCGGGGAAGGGTATTGCAGGCCAGAAAGCCCGCGAGCCCGGTCCGCATGTTCCAGGCGGTCAACGCCTGGCGTTTCTCGGAATACTCCAACTCGGTGAAGAGTCGGTTGTACTGGGTGTGGCTTCGGTCCGCCGCGGGCGTATTCAGGACCCACTCGAAATACGGGATGACATTCAGGTGGCGCTCCCGGATGTCCGAGTTGGCCAGAGTCACGATCCATAATTCCACTTTCCCCAGGGGATCGGGGAGCGTGATCGTGAGCGTCGCCGAAATCCCGTTATGGCGTTGGTGAAGAATCAGGCTGTCATCAGTTTCGCGCAGGGATGGCTGTGGGAACAGGGTTCCCGGAAAGTTCCCCAGAACCGGCCAGGACCGGTTTGAGTCTTCGGGCCGGGTGTCCTGATCGACGAGGAACAAGACGCGCCCCGCCGGATTAAGCGGGTCATAGGATTGGCGGGTAAGATCGTAGCCCCGCTCAAGACTCCGGCTTGACAGCGCGCCATCGTGGCGGAGCGTCACCTCATAGGCCGGGTTGGAGATATCCAGATCGGGCCGCATGGCCGGGGCCGCGCGGCGGAAACGCCACCGGATGACCGCCAGCACCAGGCTCGTGAGGAGGGCGGTCAGGAGGGCGGCGCCGAGCAAGTCCGGCCAGGGCAGACCGAACAGCCAGCCAGGGAATGAGCCGGAGGCCCGCGCCTCATGGGCCGTATAGGCGTTCCAGGCCACGTCCCAGTCGCTTCCCATCGGAATGTAGTAGGGAATCAGGAGAGGTGCCCATGTGGCGAACCGTTTGACCGCTTCAGGAATACAACGGCCGGTTGACCAGGGCGCCAGCCAGCGAGCCAGCCTGCCTTCCAGCCGGTCGAGTCCTATGAAACTGAGGTTGACCAGCGTCGCGACCCGCAGCCCCATGTGGTCCAGCCAGATCAGGATCCGGACGGAATCATAGATCAGCAGGCTAGTGAAGAGGCCCAGACTCCAGGAGTGGAAGGCATCCGGTTCAAGCCGGATTTGCTGGATGGTGGCCAGGACGGTCCGGACGGCTCCATCCTGGTTGTACCAGGTGGGATCGCCCATGGGGCGGAGGAACGTATTAATGATCGGCGCCATCCAGAGTCCCCACCGCAAAACAAAAATCATATTCTCGCCCAGGGTTTGGAATCCGTCCCGGGAGAAGAGATTCCGGATGGGGCCGGTCTCCCTCTGAAACGCCGCCCGCATGAACGTGGCATTGAGCGCGAACAACCAGGCGGGAATGGCCCAGACAATGACGCCCGTAACGGATTCGTAGAAGAACAGGTTGGCGCCGCCGGTGACCTGACCTAGGGTGATGAGTCCCCATTTGTTCAGCAGGGGAGTGACGGTATTCAGAACGGGAGCATGGCCGATAGATAGGTAGGCTGAAAACCGTTTGAGTACGAGGGCGATCTGGTTCGCATCGAGATAGAACCCGATGGCCGCGCCAATACCGCCGCCGAGCAGGGTCTCCATGACCAGGATCCGCCAGGGGGTAAGGCGGCTTTTCCCCCGAAGGGCAAGGAGGACGTCCCGGAACAGTGACACCCCGGCATAGGTGGCGGCGCCGAAGCAGAATCCAGCCAGGGCGCGGGGCCCGGTGTCTTCCGCTTGCAGGTTGTTCAGGAGACTCCAGCCGAAGCCCGCCCCGGCAACCAAGCCCCGGAGCCAGAGGGTCGAATCCAGCCAGGCCGCCCCCAGTCGTGAGAAGAAGGCGCTGCTCCCGTCAAAGGTCTCGATGAGCGCCTTGATGGCGGGAAAGACCACCATGCCGATGAGCATGGGGATGAGCAGGGGATGTGTGGCGAACAGAAATTGGAAACGGGCGTTGCCGGCGAGTGACGCTATTGCCAGAAGGATGCCGAAGAATACGCCCCCGTAGACCGCTCCGCGTTTAAAGCCGCGCCAGGCGTTTGTAAGTCCCGTTTTCCAGACCGGGGCCGTACCCCGGATGGCATCGAGGATCATACCGGTCATGAGATGGACCATGCCCCAGAGTCCCGCCTGGGAGATCATGACGGCGGCGATGATGCCGGCGGCCCGGAGCAGCGCGGGCCACTGCGCCATGGCGGGTCCCGCGCCGAAATCCGCAACCCATGATGCGAGGACGGCGGCGGAGGAAACGAGCGCCGCGATGGCGAGGAGCCGGAGTGACGGCAGGGTCTTTTTCAGGAGGAGGGAGAGGAGTCCCGCCAGGAAGGATAGGAACACCGACAGGACGATGATGCGACCGGTGGTGGGTCCGCCCAGATGCGCCAAAAGACCGGGGGCATTGAGCATCAGTAACCATCCCAGCATGAACGGCATGACCACCAGCGTGGCGGCGCTGCGCAAACTCCAACACCGGTGTTGGGCGAATACCCGCGCGATGTTGACGCCATGGTAGAGCAGAACGATACTGGCTGCGGTGATGGGGGCAAGGATCAGGAGATCACGCCAGGCGTTTGGCGCCATCAGGACGGGGACCTGGCCGGCGGACAGCGCCATGATTCCGGTGACCAAGGCATCGGTGATGCTCTCCAGCGGGGAGGGGAGCCGTTTCATGATTCCGGTCCGGATCAAGAATCCAAGCAGGACTCCCGAGACCGCCAGGATGGTGGCGGCTTGCCAGACGCCGGGCCCTCTCTGACCAGCTCGAAACACCCCCAGCGTCAGCGAGACAGCGGCGACGATCGCCGTGCCGCCCGCCAGATTCTGGCGCCACTGCGCCACGGGTTTTTCAATCGCTTGATTCCACATGGGCCGGATTATAAACAGGCTTTATTAAAGCGGCCAGTTTCAAATCACTAGTCTATGACCTGACCCGAGCCCATTTTCAGCAATAAGAATTTCTCGTCCCCCTCTTTTTTTGATTTACATTGACGTCGGGGTGGGATTTTCGATAAAGCGGCAATCGGTGTAGGGGCGGATTTTCTGGCGAAAAGGGTCCGGGTCGTTTTGTACGATAACTGAAAGGAGTTTGGAATGAAGAGCATTCGGGTATTGTTAGCAATGGCGTTGGGATTGGGATTGGTTCTCGCGGCCTGGGCAGGCGACTTGGTTATCCAGTCGTTCGATGGCAGGGGCAAACTTTCGTTCGGCGAACTTCCTGACGCAATCTCTTATCGGGTGGAATGGGCATGTTCGCCGGCCGGCCCTTGGAAGGACTTTCCGAGCGCGGTGACAAACCTGCACAACATGCCCGCCACGGGCATGGGGAGTGTCACCTGCTCCGTACCCATGTGCTACCGCGTAGTGGCTATCCTGACGCCAGCCACCCCGACAAACTTTACGATTTCCGGCGACGCTGCCACGACGACCGTCAATACGGTGACGATCACCCCCTCTTACACCGGTCTGCCAGTCTACTACATGGCCAGCGAGAATGCGGACTTCGCCGGTGCCACGTGGCAGGTCTGGACCGGTACGCCCACGTTTACGCTCTCTTCGGGCGATGGCGTCAAGACGGTCTATTTCAAACTCAAGAATGCCGCAGGTGAGGAATCGCCGATTATCAGCGACACGATCGTTCTCAGTGTGCCAGTGAACGTGACTCTCTTTGCGATCAATAATGGCGCCACTTCGACCACCAATCTCAACGTCACGTTGAATAATGCCTGCTCAGGGACGCCGGTGCAGTTCCTCGCAAGCGAGGATGCCGGTTTTGCGGGCGCTTCGTGGCAGGGATATTCAACCGCACCCGTGTTCCTTCTCTCCGCAGGCACCGCCGTCAAGACGCTCTATTTCAAGGTCCGGAATGAGGGGGGATCGGAATCGGCCTCGACGAACGATTCCATCTCCTATATTGAACCGATCCCGCCCTCGATCAGCCAGCAGCCGCAAAGCGTAACCAACACTGTCGGTTCCAACGTCAGCTTTAATGTGACTGCCGCTGGGACGCCTCCCTTGGCCTGTCAGTGGCGCAAGGGCGGGACAAACCTGACCGATGCGGGACGCATGAGCGGCTCGACCTCCAACGTACTGGCCATCTCGACAATAGATTCGACGGATGCCGGGAGCTACAACGTGATCGTCACCAACGCCTATGGGACCATTACCAGTGAGGTGGCGGTGTTGGTCGTTCTCCTACCCACACACACCGTCATCCTCCACCCCGGAGCGCATGGCAGTATCGCGGAGGCGAATTCAGGATCGAATTACGTGACAACGGTCACCCACGGCGCGGCGTTCCCGACCGTGACGGTTAACCCGGAAGCAGGCTACGCCTTCACGGGGTGGAATCCTGCCGCCCAGGCCACGGTCACGAACGATTTCGAGGCGACGGCGAATTATATCGGGGTTACCAACATCCTCACGGACGATTTCAATGATGGGGTGCTCAACCAGTCCATCTGGACGACTAATGTTCCTTTTGCGGACAGCCTCACGGAAGAAAGCAGTGGAAACTTCCACCTTGCCGGGGGAGGGCAACTGATAACGAAGGGGGAATTCAATCCAGCAAACGGACCGATCACCATTACCACAAGGTTCTTGACAGGTTCTATTGACGACTGTTTCTACTTCTGGATTCGGAGCGATTCGGGGCTAGGCCAAAACGGAATCTTTATTGGCAGTGGGAATATATACAGCGGCTATCTCACCTCCATTTACCGAGTGGTAAATGGCTCTTATGATCTTCTAGCGCAGGGATCATATGCAATGCCCTGGGACAACTGGTATGACCTCAGCATCACAGACGACGGCACCAATATTGCCTTGTATGTTAACAACACCCTCGCCGTATCTGCGACCAACTCTACGGTTTTTTCCGAGAATCACGTCGTATTCGGCGATAGAGCCAACGAAGGCTGGATGGACAACCATCTCTACTTGGACAGTGTCGGAATCGCCGGTCCGCTGCTTTTTGCTCCGGTGCCCATGACGGGGCAGACGAATTCAGTCGCGTCGGGAGACGACGGAGCGCTGCGCAAAGGGGTGCCCTGGCCGACGCCACGGTTCACGGACAATGGGAACGGGACCGTCACCGACAACCTGACGGGACTCGTCTGGCTCAAGAATGCGCATGCGTTCGGATTCCAGGACTGGGCCACGGCGCTGAACGACTGCGCCACCCTCAATAGCGGAGAAGCCGGACTGACTGATGGATCCGTCGAAGGCGACTGGCGGTTGCCGAACGTCCGGGAACTCATGAGCTTGCTTGATCGGAACGAACACGATCCCGCCCTGCCGTCCGGCCATCCGTTTGCCGACGTTCAACTTTCGCGGGTCTACTTTACGAGCACCACTCGCAGGGATCATACGGACAATGCCTTAACGCTCACCATGGCCCTATATGGATTTCCAGGCAACGGAGTCAAAACTGACCCGGCCGGCGTCTGGCCGGTCCGTGGTGGCGAAGGGTCATGGCCGGCGCGGGTTGCGAAAACCGGCGCGAAGGACATCCCCGGCTACACGGCGGTTGCCGGTGAGGATGGACACGCTGCCATGCGCAAAGGTGTCGCAAGTCCGGTGCCGCGCTTCACGGACAATGGGAATGGAACCGTCACTGACAATCTGACGGGGCTCATCTGGCTCAAGAATGCGAATGCGTTTGGATTCCAGGACTGGACCACGGCGCTGAACGATTGCGCCACGCTCAACAGTGGCGAGGCCGGGCTGACAGACGGGTCCGTTGAAGGCGACTGGCGGTTGCCGAATATCAACGAATTGCACACGCTGGTGGACCATGGCGAGTTCAATCCCGCCATACCATCCGGGTGCCTGTTCACCAATGTCCAGACGTCGAAGGTCTACTGGTCCGGCACCTTCCGCTCAGAGGGCGCCGCGAACCGACAGACGCTCGGTTTCATGTACGGCATCGCCGGGGATGGCGTTAATACTTCCCCCGCAGGCGTATGGCCGGTTCGCGGCGGACGGTGAAGCGTCTAAACGCGGCGGCAGTCGGCGGTCTCGGTCAAAAGGATTCTTGAGGTTGTGGAGTCGGTGGCGGTGAGTTGCCAACTCAGGAGACTGGCGCAGTTACTGGGGACGGATGAGGCGCTTCGATGCATGAAAACTATTGATGTGAGGCGGCCGCAATAGTATTGTTTATCGCCAGTGGACGCTCGGATGGAAGGCTGCTTTTGTAAACAGTATTTCAGGTCCGGCAATGAGCCTTAAGTGAGGAGGATGTATGCAATATTTTCGGGGACTATCTTTGGGAATGGGATTAGTTATGGCGGGATCCTTGGCGATGACCAGCCTGGCTGCGGAGCGGGATGCCTCGTTGTATGTGGGGACGAGATCCTGTGCGATGTGTCATAAGAAAGCGGAGTCTGGCGACCAGTTCGGGAAATGGCAGGCCAGTTTGCATTCAAAGGCCTATGACCTCCTGGCGAGTCCTGAAGCGAAAGCATCCGGTGCCAAGGTGGGTGTCGCTGATCCGCAGAAGAGCGGCAAGTGCCTGAAATGCCATTCAACGGCCTACAATTTCACGGATGAAGTCAAGGCGGATACGGCCAGAGTGATGGTGGAGGACGGCGTCTCGTGTGAATCCTGTCATGGGCCCGGAAAGAATTACAAGTCAAAGCTCACCATGGAAGACCAGAATAAGTGCATTGAGGCTGGGATGGTTTATCCGGCCACCGCCAGTTGTGTCCTCTGCCATAATGATCAGTCCCCGAGTTGGAAGCCCGACAGGTATACGACGAAGGACGGAAAGAAAGTCGGATTTGATCCTGAACAGGCCTACGAGAAAATCAAACATCCTGATCCCAAAAAGCAGAAGTAACCTGTTTTCCAAAGTTTGTGATGATCGCAAGGGCGGACCGTCGTGTCCGTCCTTGTTGTCTTGCAGTAGAGCATAAAATGGATTATATCGATCCACTATGAGTGAGACCCCTGAGACAAACAGAGCGATCAAGCCCGGGCGGGGTAATCCCGTTACTCGGTTGCTGGGCTCACTGGTATTCGCCCTGACGGTGGTCTTGTTGCTGGCGTTGGCCTGTATTGCCGGCACCTTGGTCCCGCAAGGGACGCAGGTGGAATCCTATCTTGCGCAGCCAGGCGGGCATCCCGTTCTGGGAGTCTTGTCGGCGTTGGGGTTGACAAGGATGTTTTATTCCTGGTGGTTTATAGGGTTGTTGTTTGCCCTGGCGGCCAGCCTCATGGTTTGCACAGGCCGGCGCTACCGCGCGATCAGTCGTGTCACGGGTGCGGCCCGACTCAGGGTGGTCGGATCGTTCATCACTCATGTCAGCCTTCTTCTGGTTCTGGCGGGTGGTATGGTGCGTGTTATCTGGGGGCAGAAAGGTGTGATTCAGTTCCATGAGGGACAGGCGGTCAATAGCGTGGAGAGCAATGAGGGCGCCATGCCTTTGTCTTTTTCAATCCGTCTTGTTAAATTCGAGTTGGAGTTTCATGAAAAGCCGGAGACTTCGGCGGCCCCGATGGAGAAATTGATGGTGGAGTGGGCGGAAAAAAATCTACTGGTCCAGTTTCCGGTCGACTTGAATGTGGAACATTCCGTGGCGGCGGCGGATTCAGGCGCCTCTTCCGCGTTCAAGGTCACGGTGCTCCGGCATCTGGCGGATTTTTCCGTGGATTCCGAGACGGGCGAGGTGAGGGCCCGTTCCGAGGCCCCCCACAATCCCGCTTTGCAAATCCGGATTGTGGGATCGGGGGTCACCAATACGCAATGGGTGTTTGCGCGGTTTCCGGATTTCGGCGGTGAACCTGGTTCGGGCGCGGCCATGCCACTCAGATTCCGTTATTATTCGGCTCCGGCGGAGGAATCGGGCAACAGGGGAACCATCAAGTCCTTCAAGAGTATGATCGAAGTGATTGAAAACGGATCCGTGGCGGCGACGCGGACGATCGAGGTCAACGCCTCCTTTTCCTGGCGGGGTTATACCTTCTATCAAACCAGTTACAATCCCGATGATCTGACGTGGAGCGCCTTGCAGGTGGTTCGCGATCCCGGTGTTCCGATTGTCTATGCGGGCTTTGTATTGATGATGGCGGGGTTGACAATGGTATTTTGTGTTGGCCCCTGGCTCGCAGGGCAGGGCCGGACGGCGGGAGAAGTTCCATGAAAATGATGGTGAATCTGACCATGCTCTTTAATACGGGTCTCGCGGCCTATTTTTGCGCCATGGTTTGCGCGGTGACCGGCTTGATGTCGCGGAGGATTATTTTTGACCGGATCGCCAACGGACTGATCATAGTCGGGGTTTCCGTTCAATCGGTTTATCTGGGAATGCGGTGGGTGGACGCCGGACGGGCCCCCTTCAGTAACATGTTTGAATCGCTTGTCCTTTTCGGGTGGACAGTTTCGGTGGTATACTTGTTACTTCGTCTTCGCACCAGAATCCCCTGGTTGGCAGCGGCTTCCGCGGCGCTTTCCGCTTTGGCCCTGGCGCATGCCAGCACTTATGAATCGGATATCCGTCCGCTGATGCCGGCGCTTCAAAGTAATTGGCTGTCGTTTCATGTGATGACCTGCTTTCTGGGATATGGCGCCTTTGCGATATCGGCCGTGGCCGCGGCGGGATATTTGATTTCCAGCCGCCGGGCCAGCACGGTTCAAACAGAGACCCGTCAAACGCTTGAAACGATTGTCGCGCAGACCATTTCATTCGGTTTTTTGTTCCTGACCCTGGGAATATTAACGGGGGCGGTTTGGGCTAATTCGGCGTGGGGAACCTATTGGTCCTGGGATCCCAAGGAGACCTGGTCGCTGATCACGTGGCTGATCTATGCAGCCTTCTTGCATTTCAACTTCATCCGCGGCTGGCGCGGGCGGCGCGCGTCCTGGATTTCGATTATCGGATTCGTTTCGGTATTGTTCACTTATTACGGGGTTAATTTCCTGTTAGCCGGTTTGCATAGTTATGCCAAACAATAAGCATGGAGCTAGGTGATGCGAAAAAGAACTATTCTTCTCGGCTCGCTGGTGCTGGCATTGGGACGATTCGCGGCCGGGCAACCTGAAATCTCGCTGTCGGGACTCGTTTTGGAAACGACGAATGCCAGCCGTTACACCTATGTGCAGATTGACACCGGTTCGGCCAAGATCTGGATGGCGGGTCCCAAGACAGCGCTTAAGGTTGGCGATTGCGTGACCGCCAAAGGGACAACCCCCAATGCGAATTTTTACAGCCCGACCCTGAAGCGGAACTTCGATGAGCTCTATTTTGTCGAGGCGATCAATCCGTGTCCTGCCGGCTCCTGCGCCAAGGGTGTGATGACCAACGGTGCCTGCGCCAGCGGCGGCGCGTGTGCCAAGGAGATGGCGGCGGCTTGTCCGAATGGCAGTCAGCCTGGGCCCCATGCTGCCCCTGCGGCGCCTGCGAATGTTGCCGCTGCGGTTGCTGTTGAACTCGTGCCAAAGGCACCTGGCGGTAAAACGGTGGCCGAAATCTGGGCAGAGAAAGATGCGCTGGCAGGTAAGCAGGTTGTTGTGCGAGGCAAGGTTGTTAAAGTCACACCCAACATCATGGGGAAAACGTTTATACACTTGCGCGATGGCACGGGCGCAGAGGGATCCAACGATCTGGTGGTGACCACCAAGGATCAAGTGGTCATCAAGAGCATTGTTACGGCCAGTGGAATCTTGACCAAGGACAAGGATTTTGGCGCCGGCTACATGTATGACATCATCATGGAAGATGCGTCCGTGACGGCGAAGTAGTGCTCGGCACAAATTGTTCTGTGGCGCAAACCTCTACCGTCAGTCCGCCTTTGCGCCAGGTGTATGGTTTTTGAACAAAGGGGCATATCAACCAGTTCTTTCCATGCGGATAGAGTTGGCGGAAAATCTTCAAGCTGTCAGGCTCGAAGGCGTCGGGGTTGATTTTCGCTTCCACGGCGTCGACATTGCCGCCAGTGCTTTGGATGACAAAATCGACCTCGTGCTGGCTTTTGTCCCTCCAATAATGGATCGTCGCCGGCGGGTGGGCAGCGCGAATTTCGTCTAGCACCAAATTCTCCCACAGGAGACCGCGGTCGCGCTCACGAATCGATTCCCATCCGCGTGTATAGG
>Ga0118677_10012484_pt1 | contig 12453 bp, 8 predicted proteins | sample AliMusrvi5mmetaG_FD_86154 | JGI IMG/M metagenome (GOLD analysis project Ga0118677, IMG submission 86154)
CCGACGGATCGTCCAAACTGACCGTCAGGTGATGCCCCCAACGCAGGTTCTCGGGTCCGGTATAGAGGTAGGATCGGAAATGCGTTTCGTTGGGCAGGGTAAATTTCCACACCGTCAGCGCCACCTTGATCTCCGCGACCTCATTCGCGCCCGCCTTGACCCGGAAGGTTCCCGTGTATTCGCCGGGTTTGGCGTCTTCCGGCACATAGATATCCGCCCACACCGGCTGATTGCGGCCGGCGCCGATGGCAAACGGCGCCCCGTATTTCTTCGCCGCGAACGGAACCATCTGGGTCGGATGCTCGCCGGCTGTGACGCCGGGGAAAATATCCTTCGGAGAGCTCCGCGAGGTGACCTTCACGTTGAGGTAATGCTCGACGAACAAGTCCACATTCGCCGCCGGAATGACCGCAGCGCCGGGTCCCTTGAGATCGCCGGCAACAACCGTGACGTCCTTCAGTTCGTCCTGCGCGCTGCGAATGGCGATCTGGAACGCGACGTATTCATTGCGCGCGCTGCCGAGCGTAACGGTCTTGGTGGCGCCATTCCAGATCAGGTTCTTGTCCTGCGGCGCATCGCCCGGTTTCACCTTGGTGGACTCGCCCACGCACCAAATCGACGGTTGCGCAACCGCAAGGTTCGCGCCCATCGAGAGCGCGCATATCATCAACATCAGACTTTTCATCCTACCGTCTCCTTTGGGTCACTTTTTGAAACAATCCGAAACAGCCGATGGGTTCCATCCCCCGATCGCACATTCATTTGTTCTTAATTATGATCTTGGCCGTGCTCCGTGTCCAGCGCGTGTTCTGCGGGGGGGCTCGAGCGCGTGGAAGGGATTGGACACAGAGCGCACAGAGAAAGCCAGAGAACACGAAGCGGGGAGGGCGTCGCCATAGGCGCAAGTCAGCGTTGACGGCGCCATTTCGGGCTTCTTTGACAGGATTTTGCAGGATTTTAAACACATGAGATCGGTGTCGGGCAATCCTGTCGAATCTTGTTAATCCTGTCAAAAAGGTGTCGCCTGCCAAAGGTCGTTAACTTTGACATGCGCTCTTGCGTACACGGCCGATTGACAATGCCCGTGCAGCATCCTACATTCCCCGGCATGTCCAAGGAATTCAGCATTCCCGTCACGACTGCGATCCGGTTCTTACGCGACAAGGGCGCGGCGTTCGCGCCGGCGACGTACGACTACATCGAGCATGGCGGCACACGCCACGCCGCGGCGGAACTCGGCGTGGACGAACATGCGACCGTGAAGACCATCGTGCTGGAGACGGAAGCCAAACAGCCGCTGCTCGTGCTGATGCATGGCGATTGCGACATCTCGGTCAAGCAACTGGCGCGCATCCTGAACACCAAGGCGGTCGTCCCCTGCTCTCCCGACACCGCCACCCGCCACACCGGGTACCTGGTCGGCGGCACCAGTCCCTTTGGCACACGCAAAGCGCTGCCAATCTATGCGGAAGCCACGCTCTTCGACCTGCCGCAGATCTGGATCAACGGCGGCCGCCGCGGTCTGCTCGTGAAGATTGCGCCGTCCGTGCTGGAACAGCTCCTGCCCGTGACGCGCGTGCAGGTCGCCATCGCCCCGGAAACACGAGCGGCCGCTGGATGACAGGGACAAGCGTCTGCCCGGAAACTGCCGAGATACGACGGGCACGAACGCGAATTCCATATGCTGACCCAAGCGCTTGCGGGCACCGGGGCCGGTGCCCCTCCTTTGGGAAAGACAAGCAGTGATTGACACATGAACTGGAGGGCGGTCGGCCTCGACCGCCGCGGCCTATCAACGCTGATGTCACCGCGGCTTCAGGACGTGCAACCCGGTCGTCACAGCCCAGGCATCGTCCACCGGAATGCGCTTGAGTTCGTGTCCCGGCCCCCAGGAGTCGGAATAGAGCAGCTCGCTCGTCTTGTCGTTGTACCCGACGATCAACCGCATGTGGCCGTAGGTTCCGGGCGGATTGATCGGCGGCACCTCCGGAAACTTGCCCACGATGCAGGACCAGAACAGCGGCACGCCTTCGGCGGTGTAGGTTTTGACGTCCTTCTTGAACTGCGCCAGTTCCTGCGCCTGTTTGACCCTGACCTTGCGGAGCAGCGCCGCGTCCATTTCCTCGTAGACATGCGTCACGTTGATGACATGCCCGATCTCCACCGCCGTCTTGCCGACTCCCTTGGCCGCATGATTGTACTCCTCGATCAAGTGCAGCAAACTCTTGTAGTCCAGTTTGATGATCGGCTTCAAGTCCAGCGAGAAGCGCTGACCAATCGCTTCCAGCGCCTTGATCATGCCGTCCTGCGAAGTGCCTTCCTTGGCGGCCGTGTCGGCCAGTTGCGCGATCTGATGCTGATCCACCGAGCGTCCATAGTACCGCAGCAACCGCTCCGCGGAAGCGGCCGCGCAATACCCCTTCTCGCCTTGGTCCACCATCGGCACGCCACCAACCCAGACGTCGCCCGTGTCGGACTTCCGCACATTCTTCTTGATGGAGAGCGTGCTGGCGCCGGGGATCCAGCTTACCGTCGTGGAATCTTTTGCAACCTGCAGTTCGCTGTTCACACGCGACAGGGTGATTTTGAGGAATTCCGCTCGAAACGAGAAGTTTTCGCCTTCCTGATGCCGTGGCGCCACATAAGCCCTTGTCAGTTGCGCGGCGCAGGGCGCCTTGATCCAGGTATGTTTGCTGACAACATAATTCGCGCGGTCCTTGGTCGTCTCCTCCACGGGACTGCCCGTATTGCCGGCCCAGCGCGTCAGGCCATCGCTCAAGGTCTTGCAAAGTTGCTGGAACGCGACTTCATCCAGCGTCCCGGCGTCGCCCCGGTTATAGATCGAAAGCTCGATGCGCCTGACGGCTCCCTTTTCGAAATAGAACAGCGCCTCCCAGACCCGCTGCCCGTTGAACGTCAGCCGCTTGTCAACCGAACGGGCGCAATCCCGCTGTTGCGACACGTAGCCGAATCCCATCGGCGTATAGGCCAGCATGACGTCCGCCGACGATTCGTTCCAGACGTCCGGCGAGGTCATCAGACGGTCGAGTTCCGTCGACGCATCGATCGCCCAGACCGTCCCGGCCGCAAAAAATGCAGCCAGATATGTTCCCCAAATGCCTGTTTTCATCCCGTCGCGCACCCTTTCCACACCTTCACCAACTCCACCACCCGCACCACGGCATCGGCCTGCGGGATGGTGACAACCAGTTCGCCCTGCACATAGAGGCCGAAAACGTCTTTTCCTCCGGCCAGCGCGATATCCGCCTCGCGCGCTTCACCCGGCCCGTTCACCACGCACCCCATCACCGCTACGTGCGGCCGCGGCGCCGTGGGATTGGCGCGGTAGTGCGATTCCAGTTGCCGTTCGATCTCCTGCGCCACGCCGGCCACGTCCACCTGCGTGCGTCCGCAGGTCGGGCAGGACGTAACCGCCGCGCCCGGCGCGCGCAGACCGAACGCGCGCAGCAATTCGACCCCCACGCGCACCTCCTCGCGCGGATCGGCCGTGAGCGAGACGCGGATGGTGTCGCCGATCCCCTCCTCCAGCAGCACGCCCATGGCCGCGCAGGAACGAACCGTGCCTGCCAGGAAGGTTCCCGCTTCGGTCACGCCCAGATGCAGCGGGTAGTTCGTCCGCTCGGCCAGCAGGCGATACGCCGCAATGGTGCGCGCCACGTCGGAAGCTTTCACCGAAATCTTGATCTCGCGGTAGTCCGCTGCTTCGAGCATCGCCACATGGCCGAGCGCGCTTTCGACCAGCGCCTCCGGCGTGGCGGAACCGTGGTGCGCCAGAATGGACTTTTCCAGCGAACCGGCGTTGACGCCGATGCGGATCGGGATTTTTCGCGGCCGCGCCGCCGCCACCACGGCGCGCACATGCTCGACGCCGCCGATGTTGCCGGGATTGATGCGCAGGCCGTCTACGCCCGCTTCGATGGCGGCGATGGCCAGGCGGTAATCGAAATGGATGTCCGCCACCAGCAGCACCTGCACCTGGCGGCGAATCTCCGCCAGCGCGGCCGTGGCGGCGGCATCCGGAACCGCCAGGCGCACGATATCGCACCCCAGTTCAGCGACCGCGCGGATCTGCGCCACCGTGGCGGCGACGTCGCGCGTGTCGGTTTTGGTCATGGTCTGCACGCTGACCGGCGCATCGGCGCCGATGGCCAGTTTGCCGAGCATGATCCGCCGGGTCGGTCGGCGTGCAGGGGTCATGGCGTCCTCCTCGACACGCTCGCCAAATCGGCATGGCGGTGGAATAATCTCTTCGCGCCACGGGGTGGCGCTCCCACATTTTGGGAAACCCCCACAGATGTGAGGACACCACTTAATTGCAGGGACAGGGTATCCACTACAACACCAAGTATAGATCCGAAAATGCCAGCCATTTGTGGGAGCGCCACCCCGTGGCGCGATTTTCCAAAAACTTTTGCGGCCGCGCGCATCACGGATGCATCCCTTTTTCGGACGGCGCGTTGGTGGAACTGCCGGCGGACGTCGTCGTGTGCGACCAGGGCCAGAACCGGTCTGTCCACCGCCGCACGACCGGATCGCGTACGATCAGCAGCAGCATCAGGCCGATGAGCAGCACCGCGAAGAAATTGATCACCACGGCCATCACCTTGGGATGGAACTTGCGGCGGGTGACCATCTCCAGCACCGCAAACAGCACATGTCCGCCATCCAGCACCGGAATGGGGAGCAGGTTGATGATGGCAAGGTTGATGCCGATCATGCGCAGCAATCCCAGACAGTTGAGCAACCCGCTTTGAATGGCTCCCCAGAGCACCACCACGATCGTGGGCATGCCGCCAACCGCGTTGGCCGCGCGTTGCGACTCGCCCTTGTGCTGCGGAAAGACCAGGGCGCGCAGGAGGCGAAAGACCGCCGAGGCATCTCCCTTGATCTGCCGTCCGGGTTTGCTGTACTGCATCCAGGGCGGCACGTCGAGGAAGGTGTCCCCTAGGTGCACGCCAATCACCGCTCTCCCGGCCGCCAAGTCCATGCGCGGCGTCAGCGCGAGGGTCATCGGCTTGCCATCGCGTTCCAGGGCGAGACGCACCGTATTGGTGCCGTTGCCGGCCATGTAGTCCACAAACTGCTGCGCGCCGACAATCGGCAGGCCGTTCACCAGCCGCAACGAGTCGCCGGCCTTCACCCCGCCCGCCTCCGCCACGCTGTTGGAGACCACCTCGCTCACATGACAGAGGCTTTTCGGAGCCAGCCCTTCGATGGCGCTCAAGTTAATCCCGGCGTTGGTCAGGGTCATCAGCGGCACGCGCAGGTTGCGCAGGACGCCGTCCTCGTTCACGCTCAGCGCCACGCCCTGTGCCGGGTCGCCCACGAGATGGCATTCGATCATGAAATCGTACCAAGTGGCGACGCGTTCGCCGTTGACCCGCTCGATCACCTGCCCCGGCCGCAACCCGGCGAACCAGGCGGGCGAGTTGGTCTCCACCGTTCCGATCAGGGTGCTGGCGCCGCCGGTGACGGCATGCGGCGCCAGATAGATCCACCACGCCAGCACCACTGCCAGCGCCACGTTGCCCAGCGGACCGGCAATCGCGACGATGATCCGCTTCCAGGGCGCGGCGGGCGGGAGCACGCGCGGCAGTTCCTTCTCCTTGTCCCCAGCTTCCGGCTGATGCTCGCCCTGCACCGTTTCCATACCGGACGGATCGAGTTGCGGAATGGCGACATAGCCGCCCAGGGGGATTGCGCTGATCCGGTATTCGATGCCGTTGATCTTGCGTTTCCAGAGCGCAGGACCGAACCCCAGCGAGAACACATCCACCACCAGCCCCAGCCGCCGCGCGGCGAGGAAGTGTCCCAGTTCGTGGACGAAGATCACCAGCCCGACCAGCAGCATGACCAGCACCACACGGCCGGCAATCGAAAGAATGTGCATCCAATCCATTGGTTCCTGCTTTCTCTCCTCACGGTGTCATCGGTCAATAGAGCAAGGTCAGAAATCGTGTGGCCGCAGGCGAATCGAACACGAAGGAAGCGAAGCGTTCACGAAGGACACGAAGCGGGGCATTGGCGCCGCCTTGCGGCGGCAAAAACAACCATACACCTTCGCGTTCTTCGTGCGTCCTTCCTCCACTTCGTGTCCGCATTTGCCCTAATTTACGGCCACACTATTACTTAACTTGCTCTACTTCCGTCGAAATCGACTCTGCCTAACAGTCTTCAGCCTAACAGCCTTCTTCTCACGCCTCGCAGCACTGCGCCGCGGCCTCGCGCGCCCACTGGTCCACGGCGAGAATGTCGTCGAGCCCACCGATGGCCATACGTTCATGCCGGCCCAGCACCTGCTCGACCGTCTGCCAGATGCCCGAAAAACTCGTCTTCCCCGCCAGAAACGCCTCCACGGCAATCTCGTTGGCCGCGTTCAGCACAGCCGGACAGGTGCCGCCAGCCGCTGCCGCCTGCCGCGCCAGCCGCAGACAGGGAAACCGCTGTTCATCCGGCGCCGCAAAATGCAGGCGCGCCAGACGGGAAAGTTCCAGCAACGGCATGTCCACAGCGGCGCGGTCCGGCCAGGTCAGCGCGTACTGGATCGCAAAACGCATGTCCGGCGGCGAAAGCTGCGCCAACCACGCGCCATCCACGAATGCGACGAGGGAGTGTACCACGCTCTCGGGGTGTACGACCACGTCCACGCGTTCGAGCGGCACGTTGAACAGCCAGCGCGCCTCCATGATCTCCAGACCTTTGTTCATCATGGTGGCCGAATCGATCGTCACCTTGCGTCCCATGGCCCAGCGCGGATGCGTCAGCGCCTGCTGGATGGTGACTTGCCCGAAATCGATCTCCGGGCGGCTGGCAAATGGGCCGCCCGAGGCGGTCAGCAGCAGTTGGCGCACGCGCGTCTCCGCGGCCTGCGTGGCGGGCGCATCCGCCGGCCGGACACAATACGGCGTGTAGACCGGCGATTGCAGGCACTGAAAAATTGCGCTGTGCTCGCTGTCCACCGGTAGAATGCGCACGTTGCGACGCGCCCGCGCAGCCATGACCAGTTCACCCGCCGCAACGAGCACTTCCTTGGTGGCCAGGGCTACGTCGCGTCCGGCCTCGATGGCGGCCAGTACCGGCCGCAGTCCGGCCATTCCGACCAATGCGCAAAGCACAATGTCCGCGTCCGCCGCAGCGGCCAGTTCCACCACGCCCGCATCTCCCGCCAGCACGCGCACGCCGGGCGGGGCCAGGCGGCGAGCCTCTGCGGCGGCGGCGGGATCGCCCACCGCCACCTGCCGCACGCCGAACTGCGCGGCCTGCTCCAGCACGCGCGCCACGTGGGTGCGCGTCGCCAGACCCGTGATGCGCAGGCGGTCCGGCAGCGCGGCGGCGACGCGCAGGGCGCTTTCGCCGATCGAACCGGTGGAACCGAGGATGATGATGGAGCGCATGGGGGCAAGGAGAGTTGTTTAGGCTGTAGGCTGTTAGACTGTTAGGAAGACGCGAAGTTCGCGCCTCAAACCTTTGCATTACATCTTCCTTACAGTCTAACAGCCTACAGCCTAAACACCTAAAAAGCTACTGTTCCGTTCTCGGACTAGAGTAAGGGAAGCAACAGGTACAGCACCACCGGCGCGAAGAGCAGGCTGTCGAACACATCGAGCAACCCGCCCAGTCCCGGAATGACGCTGCTGGAATCCTTTGCTTTGACCGACCGTTTGAACATCGACTCGACCAGATCTCCCAGCACGCCCACCACGCCCAGCAGCAGCCCGAGTGCGGCGGCCACGGAAAGGCGCATGTGCGTCAACGGCGTCACAGGCACCACGTCCGGCCAAGAACGGGCAACCAGAACAGCCCCCATGCTGAAGATGACTGACAGCACCAAACCTCCTGCCAGCCCTTCCCATGACTTGGCCGGCGAGATGCGCGGGAACATCTTGTGCCGTCCGAACGTCATGCCGGCGGCGTAGGCGCCAACGTCGGTAAACTTGACCACCAGCGAGGCATAGAACGCAAGGAAGATGCCGCCGCGACTCAGCGTGAGCGGACCAAGCACATTCCATTGCGCCAGGCGGATGTAAAATCCCATCAAAAACGGCACATAGAAGAGCCCCAGCAGCGTGATAGCCGCAGACTCCATCGGGCGTTGGGCGCGGGTGTCGAACAGGATTTGCACCAGCAGCAGGATGCCGCCGCCGGCCAGCAACAGCGCCTCCAGGCGGGCGCCATTGGCTCCGGGCAAAACCGAAAAGAGAGTCACCAGCCAGAGCGCGCCCAACGCCAGTCCGATCGGCCGGCAGGTCGTGAAACCGCCCCGCTCCGCCAATTTGTAGAACTCCCATTGGCAAAGCGTGGAGCAGGCCAGCAGCACCGCAAAAAGCCCTTCCGACGGCATATAACGCAGCGCCACGGCCCAGAACGCGCCGACCGTGACACCGACCAGAACACGTTTTACGATTTGTTTCATCGCGCTCGACTACTCCGTACCAGCAGGCGTCGCAGAGCTCCGCCCTCCATTTCGATCACAATCGGGTTGCCAAAAATTGGAGGGGCGAGCTCTGCGAGCCCCGTTGTAAAAGCAACCCCCCTCGCCATGCCCCTTCTCATTTCCCCGCCTTCTCATCCACGCGCCCATAGCGGCGCTGCCGCTGTTGGTAGGCTTCCAGCACCGCGCGGAAATCCGGTTCGCGGAAATCCGGCCACAGCACGGGCGTCACGTAGAATTCGCTGTAGGAGCATTGCCAAAGCAGGAAGTTGCTGATGCGCATCTCGCCGCTCGTGCGCACAATGAGGTCGGGGTCCGGCACATCGGGCGCATAGAGATGCGCCGTAATGGCGGCTTCGTCGATGGCTTCGGGACGGAGCGCGCCGCGCTTCACTTCCTCGGCGATGGCGCGCGTCGCCTGCACCAGCTCCGTGCGTCCGCTGTAGCTCAACGCCAGGATGAGCTGGCCGCGGGTGTAGGCGGCGGTGGCGCGCTCGACGCGCTCCAGTTTGCGCACGATGGCCGATTCCAAATCGCTGCGCCGCCCGATCACGCGCAGGCGCACCTGGTGCTCGTGCAATTCGGGCTCGTTGTCGCGGAGAAACTTCTTCAGCAGCGACATGAGTCCGAGGACCTCGGCCGGCGGGCGCGCCCAGTTTTCGGTGCTGAAGGCGTAGAGCGTGAGATACTTGACGCCGGCATCGCGGCAGTAGCGGATCACGCAGCGCACCGTCTCCGCGCCCGCCTCGTGCCCCTTCAGGCGGGAGAGGCCGCGCTGCCGCGCCCAGCGCCCGTTGCCGTCCATGATGATGGCGATGTGCGCGGGAATGTTGTCGGGGGAAGAAGGCATATTGGTCAGTACAAATGAACCGCAGATTGACGAATGCCGAACCGCAGAATCGCGAAGTTCTCCTCTGCCTAACAGCCTTCAGCCTACAGCCTATAAACCTAACCGCAGCGTCGTCTCGCGGCCGGGGCCGACGGACAGCACGCCCAGCTTGCCGCCGATCAGTTCCACCAGCCGCTCCACGTAGGCGCGCGCCTGGGGCGGCAGGTCCTCGTAGCGCGTGACCTGGCTCGTGGTCTGCCGCCAGCCGGGCATCTCCTCGTACACGGGCTTGCAGCGCTGAAAGGCCGCCAGGCTGGCCGGCATGGTGGTGATGCGCTTGCCGTCGCATTCGTAGGCCGTGCAGATCCGGATGGTCGCAAACGTATCCAGCACATCCAGTTTCGTAAATGCCCAGAGATCCACGCCGTTCACCATCTGCGCGTAGCGTCCGACCACGGCATCGAACCAGCCGCAGCGCCGCGGGCGGCCGGTGGTGGCGCCGAATTCGCCGCCGCGCTGCCGCAGATTCTCGCCGGCGGCATCCGTCAACTCCGTCGGGAACGGTCCTTCGCCCACGCGCGTAGTGTAGCACTTGATCACGCCGACCACGCGGTCGATCCGGCGCGGGGAAAGACCCGAGCCCGTGCAGGCGCCGCCGGAGGTTGGGTTGGAGGAGGTCACGAACGGGTACGTGCCGAAATCCACGTCGAGCATCGTTCCTTGCGCGCCTTCCAGCAGGATGCTGTGACCGGCGCGATCGGCCGTATGCACGATCTCGACCGAATCGGCAATGTACGGCGTCAGGGCGCGCGCCGCATCGGCGTACGTGCGCTGCAATTCCGCCGCGTCGAGGGGGGGCGCGCCCAGCACCGCCAGCGCCTGATTGGCGGCGGCGACATTGGCGGCCAGCCGCTCGGGAAAGTCGCGCGCAACCAGGTCGCCCATGCGCAGGCCGCAGCGGCAGACCTTGTCGCGGTAGGCGGGCCCGATGCCGCGGCCGGTGGTGCCGATGCGCTTGCCGGCGTCGCGCGCGGCCTCGTCGGCCTTGTCCAGCGCATTGTGGTAGCGGAGCACCATGTGGGCGCGGTCACTGACGCTCAGGCGCCCCTGGACCACGATCCCATCCTTCTCCAGCGTGCGAATCTCCTCCAGCAGCGCCAGCGGGTCCACGACCACGCCGTTGCCGATCACGCAGCTTTTTCCGGGGTGCAGAATGCCGGAAGGGACGAGATGCAGGACGAACTTGCGGCCGGCGACGATCACGGTGTGGCCCGCATTGCTGCCGCCCTGGTAGCGCACCACCAGGTCGGCCTGTGCGGTCAGCACGTCAATGATCTTGCCCTTGCCTTCGTCGCCCCACTGGGCGCCGATCAGAACGGTATTCGGCATGATGATACTTTCGCTGCACACGCGCCACGCCGGTCGGCGCACACCGCCCGAAGCTAATCCCCGGAAATATTTCAATATAGGCGAAAAACAGCCGCGTGGCCAGCGCGCGATATCATTTGCGCTGCAGACGCGCGATCGCCGCCTTCAGATCTGTCAGGTCGCGGCGGTCGGAAACGGAAAACGATGTGTCGGGCCCGACGGCGGCAAGGGCTTTGGCCGCGGCGGCCGGGTCGTTGCGTTTCACGGCCAGCAGGGCGTCCACCAGAAAAAGCCGCGGATCGGCATCGCTCATGCGGTGGGATTCCGCCAGCGCTTCGGCGGCGGCATCGAGTTTGCCGGCCAGTGTCAGCACATACGCCAGCGTGGACCAGCCTTCATAACGATCCGATGCGATTTTCGTGGCCTGTCGCGCGATGCGCTCGGCCTCTTCGAGCTTCCGGTTGCGGCACAGCGCCTGGGCAAAGTTGTTCAGCGCGTCGGGCGTAGGCGTCGGCGCGGTGGCGCTGCGGCGCAGGTAGGGTTCGGCGTCCTCGTATTGCGCCTGCTCGAGGCGGATGGAACCGATAATGAAGTTGGCGAACGGGTTGTCCGGTTGTTGCCGCAACAGCACCAGCGCATGAGCCTCGGCCGCCGTCTGATTCTCCATGGCGGCATCGAGCATCAGGATCACTTCCTGCAGCGCCTGCACATCCGGACGGATGGCGGCGGCGCGCTGGAAGCAGAGTTGCGCGTTCTTATAGCCCGCCTTGCCCTTGCTCTGCCAGATACGACCCTGAATCACGAGGGGGAAATAGAGATCGTCCTTTGCGCCGCTGGCTCTTTTTGCCAACTTGGGCAGGACGATGGTCTCGACGGTGTTCACCTCGTTTTGTTCGATCATCACCATGGCCAGCATGGCCAGAACCATGGGGCTGACGTCGGGTTCGTCGGCAAGTTCCTGCAGAATGATGCGCGCGCGCGGCAGGTCGCCCGACACAAGATAAAGCGCGGCCCAGTCCTGGCGAAGCAGGCGTTTGGAAGCTCCGGCGCCTTCGCCTGTTTCGAGAATCTTACGGGCTTCATCCACAATGTTCCGCCGGAGCGTCAGGCGAACCAAGCCGGAAATGGCCGCCGTGTTTTTGGGGTCTTTTTGGAGCACGTTGCGATACTCATTGGCGCTCTGGATGAAGTCGCCGCGCATTTCGTGCAAGGCCGCAATCATCGCCGCCATGCCCAGGCGCTTGGTTTCGTCCGGTTGCATGGCGTAGGCGCTGCGCAAACCCGCAAGCGCCGAGCCAGGGGTGCTCGACAAAGCCCAAGACCACCCCATTTGAACGAACATCTCGCTGTTGCGCACGTACCCGTAATACCGGCTCAGCGCCCAGAGCGAGTAGCGCTGCGAAGGGTCTTCGACCTTGCGGCGCAACTCGGATTCGATGGCATTTTTCACCTCCGGGTGCAGGCCGCGGGAGACCATTCCGAACAGGTTCAGCAGGGCGCTGATGTTTTCCGGGTCGATGGTGTGCGCCTTCTGATAGGCAAGAAACGCCTCTTCGTGACGACCGAGGTCGTCGAGAGTCACGCCCAGGTTGTTCTCCACAAATGCGAGATGACGCCGCACCGCGAGGCGATAACGGTACGACATCTGATGCGGAGACCCCGGTCCGGCTTTCAGGAATGGCGCCCATTGTTTCCAGAACGCCTGTTGCTCGTCCGCAAGATCGCGGTTCTGAAGTGCGGAAAGATCACGGACGCCGCCGTAGAAAAGAATCTCGGGGACGGGGATCCAGCGAGACCCGTACCA
>Ga0118677_10012485_pt1 | contig 12452 bp, 6 predicted proteins | sample AliMusrvi5mmetaG_FD_86154 | JGI IMG/M metagenome (GOLD analysis project Ga0118677, IMG submission 86154)
CCATAGAACGCGTTCTGTTTGCCAGTCACCGGGTTCAGGAATTCGCCCTTGAACAGCCCGCCCGTCGAGAACGTCACCTTCGTCGTCGCGTGCTCGGCGAAGACCGTCCCATCCGAGGCGATGAAGATCATCTCCGATTGGTTGGTCGCCAGGTTCGCACCGGACAGCGCCAGCGTGCCGGTCACCATGCTGGGCAGCGCCTTGGCCGATTTGACAAAGGCCGATCCTGTAATGTTGGTCGTGCTGGTGAACCCGCTGTTATAGTAACCATTGGTCCAGCTGTTCTTGATCAGGCTTGTAAAAAGCAGTGAGGTTTCGTAAAAAGTGACAGAGGTTTAAAAAAACCTTCCCTAAAATTCGCACGCGTTTCAACGTGTGTTAAAGAGTCTTGAACCGACTATTCTAGGCTAATCCGATGGAGCGACATGTATGGACTGTTTTGCCATGGAAAGACTGCGTTATAGCCGTCCAGGAGGGTCACCATACACGCCTCACCCTCGTTGAATCCCCAAGCCTGCCCAAAATATCCGCTGGATGCCGGGCCGGACCACGTTAAAAACACCGTGCCCAGCAAGCACGTTAACGGGTTCAGCCAATGTGTGCCATTGACGGAAGTCCAATAAGCATCAAGGACGGGGATGCCCGGCCGGGGCGCCGTCTCGTAAGCCCCGCGAAAAAACAAATTGTCTCCGGCTCCTTCAAGGTAGAGGTCTTTCGTCCCAGTGCAATAGGCGCCGTCATACGCCCACACGTTGACGGGCATCAAAAGGACAGGAAGCAGCGCCGGCGCCGAGCTGCGCATGCCGTGGAACCCAACAACCGATTGTTCACATCGCAGAATTTTGAGAAACAATTCATGGTCATCGCCAGAGAATGCAATTGTCGTTGTCGCGTTATCCACACCATGCCCTGGAGTCACAGTTGGATGCATGACGGCCGTTGGAGTTCCGCCGACAGTGATAAATTCGACGTCTGCCACAACAGCCCAGCACATTCGATCAGGGTTCGTCCCTTCCCTGTTTTCCCAACGGTATGCAATAGAAGGCGTTCCCGCCTGTGTGTCGCCATCAAAGACGACCATCTTAAAATTCGCGTCCGCAACTGCTATAGGGTAAAACGCAGGCTGCGAGTAAAGCCTTCGCGCCGTGTAGTTCCCAGATCCGACGACGGATGTTGGATACGTGGTTGCACCGACCGGCCCGTGAAACTGCCGGGTGAACGCAGAGGGACCGTTCGCGTTGAAATAGCCAGCTTCGACAGACCCCATTTTCAATTCATCCAATTTGAATGGCCGGATTTGCTCCACACAAATGAAATCCCAACCGATAGAATCCGCCCACGTTTTGACGTCGTCCATGCTCACCCATTTGAAACCTGTGAACGCATTAACCAAATCTAACGACCCGACCGTCATCGTGTCCATTGAATCGGTGTTGAACAACGGCGCAATGGCAATCCCAGTCTGGCCGCCGTCTGGCGTGTTAGTCCCATCATCACTCACCGTAGCATGTCCACTATTCCAGGTTCCTCCATTGGTGACCAGACTACCCTCAGTCGGGTTTGTAATTGAACCACTCCAGTGCAGTGTCAACGCCGCATAGCTTGCCGGCGCCGGCTGCACGGCGTCCAAGGTGACAGAGATGCTTGAAATTGACGCGGTCATATGCAGCTCCCGCCACTTTGTTTGTGTCGCCATCAGGGTTGCCAACCCAGAGACGTCTGCCTCGGTTTTTATCGGTATCCCCAGAGCCGTATAAAGTCCGCCCGGAATGAGATTAATATTGGCCGGCCGGCCGCCTGCCCCGATGTAAGCGTCAGCAGGAACGATGGCCGTCCAGAATTTCAACGGGACAAGATTGCCGAGCAATCGTCTGGGACCCATCGTGTAGAATCCGGGAGGGAAGTGCGTAACGTAACTGGTCGACTGCCCAGTCGTGTCTACCCAAAACCACAGGCAATCGAGGTCCAACATTTTGCCAGCCGTGCATTGATTAACCAATTGCGCCAACCCGTTGAAATGCTCCACGCACGCCGGCAACATTCCGTAGATGTGTTCCCCATCGAAAGCATCGGTCAAAAGATGCGTTGTCGCGTTCGTGCCCCTCGCAACGTAGGAGTTAATGACCGAGGTTTCCAACGCGTAGAAATTCGGTATCCAAGCACGCTTCGACAGATATGGGGCGTATTGCGCCTGCGTGTAATCCGATCGCTGAAGCACACGCATCACAGCCAATTGCGACGACTGGGCGGCCCGAATAAATCCGGTAAAGTCGGCGCCGTCCTTATTTACCACATCACCAGCAATTGTTTTGCGCACCATGACCATTGGCGCTCGAGGATGATGGAACACACTCATTCGGGCGGCCCCGGTTGGCGCATAGTAGCCAAAGCCCATGCCCCGGAAATGGATCACGCGGGACCGGGTTTTGCCGGTCGAAGAGTAAGTCCATGGCTTCAGACAATTGTAATTATAGAGCGCGTTTCGGTCCGACGAGTAAGTGGATGTCGTGTGGTCAAATCCGGCCGTTGCGACGGTTTCGTCAAACGTGAGCAGTAGCCCCTCGGGCGTGCGTTTCACGGCCGCGTTGGCATAAGTGACATAGCTGTCGTCCTGGCTGCTCAAGCCGCTATTACCGAACCATTTCATGGACTTAAGTTCCCCAATGGTCGTCGACCATGTCGGCATCGTCACGGTCGCCCCTTGCCCGCCGACGTATGAGTCATAATTCACCGTCGACACGTTATTTGACCCAAACACGGACCCGAACGGAGAATAAATCGTTGTGTTAACCGTGTTGCGCGTGCGCTGCCAAAGGAGCGTCTGGCCAGCCGTTGTGTTCGGCTTATAACTCCCATCGGTCTCAAGCTTTTCAAACGGCGTGCTTGGGATGGTAAATGGCAAGTCCACAACGGACGAATACCCAGACGCCCATGACGTCCCGGCATAGGCGTTGACCAGCAGATTTGTCGAGATACCAATAAGCCGCATGATCTTTGTCGGGTCCGTGCAGCTCAACCGCAGGGATCCGCTCACATTAGTGACCGTGATCCCCTTCACCGAAAAGTCCGCAACGATAGTCGAATACCCATTGAAATCTACATAGCTCACGGTCGGGGCTGCATACGGGTTGGAATTGTCATTCGTGAGAATGAGAATGCGCCCTTTGTAGTGTATCTGGTCGCCAACCAAACAGGAGTCCGTCATGGCGGGCCACAGCGCAGGAACATCCGCAGACGTTCGGTCGCAGATGTTAGCCGCCTCGTTCACAATAAACCACGCGCGCGGAGGCAACTCGGACCCGCCTTCCATAAATTCCCCCTGGCTGAGAGCTCTCTTTTGTAAGCGCCTCACCCAGTCATAAATGAGCGATGGGTTGAAAACGTTATTCGACGCCATGGCGTCGCCGATCGCCCCAAGGGTCATATCATCCACATGTCTCGGATAGAACAGGGAACGCGGGTCGCCGGCGTGGTATCGAAAAAAGTAATTGTCCCCAGATTCCGGCGTCCACGGCGCGCCGGTCAACTCCCCAGTGAAGGCGTCGCGCGGCGCCACACGCCGAAATGTTTTGCACCCGTACGCAGGCACCGTCAAAACCGATGTTCCCCCACCTGGCAGACCGAACGTGACAGTTGCCGAGGTTGGGTTGATGTTGTGGACGCGCCAGAAAAAATACTTATTCCACGTGGCCGGGATTGTCAGCGACGTTTGTCCCTCCAAAATGATTTCCGCAACTGCCCAATCTAATCGTCGCTCGAGCGCAGACACACCCGTGCTGATCGTCTCATTCAGATAATAGGTCGTATGCGAGACCGAGCCATCCGGGTTGGTCACCGCGTGATCTACGGTGTGCGTTTGCAGCGACCAATCAAAAAGACCTCTTCCGTTTGGGCTGGCCGATGGCACATGCGCGGAAGTGTAGTAGGAGCTCGAAATCTTTGGAATCGTCACAATGCGGTTAACCGTGTCATACTTGTCAGAAGTGTAACCACCGGCTGTTTCCGTTGCCTGGATGGCCGCTGCCGCCGTCGTGAATTGCGAGTGATCATAAGCATACCCTTCAGCTGTCACACCGGAGGAAACGAACCCAGCGACGCACTGGCTGGCGAACACCTTGCCAGAACAGAAAAAAAACGGATTCCCAAACAGGCACATCGGCGTATAAGTCGTGGAGAACGATCCCGCCCCAACAAACGCCAGGATCGGGCTCTTGCCCCCGGCCAGAAGCTTGGAAAGTTTCCCCTCAAAACCGCCGCTTCCAAAGAAGAGATCGTTCATGCAGGCAGCTGTCATGCTGTCCCCTTGGTCAAGATAACTGATCATATCCAGCAAGGTGGGATCCGGGCCAGCACGCCATCATCAGCGGTTTTATGATATTTGTCAGAGGTTGGATGCGCCAAATACCATCGTGTTCCATCCAAATCGTAGACTGCCATCTCACGGAATTTGACCTCTCTTTTCTTGGCCTCATTAGTCGCGTCCAACGTCGTTATGGCATCCAAATCTGAGAGCTTCGGATTAAAGCTGCCGTAGCGCGTCTGTGGCTGGCCCACGGCGGGCTTTGGCGAGGAAATGGATAACTCCTGGGTCACTGCGCTAACGCGCGCCACACAGGCGCCGGCGCTGGCGCTTGAGGATTCATACCACGCCTGCTCAGACGAGAGCCGCCGGCCAGGCATGGAGTTCTCCTTGGGCACCCCTTTGGCGGATTCGATGGAGTTTAACCCTTCAGATCCGGTGAACTGCCGCTTGTCGCCAAAGAGGAAAAAATTGCGCGGGCCGCGCGCCGCGTTCGCTTTGGCAATCAGATCACCCTCGCCCAAATGCTTTGCCACACCCACCTTTGACGTGGTCGCATTACTCTCAAAATCATACTCCACGATCTGCACCTGGGCTCGCATCGTGGTGTATTCCTCGAGCGCTTTCGTCACATTGAGCACCTGGCCAATGCGCAACCGTCCGGTGATGTGCCGCTCACGTAGTCGATAGCTACCATCATACTGGGCAACACTGTCCAAATCGAAAATCGTTTTCGCCAGGCCAAAGGGGATATCCTCGCCAGGCAAAACCGAGGGTGTTTGGAAAAAATAACCCGTCGTTGCAATGGTCGTTAAACGCACTTTCGCGTGAAACTCCTTATTCAACCAGGTCTCAATCACCCGGCCATCCTCAGTGATTGGCTGTGCGGAAAACCGGCCGACAACTTCAGCCTCCTGGTACCCGGCTGATGAATCCATCCAGGGTGACCAGGTGCCGTCCAAAATCTCATAGCCCAGCGCCGTGGCTGAGTCCGATGTGGTAACGGTTACACCATTGATCGTGATTGTGCCACCGACAAACGCCGGCGTTGTTCCATCGGTCAACTTAGCAGCCAATTCCGGGCACTTACTCTGCCACCACGCCAGTGTATTTGGCGCGAACGGTTGAACCTCGATATACGCTTTCTCCTGCGAAATCTTCGGTCCCTGAAAATCGAACGTCTTCTTATTCACCCCGAACAGTTTTGAAGCGGCTTTGAGTGTGGCCCAAGTTGTTCCATTCGGGTTCCCGCTCGCATCCACATAGCCGGCATCGCACGCAATGTCATCGCGCAGCGCCTGGTAGGTGGCCGCAGGCTCCTGGACCGTGATTCGATAAACAAAATGCACAGCGCGCGGAACCAGGTCATCGCGTCGCGTGAATTGGATCTGCTCACCCGGGGAGCCCTTCGCCGGCAGGCTCACCGCCTCGAGCTGGTCGCGCGTCTTGCAATAGAGGGTTGGGGGCGAGGTTGAATAATCGAACCAGATGGACGTGCTGCCAAACCACGAAATCAGCCGCCGCAACGCCTGGCCGCAGGTGATGTTCGCCGCTGTGTCGTACGGGATCTTGAACGCCGGGAAACCACCGCCGCTGGTAAATTTGGCCTCGCCAGCCAGCGGATCCGCCGCCATCCGGTCAGTCAAGAGCGACAAAATATTAGTCACCTGCTGTCCCACGGTGATTTGCGCCCCGGTGTCATCCTGGCCGAGGGTTACATGCGAATGCCAGACATCCACGTATCCGGGGATCGAATTATCCCAGCTCTGTGATTTCTGCTCATACTGCATCTGGTCAAACCAGAATTCCCAAATGCCCTGGAACTTGTATTGCAGCCGCTGCATTTTGGGGGACGCAAACCGAAGCTCCTTGGCCCGGTAACCGATCCAAAATAACGTCCCGCCGGAATAAGTACCGTCATCGGAACGCTCACGCCCCACCCACAGTTTGACTTCCACGCCCCAGTCAAAAATAGAGGGGAAAGAAAACCCAGCCTGCACATCGCAGCCGAACGAATCCCCAGCCTGGTTGGTGCATTCCAGCGTGCATTTTACCAGCTTCCAGTCCGCAAGGGATTTCTCCACGCCGGCGCATTCCAAGGTGTAATAGAGTCGTGCCATAGCTCAGTGAAAATCGCGTTGCGTCTTACTGGTCGATATCAGTGCGTTTAGGTCGTTTTGAATGTCACGCACATGATCAGCCATGGCTTTATCGTGGGCGAGCAACTTTTTCACGATATCAAGAGTCTTCTCTAAAGTATTATTCAACTCGGGATGCTGCTCAAGCTGCCTAGTAACATCAGCCATTCGCTCCGCGATCGCGGCGTTGAGACCCGCCTTATTAGAACCAGTGGCGTTTACCTCTCGATCGCGCAGATACTGGATTGCAACTTCATCCTTAGCCATCCGTTCCCGTGCGCTTTCAGTCGCGTTTGTAAAATAGGATCCGTTAGGCCGTGGCGCCGGCGCCGCCGGTGGATGATTTTCCCGTTCAAGAGAGGCGGCTTTCGCCTGAGCGCGGGCGATTTCGCCATCGATCTTTTCGCGCTCCGCTGTTTCCTCGGCTGTCCATTTGTCCTTGCCATCCAGTTCCGCCTTGCGCTTCTTGGCAGTCGCCAATTCCTCAACGGCCTTTGTCTCCAAATTGAGATTATCCTCTTTCTTACGTCCGGCGGATTTTTCTTTAAGCTCAGAAGATGCCAACTCGTATTGCTGCGCTAAATCGTGAAACTTTTGTTTTGCCGCCTTCACTTCACCAGAGAGCTCATCAAGATTAAACTTCGCAGTCTCAGCAGCTTCTTGCAGGCCAGGGAGGCGGACTTCGGCCTTTTCTTTTGCACCTTTAGATTTCCGTTCAATACCAGCATATTCATCTATTTTTCCGAGCTTGTCGTATGCCATCTGATATTCAGAAAACGCCATCAAAGGATTCTCTGACCTCGCCATATAACTCGCGAATGTGCCCCCGCCTTGTCTTAATTGCTCCACTCCTTTTCCAGAGAAGTTTACGGAAAAATACTTTTCGATTTCCTCCCGTGCATTCTTAGCCGTTTCCTGATCCTTTTCCGCTTTGGTAATTTCCTCCTGCGTCTTCTTTACAGCCGCTTCCGCCTTAGTCTTCGCCTGGCGCGCGGCAGGCAGTTCAGATTCCCTTCCAGCATCCTTTTGCGCGGCGTCCATTTCCCGCTTTAGATTTCCAATTTTCTGAGCATCATCCGCATCAGCGGCCGCGCGTTTACGCCGGAGATGTTCCTCCTCAAGCGCGAAGAGCGCCTGGCGCTTCTCCACTTCGTTTGTGAAGGCGGCTTCGATCTGGGCGCGCGCGAGATTATATTCAGCGTCCCCCAGGCGCTCCTTGATGCCATGCAGTTCTTCAGCGCGCTTGATTTGCTGTTCAACGATTTCAAGATTGGTGCGAGGTCGGTTGATCGCCTCGATTTCCAATCTGAACTGGTGAGCAGCCAGCCGCGATTCATTGAACGCTTCCCGTTGGATTTTAAGCGCGTTGACGCCCGCCTCGGCCCATTGTGGCCATTTGGACATTTCCTCGATGGCACGCTTATTCGCCTCGGTATATTCCTTCAACGATTCCAAGCCTTGGTACATCACCGCGATGTACGCGCCCATCTTTAGGGTTGCGGCGCTAAAACCTTCAGAGAGCCCATGGCTCAAGACATGGCTCCAAATCGGACCAAGCTCAAAGGCCAGCGGATGCAACGCTTTGTGCAACAATCGAGCTGAGGCTGCGTGCTTGTCTGTGGCACCCGAAGCCTTGTTGTGTCCAGCGGCCTCTGATTCAGTGACACCAAAAACCTCCCGCGCGCGGGCTTCATCTTCAGCTCGAACCGCAGCCACGGCCGCGCGCTCCTCTTCCAGGGCCATCGCCCTGGCGCGCTTGGCTTCTGCCAGGCGGATCTCCACATTGACCGCTTCCTCAGCGGCAGCGGTTTCAGAGGCTTTCTCGGTGCGTTTTGCGCCGATGGGGTTTGCCCGGTAGGCCGCCTCCTCAGCGCTGGTATCAGCGCCGAGCTTGCGTTTTGCCGCGATGATCTTCTCAAGCGAATCAGCCAGCCGGATGGCCGCCGCATTCTCGCCGGTCAACGTCGCTTGAACGGTCTTTAACTGGGTGTCCAGCGCGGCCGTATCCTGCCCCAGGGCCTTGGTCTCCTTGATGGCCGCCTGCAAGTCGCGGGCGGTCTCCTTGAGCGTGGCCAGGTCGCCAGAGGTTTCAACGCGTATTTGGACGGGGGACATGAGTTACGGGGCTGTGCCGATGAGTAAATTGTGGATTGTTCCTCCAACGTTAAATGAGCAATACAACGTGCCAGCCGCATTGGAATTCCATAGGCCGTATCCTCCAGGGCTCAGCTCAGTCGTGGTCCAGACATTAGTTCTCCAACTGGTTTCTCCTTGCGTTAAAACAGTTGCACCAGTCAAAACATCCTTGTTCGTCCCTCCATAACAGCCAGTCTTGATGACCGATCCAAGGTTGTAGCCTCCATCCGCGATCACACCATTATTCACGCTCGTGATGCCTTGCAAAACCAATGTCTGTGCGCTGTCTGACGTCGCTTGCACGGCGTTGGTGAACGAATCGGAATACAGTCCAATGACGGCGTTTTTGCCACCGGATGAACCAAAGGTTACAGCCCGCGCCTTATAACCCGAATTGAGCGCGCCATAACCGATGACGGAGCAGTTTTTTAAAATGACGTTTGTCGACGAGTAAACTGCAAATGCGTCCCCATAGACCTGATTATCCAAACCAACTGCGCCTTGAATGTCCAGACAGTTTTCAACCAAATATCCAACGCCTGACAGTGAATAATGAGATGTTCCCCAAGAATTTATAGCTACCAGGTTGCGTAAGATTGAATTAGACGACGTGGAATACTGGACACTTCCGGACGCCGCATACGTTTGCAGCGAGAACGGGACCCTACACGCTGCCGCGTAGCAATTCTCAATCAAGGCGTAGGTCTCATCTAAACCGTGAACCTCAACGCAACACAGGCAATTTTCAGCACGAATTAAGCGTGCTATCGGGTATGTGCAATAACTAAAAGTCAGTTCCTGAATAAACGACTCTCGCAGGTTCTCGACAAGTGGATAGCTGCACATCAATACGGTGAGTGAAAAGTTAGCGTTTATGGCGATGTCAAATCCTGTGCAGGTGATATCGTAAAAACGTGGCGATTGGCATCCCTGCGCATATATACAACTGCCAGCAAACTGGTCAAACCGGCACCTGGAAATAGAGGCATTTGCCACATTTTGCACATAAATTCCATTCTGACTTTGGCTACGGCCATTACCAACAAATTGAACCCCATCGACGCTAATGCCGCTCTGTCCTACTGGGTGAAGATAGGCGGGGCTGTTAAACTTTCGGCTTAGCGGCTTCGATATCGTAAAATTCGTTCCGTTCCCATTTGTGCTTTGGACGTAGACCAATTCAGAACGGGCGAGAACAGAAAGATTGGTCGTATCGGCCCCGTTGTCAGCAATGTAATACCAATACCCGTTCGTCACTGCGCCAGAAAGCAGGTTTAAATTTGTGCTGCCCAAATAACATATCCCATAGAGCGTTGCATTGGTAACCGGAGCAATAGTGTTGATCGTTGAAATCGCGCTAAGATTGCTCCCAGTAAACGAAACCTTGGTTGCACCGGGAATGCCGATCAATGTCAAATTTCCCATCACTGACCAAGTGTTAGTAAAAAGGTAGTTTTTGGCACCCATCCAGACAACTCCATTTGTCGCCATAGAGCGGGCTGCCTCAAAATAACTCGAACAATCCACCACTGTTGGGTTGGTGACGCCTGCATTCAGCAGGATATCGTCAATAAAAACGCCTTTGCCTTTACAGAGATTGGTGAAACCAAACCCATCACCATGCATACCGTCTGATCGGAATGCAACCGTCGCTCCAGGATATCCAATATCCAGACCGTCCAGTGAGGAATTTATGACACCCGGTGTCGCCATTGGCGACATCCAATCCCACAAGATTGACGGGCCAGTGGATAACCCGGACCCATGCAACGTCATCCCAACCGGGCCGACGTCCCAGACCCCATCGGACTGATAGAGCGATGCTCCACTAATTGAGCCCACAAAATAGTTGGACGCGACGTTCAGCGCGACATTATTGGATAGGGTGTTGAGTTGCGCTTGCCAGGGCGCGGCCGGATCGTGCCAAGTATAAGTGGACGTGTTGGTTGTATAGGTTAGCGCGTTATTTGTCACGTTGGTGGAGCCGATGTGCAGGGTTACACTTCCAGGCAAGCCCTGGATTTGCATGGTGTAATCGTTTGGAACTAACCGAACAACGCGGTTGGTCGTCACGTTAGTCACCATTAATGGTCCGCCCACAAAGAAATTAAACGAGTCGCTGAGCCAGGTATTGACCGGCAGGAGATAAACCGAACGCGGCGTGGACGAGCCGGTGAAGTCGTAGATATTAAACAGCACGGGCGTCGTGGCCGGCTGGCCTTGAGCGCCAAGAGCGAATAGGGCTAAAAGTGTGAAAAGTTTAAAGGGGTTCATATGGCTTGAGCGTTTGAAATTTGGGATTCTTGATCGGTTAGGAAATCGTTGGCGGTGACTGTGTAACTAAAGATGGTGCCGGCGCCGATGTGCCACTCACACCCAGGCACGATCTTGCACTGGGGCGCCACATTTACATTAGGGCCGTATTCAAAGGTCAATTTGGCAGCCACGGGCACCGATTTGACGTGGGCGAGCTTGAAGAGCGTCGCGGCGTTGTAGTCGTCGTGCTCACGGTAGATGTGCAGCGTGAAGCTGTACGAGTTATTGTATTGGTCGATAACATCCGGCGCGCCGCCCTGGAGATAGAAGACAATATCCACCTCCGGATTAGCTCGAGGCCAAAAACCGGAGATGGCGTCTCCGTTGTCGCTGTCCCCCAGGACAACGGAGTTTTGCTCATCATCAAGACTGGTAGCCGTGATTCTCACCTAGGTTGCGACAATCGTGAAGAAGTCATCCACCGCACCCGTGGTGTAGCTGATCCGGTTGCAGAGCGTGAGTTCCTTGTATCGGTGTTCGCCAGTCTTGTAGACCCAGGCAAAACTGTCAGCGCCCATGTCATGAAGCGTGACTGAGAGCGAGTCCGAGGCAATGACCATGTCTTGACCTTTGGTCGCCAGCAACTGGCCGATCTTCACCGCAGTGGTTCCCTGGAGTTTCAAGAGCGTTTCAATGTCCGCTATAGGCACATTCGCAGGAATGAATTTGCACGTCGGGACGATGCTCTCGAGCACGTAATCGGCAATCCCAACTTCATCGTCGGGCAGAGGCTTGAGCATGTATTGGATCTCAACATCAAATCCAAAAAGCGCCGACATGGCGTTGAACGGAGCTGAAAGCGCCCCGAGCGCGGCGTGGAAGATTTCCTTCGATACGAGCGTTTCATCGAACACCACGGGCCAGGTGTCCGATCCGGCGACCGTCTTCCAGAAATCGGTTGCCGTGGGCAGCTTGGTAGTATCGCCCATGCAAGTGATTTCCATCGCGCCCAGGATCGTCTTGTTTGGGCTGAGCGAAAGCGAGGGCGCCTTGGTGACCGCGCCGCGCGGATAGGTGATAGTCATCTGATCTTCCCATGTGTGGATTTTGACCGTCTTGCTCGCGGCTCCGCCCAGATTGAAGATGCGCCTGCCGAGGTTCGCCTTGCCGTAAGGGAACATCTTGGCGAAGTTTTTGCGCTCACCCACCGGGGTGAAAGAGATCACCTGGCGCTGGCTCTTGAGGGTTTTTCCCAAGTCACCAAATTCGCTGGGCGTTGGATTTGTTTCCCGGTTGAGGGCGTCAGTCACGCCGCCGCCGTTGAAGAAGTAGACCGCGCTGTCGAGTTCCACGCAGCCAGGGCCTTGGATGATTGTGGGAGTAATTGCTGTTACGGACATATTTTTAGTTGAGGGTTCAGATTTAAGAGTTGAGAGCCGGAAACGGGTTAGCCTTTCAGCTTTTCAGCATTTTCCTCCACGGGCCATCCGCCCATGGGACGGGGAAAACGTTTGGTGGTAGTGCCTTGAGTCCACTGGTGCGGGCCTTGGTGGCCTGCGTCAAGATCGCAGCGGATGGGAGGCGCGCAGTCGAAGTCCAGGGCTTGGCAGCGGGGATCGACG
>Ga0118677_10010298_pt2 | contig 12451 bp, 8 predicted proteins | sample AliMusrvi5mmetaG_FD_86154 | JGI IMG/M metagenome (GOLD analysis project Ga0118677, IMG submission 86154)
GTCCGAATCGGCTGCGTTCGCCAGTGCCGCCTCCCGTACTGCGCGGACGGTCACTGCGATCGCTTCGATCGCTGCGGCCACGTCGTCCATCGCGGCGTCCGTCGCGGCGTCCTGGGCGGCGATCCGCATCGCGGCTACGGTCCGTGTGCGCTGCGCCTTGCTGCACTTCGCCGCGGTTCGTCTCCGTGCCCTGGCCGGTTTGCGCCTCGTCGGACTCATTGCCGGAACGGGCCGACTGTTCCCCGTTCCCCGACTCTTCCGCCTGCTCTATACCGCCGCTGCCTTCCTGGTCCTGGTCTTCTTCCTCGTCTTCTTCTTCGTCTTCTTCGTCGAGTTCCTGCTCGTCCAGGTCGTCTTCCTCGAAGTCTTCGTCCTCGTCCAGGTCGTCCTCTTCTTCCACCTCGGGAACCGTGCGGGTGATCTGGTCGATGGACATCTCGCGCAGCATGGTGCCCAGATCGGTTGCGCCTTCCACCGTCTCTTCGTCCAGATCATCCATCTCCTCGATGGAGCTGGCGTGGATGCTGTCAGGCTGAGAATCCTCTTCCTCCAGGTCCTCTTCGGCCAGTACCCCGTGGCCCGGCGCGAAACCGGCCTCGCCTTGCGGCTGCAACTCAGCAGCAGCCTGGGCCTCGACCGGCAGAACTTCCGCCGGCTCGGAGATCATCTCGCCCGCCGGTGTGATCGATGTAATGTCATGGGCCTCTTCGACTGGCTCGGCGGCGATCTCGGCTGCCACTTCCGGTGCCGGTTCTGTCACCGGTTCCAGAACGGGAGCGCTCTGGCGGAACTCGCTCGGTGCCACAGGGTCGACGCGGTAGGAGGCCGAAGCACTCTCCGGCTCGTACTCCACTTCAACCTGCGGGGCCGTCTGCGGCGCGGCAGTCTCCGCCTCCGCAACTGGCTGCACGGTGGCTTCGGGAGTCGCTGCAACCTCCGGAATGTGAACTTCCGCTATGCTCTGCTGATTGAAATCCTGAACAGCCTCCGCAATGGGCGAGGGCGCGGAAGGCTCAAACCCTTGTTCAAGAATGGCGGCAGTGGCAGCCGCGGCAATGGGAGTGTCGTTGCGATGGTCGTTGCGGCCGTCGCGTCGGCTTTCGCCGCGATTATTGCGGTCGGGGCGGCCATCCCGTCTCGGCTCCCGCTCATAGTCGCGAGAAGGCCGGTTGCGCCCCTCGCGCGAGTCTGGCCGAGATTCGTGTCGTGAATCCGGCGCGCTGCGCCGCGAGAGCGTCTCGCCCGGCAGAACCGAGCCGCCGTCCCAGCCAGCAGCCAGCGTGTACAGATTGGCTGGCGGAGCCAGCGTGACTGAGGTCGATTCCGTGGGCTTGGGCGCGGCCTGCTCGTCGCCGCCCTTGCGATACTTGGACAGAGATTCACCGGGCAGAATAATTGGCTCGGCGCCAGCTTCCATCTCGTCGGGATACGCATTGGCGATGGGGCCGGTGCCGCTGGACTCCCCACTGTCTACGCCGTACAGGTTGCGCGAGGGCTCAAACCCTCGGGGAGTGCGCTGCGGACGCTGGTCTTGCCGTTGTCCATCGCGTCGCTGACCGTCGCGGTTGCGTCCACCGTCGCGTCGTCCGCGGTCGCCGAAGCGGTCGCTGCGCGGGCTTTCCTGGCTGCGGTCGGCAGTGGGAGTGGATGCCTGGCTGGCTTCGCCGTCGATCTCATGGGTGGTCTCGCGCTCGTATGTCAAGTCGTCGTCGCCGCCGGGTACTTCGGAGTAGCCCTGGGCCACGGGGTTCTCCTGCGTCGCATCGCCTGCCTGGCCAGTGGCACCGCGCCCGCGACGGCGTCCGCGACGGCCCCGCCAGCGACGGCCTCCATCAGCTCCAGGAGCGCCTTCGCCTATCTCGCCGCCTTCGTTGAACTCTCTTGGGGTCGTATCGTCGGCGTCGTTGCTTCCAGACTCGCTGCGCGCAGCATCGCCGCGCACGCCCTCCTGCGGTTGCACGGTTGCGTCAGAACCTCCCTGACGGTCGCCATTTCGATCGCGGTCGCGTCCACCGCGGCGTCCTTTGCCGCCACGGTCGCCTCGTCCACTAGCATCCGTAGATTGCTCGCCGTTGCCCAGGCGCGGCGCACGCGCAGCGCGGTCTCCCGCCGGAGTGGTGTCGAACTCCTCCGAATCAGGAGCTTCTTCCATGAAATCAGTGATGTAAAGAAATGCGTCGCGCTCCAGGCCGATCTCCACAAAGCTCGACTGCATGCCCGGCAGAACGCGCGTCACCCGCCCGTTGTAGATCGATCCAGCAAGTGTGTACTCATTCTCGCGCTCGTAATAGATCTCTGTGAGGGCTTCGTCTTCCACAATGGCCAGACGCGTCTCATGAGGCGTGCTGGAGATAAAGATTTCTTTCGACATGTTCCTGCTCTTTCTGCTCGTTCCGGCTTTGAGAAGCCGGAGGTGCGAGCGGCAGGCGCAGGCGAGTGGATCGGAGGAGCGCTAGCTTGCTGCTAGTCGCCGCTCACCGAGGGTGCGGACAGGTAGTAGGAACAGGAAGCTGTGTAGACCGATGGGTGCAGCCGGGGGTCGTGACCCTTCCCTGACTGCGCCCGGATCGCACTGGCAATGGGTGCGATCTGGTTGATACCGGAAGCGTTCGGAGTACCCGGAGACGCTTCGAGCAAACACTGGCATGCGGAGTTTGTGACCGAATCAACCTCATATCCAACATGAGGCGGGGCCGTTTGCCATCCGCATGCAATCATTTCCCTTCAAACCTGTCCGGCCAACGGACTTGATCCCTGTCTGGCCGGCTCCTTCTAAAATAAAAAAATCTAAAATAAAAATCGTCAAAATTCGAACGCCGCGTGCCCGGCACCGTGCGCCAAAGGGAGCGGGGAGTTGCTCCGGCCGGGATGTTACAGCCGGGTAACTCCAGTATGCACCAAAATCGCCGCCAGCGTATTTGCCCCGCCACTACAGACTCCAGATTTCCTGTTCAACCTTTTATTTCCTCGATTTGAGCCAGTATAAAAATGCGTGTCTGCTAAGATTGCAAGAGCGTGAAGGACGCATCCGGTCCGCGGAAAGGGTAGAAGCCCACCTCTCTACAATAGAATTTAGCGAGACTTCTTTCAGCCCGAATTGCGGACAGCGGGTATTTGTTTGAAAGGAGTTCGCCTATGCCGAACACGCCCAAGGGCGCACTGCGCCCGCTTCCGGAACGTCCCGATCTCCGTCATCTCAAAGATCAGGCCAAGGCTTTGCTTAAAGCTTGCGGTGCGGAGTCCCTCACCGACGCTCAGTTCCGGATCGCCCAAATCTACGGTTACGCCAGCTGGCCCAAACTCAAGGCCTATGTGAACTCGTTGAAAGAAGTCGGACGGCTCAAGGAGGCGATCGACGCCAACGATTTCGATCAGGTCAGGTCGCTGATGACCAGATATCCGGCCTTACATGAGGCCCCGCTCGGCAGAAACAAGAACGGTCCGTTGACCTTGGCAGCGGAATGCCAGGCCCCCGGACCGCCTGCGCCGGAACGGCTGGCAATAGCAAAATGGATGATCGAAAACGGATCGGACGTCCATCGCGGTGGGGACGCGCCTTTGATGCGCGCGTCGCTGCGGGGTGACCGGGCGCCGATGATGGCGCTTCTCGTCGAACACGGCGCGGATGTGAATGCCGAGTGTGGCGGCGATTATCCTATTTTATGGTCCCCGTGCGAGACCATCGATCCCATAGCGATGCAGTGGTTGCTGAAGAATGGAGCCGACCCGAACTGTCCAAAGCCCGGCCGCACCGAGACCGCCCTGGACTATTTAATAGAGGCCTATAGCCGTTCGGCAAGTTTGGGAACCTGCATCGATCTCTTGCGGCAAGCCGGAGGGCGGACGCGCTACGATCTCCCCGGCGTTATCGACACAATGACCGACCGAGCCGATCAACTGGCCGTACAGCTCAACGCCGATCCTTCCCTTGTCCATCGCCGCTTTCCGGAACTGACCTTTGGCAATAGCGGCTTGCGCAGGCTCCAGCTCGCAGGGGCCACCTTGCTGCATGTGGCGGCGGAGTACGGCAGTATGGAATGCGCCAGACTCCTTGTCACCAGGGGTGCATCGGTCAACATGCCGGCACTTATTGATGCTGCCGGCATTGGCGGACAGACGGCCATCTTCCATGCCGTGACACAGAGCGACGACCGGGGGTTGCCTATGGTGGATATTCTTCTGGCGCACGGAGCGGACCTGTCGCTACGCGTGAAGCTGCCAGGACATTATGAGCGGCTGGGCGAGTTTTTGGACTGCACGCCGCAGGAATATTCCATCGCATTTTCAGGCGATGACGTTCCCAATTCCAACGCAACGGTGCGGCGGCTGCGAGAGGCGACGGGCGGAACCTGAGACAGGTCTCAATATCTGCCCGTCAGTTCACAAACCGCCGCATCCGTATATTCATCACAATCCCCAGCGCCAGGAACGTGAACAGAATCGACGATCCGCCGTAGCTCATCAGCGGCAGCGGGATGCCCGTCACCGGCATCAGGCCCACCACCATCCCGATGTTCACCACAATCTGGAACAGCAGCACCGCCACCAGCCCCATCACAATGAACGCACCGGGCACGTCGGAGGCCTGCTGCGCAATCTCGATCAAACGCATCAGGATCAGGAAGTAGAGCAGCAGGATGCCCACCCCGCCCACGAATCCATGCTCCTCGCAGAAGGCGGCGAAGATGAAGTCGGTGTATGGAATCGGCAAAAAGTCCCCCTGCGTCTGCGTCCCCTGGTTGGTTCCTTTGCCCCACAGTCCGCCCGCGCCCACCGCAATCAGCGATTGCCGGATCTGGTAGCCCGTTCCCCTGGGATCGGTGTCTGGATTGATGAAGCTGGTGATCCGCGCCATCTGATAGCTCTTCAACCGCTTGCCACTGACCCAGGCCGCACCCCCAAGCAACGCGAACAGCAGCAATATGACTGCCGATTGTTTAGGCCGTATCCCGCCCAGAAACAGGCCAACCACCAGCACGGGAAGATAGGTCAGCGCTGTGCCCAGGTCGGGCTGCTTCAGCACAAAGTACATCGGCACTATAATCAGCGCGAATGCCTTGGCAATATCCGCCCAGCTCAACCTCCGCCCGGCCAGTCCCCAGAAGTAGCGCGCCATCATCAGGATCAGCACCAGCTTCACCCACTCCGACGGCTGAAAGTGGATGCCGCCGCCCAGGTTGATCCAGCGCCGTCCACCCGCCACCTTCGTGCCAACCAGCCGCACCGCCAGCAGGAACAGCAGCCCGATGCCATACGCCCATGGCGCTATGTCCACCAGCCGGTGGTAGTCGATCATCGAGATCAGGTACATCAGAAGCAGGCCGACCAGCAGAAAACCGATCTGCTTGTGGTCGAAGCCGCGGAACCGGGTGTGCAGCGTCGCCGATTTGATCTCCAGCACGCTGATGATGGACATCAAAAATACCAGGCCCATCAACATCCAATCGAAGTCGCGAAATGAAGAGATGCGGGGCATGGGTGTGAACTCTATGTTAAGCGCTACAGCATTAAGGCTGCTTGACTGCCGGCGCGTTCGGCGCTCCGGGATGGACTGCGGGAGTGGCCATCGCAGTGGGAACACCGTTCATATTCGGCGCTGGACTGGTTGCCGGTTTAGGTGCGTCCGTCAGCAGCACGTTGCCGTCTTTCTTGCGCTGCTTGTTCACGAAGGCGCTGATCACCTGCGCTGCCAGGGGAGCGGCGGCTTCGGCGCCCCAGCCTCCATGTTCAGCCAGCACAGCAACCACGATATCTGGATTGCGCCGCGGCGCCATGCCGACGAACCAGGCGTTGGCGCGCGCATTTCCGGTCAACAGGTTGTTGCCGCCGATGCTGTGGTTTACAAGTTGAGCGGTGCCGGTCTTGCCCGCGAAGTCGATGCCCTCCAGGTGTACCGCGGAGGCAGTTCCCGTGACGGTGACCGCAGCCATCGCGTCGGTGATGGTCTCCCAGTTCTCCGGCGTAATCGCGACGACGCGGTCGCCGCTGCCGGGGTAGGTGGATTGGATCGCCAACAACATATCCGGCGGCAGTTCATCCGGGAAGACCACGTGAGGCCGCTTCAGTACTCCGCCCGATGCGATCCCGCCGAGGGCCCGCGCAAGTTGCAGCGGAGTCACCTGCACCGCTCCCTGGCCGATACCGACTGAGATCGCCTCACCCGCGTACCACTTTTCGTGTTGCGTCTTCAGCTTCCATGCAGTCGAGGGCATGGTGCCGGAGGCCTCCTCCGGCAGGTCGACGCCCGTCTTCTGCGAGAGGCCCACCTCGGTGGCATATTTCGCGATCGTATCGATGCCCAGCTTCTCTGCCAGCGTGTAGTAGAACGTGTCGCACGACCACTCGATCCCGTGTTCGATGTCCACCATGCCGTGATGCTTGTCGCAGGCAAAGAATCGGCCGTAGAATGTGCCGCCGCCATTGCACATCACGCGCATGTCCTGCGCAACTCCCTCTTCCAGCCCCGCCAGCGACATGATGATCTTGAACGTCGAGCCCGGCGCGTCCTGTGCCTGGATCGCCTTGTTCATCATCGGATGGTCGGGGTCGTTCACGATCTGCGACCAATACTCCCTCGTCAGCCGTACGGAGAATTGGTTAGGATCGAATGCCGGACGCGAGACCATCGCCAGAATCTCTCCGGTGTGAGGATCCATCGCCACCAGCGCACCGTTATGACCCTGCATGGCCAGCTCCGCCGCGCGCTGCACGTCCAGGTCGATGGTCAGCCGCAGGTCCTTGCCCGGTATCGCTAGCTGCTGGGCAAGCGGCTTCCCAAACTCCTTGCCATGGCTGTCCACTATCACGTCGCGCGATCCGTCCGTACCGCGCAGAACTTCGTCGTACGTCTCCTCCACGCCCGATTTCCCCACCACATCGCCCGGCTGGTAAAAATCGTACTTCGAGCTGTTCAGGTCCTCTGCCGACAGCTCGCCCACATAGCCGATCAGGTGCGCCGCAAAGCCGTCGCGCGGGTACAGGCGGCGCTGCTCGTCGAAGGTCTCCAACTCGGGAAGCTCATTGCGATGCGCCTCGATGAAGGCCTGCTCATCCTGCGTAATGTCCTGCTTCAGCGGGATTGGCACATACTTCGGCGAGCTGGCAAAGCGGCGCAGCGTGGCCTCGATCTGGTCCACCGGAAGATCCAGCCCGCGCGCGATCATCGGAATATCGGCGTTCAGGTCCTTCCCCTGTTCGCGCAGAAGATAGCAGGAGACCGAGGGATAGTTGTCCACCATAATGCGTCCCTCGCGATCGAAGATCTTGCCCCGCGGCGCGCGCACCGGCTCCTTGCGTACGCGATTCGCCTCGGCCAGCACGCGGTAGCTGTCCGCGCCCAGAATCTGCAGCCTCCACATCCCCGCGGCCAGCACCGCCAGCACCAGCACCACAATGTACTGCGTTGCATGCAGCTTGTTCGCCGATACCTTCTCGTCGCGGTCGATGCTGCGTTCGAGTTTTGCGGACGGGATCACTGTTTAAGACCTGCTCTCCGGTAGGGCATGGCTGGTAGCCCGTGGCTTTAGCCTTGGGTCTCCGTGCCATAGGTTCATTGTATGTCTCTGTCCCATCTCCCACGCATCGCACCTCCTGCGCATGAATGAGGCATTTGGCTACTACTCCCTGTGCTTGGTGTAATCCAGCAGCAAGTAGACGGGTACCGCCAATACTGTATTTGCCGTCGCGCGCAGCAGTTCGTGCAGCCAAAGCACGTGGAAGGCCCGGATGCCCAGCAAGCGCCGCTCAATCAGATACAGCAGAATGCTCTGCACCAGCGAAAAGCCAAAGGCCAGCAGCGCGCGCGTGGTTGTGTTCTCCACATCGATCCGGCTGCCCAGGCTCGCCCCCGCATAGCCGATCACAGCCTTCGCCATGCCATTCACCCCGATGGGCTGGCCCGTCAGCACATCCTGCAGCAGCCCGATGGCTGCGCCGGTCGCCGTGCCCACTATGGGGCTGCGCCGGCTGATGGCGAAGAACAGGGTCACTACAAACGGCAGATCGAGAATCGCCAACCCGGCAAACACCCTGGGCAATAGCACCTGCAGCAGCACCGCGCCCACCGGCACAAGCACCGTCACGGGGATGGAGAACCTTTGCTGTTCCACCTCGCGTCGCGACATGTAGCTGCGTGTCACCATCATTGCGCCGCCCCAGGCTGCGGTGGTTGAGGCTGCTGTCCGCTAGGCGCGGAGTTCGCCCCGCCAGGTTTCAAATCGGACGCGGGCGCTGTCGATCCGCTGCTGAACCGGTCCGGATGCACAACCGGCAGCGGGTGCGGAAGCGCCGGCGTAGCGTTGACCGCGGGCGGAGTCGCCGCCCCCGTCGCAGCCGTAGCTCCACTCGCCCCGGTAGCTCCCGGCGTCTGTTCGTCGTAGATACCGGGCAACCGCTCCGCGCTCAGGTCGGCCGCGTGTTGCGCCGCAGCGGCCGTCAGGTCCTGCTGCGCGCCGGCTGTCAGGTCCGGCTGCGTTCCGGTAATCACCAGCACCTCCTCCACACGGTCCAGATCCACCGCCGTCTTCACACGGATCGCGGTATAGGGCTGGTGGTCCGGGTCGGGAGCGATACTCTCCACCACGCCCACCTGTAGTCCCCTCGGATACACCTGGTCGCCGCCAGAGGTCAGCACCTGCTCGCCCGGCTGGATGCGAGAGTCCGCCGTCAGGCTGCCGATCTGCACCCGCCCGGTCAGCGTGCCGCGCAGGATCGCCCGAATGCGCGTGCTGGCCAGCAGTACCCCCGCACCGGAACTCTGGTCGTTGATCTCCAACACCTCCGCCGTCGTCGGAAACACGTCGCGCAGCTTGCCCACCACGCCGTTCTGCGTAATCACAGCCATGTCCGGCCGCAGCCCGTCGCGCGTTCCCTTGTCGATGGTCAATATATGCGACTGCTCGCTTCCGCTCGCGCCAATCACCTGTGCCGCCACCGTCGAACCCACATAGCTCTCGCGGAATCCCAGCATCGCCTGCAATCGCCGTCCCTGTAGCGCATCCTCTGCAATGGCAGCCGCTTCAATGCGCACCCGCGCCAGTTGCTGCTGCAGGTCCTTGTTCTGCTGGCGCACATGGCGCAGGTCGATGTACGCCGACCACGCGCGGCCAGTGCCGCTGCCTATGGCGTGCGTCACCCGCTCCAGCGGCGTCACTGCCGTCATCGCCCACATCCGGATCAGGCGCACGCTGGGCCCGTCCGGCTGCGCCTCGTCCAGAGGGCTGCGCACCTGCACCGCCAGTGCAATCGCCAGCGACAGCAACACCCCAATCAGAAACAGCGCGTTCTTGTACTGCGTAAGAAAATCCATCGGCCTACAAACATTATCCGCGAGATGGCACCTTATGGCTCCTATTTCTACGCACTGGTCAATGAGGCGTCATCCGATCGCGCTCTAAGCCGGTGGCCACTCCTGGGCTGCGTGGCGTACGCGGACAATCACAACGTCCTGCTCTAAAACTTGATAAACAAGGATGTAGGGCAATCGGGCAAGAATCAACTCTCGAGTACCCTCTACCTGGCCGGCGCGACCGCGACGCGGCATGCTGCCAAGCGATTCAGCCGCCGAATAGAGCTTCCGTCCCACGCCACGCGCTGCTTCGGCGTTATCGGTTCGTATGAAGTTGACAATGGATTCGAGGTCGGCTGCCGCGGAATTCGTCCACCGAATGCGCATCAGGAAGCCATCAACCGCTCTATGCGCTCGACGACTTCCTCGTGTTCCAGCAATTCGCCGCGGTCCGCCTCGGCAAGACCGACCTTCACGGCGGCAACAAAATCCTTGTGCCACAGGAGATACTGCTCGATGGCTCGCTGAGCGTGCTCATCCACAGACAAACCACCCTGAGCCGCAATCGCGTTCAACTCCTGCTCCTGCTCGGGTTTGAGCTGCACAGCCATAACTGAACTGTAGGTCGTTTAGGATCGCGGGTCAAATGAACCATAGGCGGGTGGCTCACCCTTTGAATCGCCACAAAACTTCGGGTGCCCCATCCTTTGCGGTTTCATTGCAAAGGGTGGGAGACCACAAACCTCCACCCGTTTTTGAACGATTGAAACCCCTCCACCCTCCTCAAACTATATTTCGCGGATTTACTCAGCAATTCCGCATGTCAAGCCCCTCGACCCTCAAATTTCCCCGCAACCGACGCAACATCAGGCGGGTGGCTCACCCTTTGAATCGCCACAAAACTTCGGGTGCCCCATCCTTTCGCGCCTCTGTCGTATGCGAAAGGGTGGGAGACCACCAATCTCGCACCCCCCCTTGATTGTCTTTGCCTTCACGCGAAGCGTCCAAGACTGCACGAAGTGCCGTCCAGAACCGCACGAAGTGCCGTCCAGAACGGCACGAAGTGCTGCTAACATCATTCCCAATGGCCCCGCAGCAGAATCCCGTCCTCAACCAGCTCTTCTACGGAGACAACCTCGCCGTCCTCCGCGACCACATCCCCTCGCAGTCGGTCGATCTCATCTACCTCGACCCGCCCTTCAACTCTCGCCAGGACTACAACGTCCTCTTCGCGGAAAAGGACGGTGCGCGCTCCGCCTCCCAGATCACCGCCTTCAAGGACACATGGGAGTGGAACGAGGAGTCCTCGCTCGCATACGAGCAGGTCGTCGAGGCCGGTGGCCGCGTCGCCGAAGCCATGCGCGCCTTCCGAACCCTCCTCGGCGGCACGGACATGCTCGCCTACCTCGCCATGATGGCCCCGCGCCTGGTCGAACTTCGCCGCGTCCTCAAAGACACAGGCTCCATCTACCTCCACTGCGACCCCACCGCCAGCCACTACCTCAAACTCCTGATGGACGGAGTCTTCGGTGCTGAGAAGTTTCGCAACGAGATTATTTGGAAGCGGTCGCACGCGCACAGCGATGGCAAACAAGGGTCGCAACATTTCGGAAGGGTCACAGATACTCTCTTGTTCTACGGCAAGTCGGAGACCGTAACTTGGAATTCGTTGTATAGGCCATATGACGAGTCATACGTTGATCGTGACTATCGACGAGTTGACCCGGATGGCAGACGATATCGGATCGACAATCTGCAAGGCCCGGGAGGAGCAGCGAAAGGCAATCCACTCTATGAAGTGATGGGCGTGACCAGATATTGGCGTTACTCAAAGGCCAAGATGGAAGATTTGATTGCTCAAGGTCGTGTAATTCAAACTCGACCCGGCGCTGTGCCGCAGTACAAGCGCTATTTGGATGAAATGTCAGGTGTGCCAATTCAGAACCTCTGGGACGATTTGCCTGTCTTGAACAATCGCGCGAAAGAGGCGCTCGGCTATCCGACCCAAAAGCCCGAGGCTCTGTTAGAGCGGATTATCAATGCAAGTTCCAACGAAGGCGACGTAATCCTCGACCCCTTCTGCGGATGCGGCACCACCGTCCAGGTCGCCCAAAAACTCAACCGCCGCTGGATCGGCATCGACATCACCCACCTCGCCATCGGCCTCATCAAAACCCGCCTCGACGACGCCTACGGCCCCGAAATCCGCTCCACCTATCAGGTCATAGGCGAACCCACCGACGTAGCCGGAGCCGCCCAACTCGCCGAAGAAAACAAGTACCAGTTCCAATACTGGGCGCTCGGCCTCTGCGGAGCCCGTCCCATCGAGGCCATCAAGAAGGGAGCCGACCGAGGCATCGACGGCCGCCTCTACTTCCACGACGACAACTCCGGCGCGTCCCGCCAGATCATCTTCTCCGTCAAGGGCGGCCACAACATCGGCGTCGCCGAGGTCCGCGACCTCATCGGCGTCCTCCAGCGCGAGCGCGCCGAGATCGGCGTCTACATCTCCTTCGAGGAGCCCACCAAACCCATGCTCCGCGAGGCCGCCGAAGCCGGCTTCTACACCTCGCCCGGCTCTTCGGGCGCAGAGGGCGGCAAGTTCCCCCGCATCCAGCTCCTCACCATCAAAGACCTCATCGAAGGCAACAAATCCGTCCAGCGCCCCCTCCACGTCCGCGACGTAACCTTCAAGAAGGCACCCCGCACCCGCGCCGTCGCCGCAGAGAACCTCACACTAGACCTCGGGTCGAATTCATGAACGACCTAAGACAGTTTCTCGCCGCTCTTCTGAAGAGATGGTGGGCCCTAATGAGCTGTGCTGCTTTCACAGCGCTCGGGTTGATCGCCGCCCTGAGTAAGCGAAGTAACGTGTGGACTATCGGTGGAACCGCACTCCTCGCACTAGCATTTCTCCTCTACGCGGCATTCGGAGTTTGGCGAGACGAGCATGGGAGGCTGTTGGAAGCTAGTGTTAAGGAGCAGCGACCTGTCAGTCGAGCCCCTGAATGGCAGCAGCTCGCTGATAGATTCGAAACCTGTTCGCGTTTCGTCAGAGCTGATTGGCAATCCACCAAAGGAGAGACGACGTGGCGATTGGCCGGGGGATCCACGGAATGCAAACCGATCGAAACCCTCTGCATTTTAGCCGGCTCAATGTTGGTC
>Ga0118677_10012486_pt1 | contig 12451 bp, 14 predicted proteins | sample AliMusrvi5mmetaG_FD_86154 | JGI IMG/M metagenome (GOLD analysis project Ga0118677, IMG submission 86154)
AAATGGAAATGATGGATTTGACCAGTGTTCTGGCCAGAGCCATCCGGTGGGAATAAGAAAAAAGGTTGATGAGACGATGACCATGGATAAACCGGATAATCCGACGGCTCGACCCCGCATCGGTGTTTACGTCTGTCAGACTGGGCAGTTCGCTGAATGCTTCTTTGATGCGGGGCTCCCATAAACGCAATTCCGAGAGTTCTTCGGACTGCAGCGTATACTGGTAAGCAGCTCCGCCGGGACGGCCGCCGACGCGCAACTCGACGCCTCGTTCGGCCACGACTTCAGCGGCACCACGCTGACCGTGCAGCGCTACGTCTCCGGCACGGCGACGCCGAACGCCGGCGACGTCTTCACCGGCTCCGGCACCGCGACGCACGTCTCGCTTCATATCGGCGGCGCGCAGGCCTTCGACCTCGTCTCCAAGGCCACCCTCGGCGCGAAGTCCGAGGTCTCCGGCACCGTGTCCCTCGACCTCGCCGCGCTCCAGGCAAGCGCGAACGCCGGATCGACCTCGGTGTCGGCCACGGGCGTCGTGACCCTCGCCTACGACGCGGCGACCGACCTCGCGGCCCAGAAGACCGACGTGACGTTGACGCTCTCCGCGAAGGCCGACTGGCTCCCGCCCGCTGACACGCTCACGCTGGAGGTCCACAATCAGGGGAACGCCGTCGACAGCGGGACGACCACGGTCGGCCTCGCCTTCGAGTCGGCGGAGGGCAAGGCCAGCGCGGATCTCTCGATGACCCGCCTCCCCGCCCAGGCCTTCGACGGGGTCCAGCCCACCGCCGACAACTCGATCGACCTCGCGGCCCTGACCTCGGACGACGCGACGGTGCTGCAGACCGACCTCGCGACGGACGCCCCGAAGATCCTCGCGTTGGTCCAGAAGGAGGCCCCGGACTTCTACGCGTGGATCGTGTCGGGCCTGTCGGCGGGCTGACGCCTTCTCGACCTCAACCGCCCATCCACTTGACCGCAGGCCCCGTTATACAGTACGCTCGCTTCATGAGCAACTTGATCGAGATCGTCCTTCACTTCAACAAATGGCTGAACGACCCGGCCAACCAGGGCGCGATCATCTACATCGTGCCCTTCCTGCTGATCTTCTGCGAGACGGGCCTGTTCTTCACGCCCTTCCTCCCCGGCGATTCCCTGATCTTCGCCGTCGGGGCGCTGTGCGCCTCGTCGGGAATGAAGCTCTGGATCGCGGCGCCGCTGATCCTCGCGGCCGGCATCCTCGGGGACACTTCGAACTACAACATCGGGCGCATGCTCGGACCGCGCGTCTTCCGCAACGAGAAGATCCGGTTCCTGAACCCCGCCTACCTCCAGCGAGCGCACGAGTTCTATGAAAAGCACGGCGCCGGCACCGTCGTGCTGGGGCACTTCTTCCCCATCATCCGCACCTTCGTCCCCTTCGTCGCCGGCATGGGCACGATGACCTTCGTCCGCTTCCTCCGCAGCAACGTGATCGGCGTCGCGATGTGGGTGACCCTGTTCCTGACCCTCGGCTGGTTCGTCGGCACGATTCCGTTCGTGCAGGACCACTTCGGCATCGTCGAGATCCTGATCATCGCGATCTCCTGCATCCCCGCCGCCATCACGTTCTTCAAGGAACGCGCGGCCGGGAAGGCCCGCAAGGCGCTGGCCGCCGCGGAGGCCGCCGCTGCGTCCTGCGAGTTCCAGGACAAGTGAACGGCATCCTCGTCTCGGCCATCTCCACCGCACTCCGCGCTCTCGGCGTCCCCGTCCAGCTCGGAGCGGGCACGGACGTCTCGGTCCGCACCGAGTTCCTCGATGCGGGCTGGGGTACGGGCGACAAACGCATCGACTATGAGGCGCTCGTCTTCGTCGACGATGCGGAGCAGACGGTCTTCCTCTACGAGAAGACCGCCGAGACCGGCTCGGGCTTCTCCTTCGGGAGCAGTTCCGAGTCGTCGTTCCAGAGCGGCGCGACGCTGTTCCGCAAGGTGAAGGGCGTCCAATACTCCACGGACGGCAAGGCCTACGAGTACAAGCTCGACCTCGGATCCATCCCCAAGGCCGTGAAGGAGACCGCGAAGCAGCACGGATTCAAGTGCAGGACGGTCCTGAGCCGCGACAAGGCGCTCTGGCCCGCCGGGTACGCGCCGGTCCCGCCCGCGCAGGGGCACTGGGGATTCTGCTCGAATTGCGGTTCGCCGCTCTCGGCGGGGGCCCGTTTCTGCACGAAGTGCGGGGCGCCGACCCAGCCGGGACGGAACTAGGCGCGCTCCAGCTCGAACCAGAACGTGCTTCCCTCCCCGACCTGGCTCACGACGCCGAACCGCGCGCCGTGCGCCTCGAGGATGCGCTTCACGATGGACAGCCCGATGCCGGACCCCACGACGCTCCTCCGGTGCGGTTCGCCGCTCTTGTAGTAGCGCTCCCAGATCGCGTCCTGCTCCTCCGGGGGGATGCCCCTGCCGGTGTCGGACACTTCGAAGCGCACCCGCCCTTCTGCATCCGTGACGCGGATGCGGACGGTCCGGTCGGCCCCGGCATAGTTGACGGCGTTGCCCACCAGGTTGTAGACCACCTGCTGCATCCGGACCGGGTCCGCGCGGACGAGGGCCGGTCCGTCGCACGAGAAGGCGAAGACGGTGCCTTCCTTCTCCGTGTAGATATGGAACCGCTCCAGGATGCGGCCGACCATCTCCCCGAGGTCCAGGACCACGCGGACGGGGGACTCGTTGTCCGACTCGGCGCGGGAGAGGTCGAGCACGTCGGAGACCAGCGCACCGAGCCGGTCCGACTCCTCGATGATGACCTTCAGGTGCGCCTCGCGGCGCTCCCGGTCGTTGCCGGACAGGTCGCGGATCATCTCGGCGTAGGCCTTGACCATGGTCAGCGGCGTCCGGAGGTCGTGGGAGATGTTGCCGACGAGCTCGCGACGCAGGTCCTCGGTCCTCGAGAGCTCCGCCGCCGCGTCGGCGAGCGTGTGGTCGAGCTGGTCGACTTCCGTGTAGGCGCCCTTCCCCGCGGGTCGGCGGTACCGGCCCTGCGCGAGGGACGCCGCGGCCTTCGTGATGCGGACGATGGGGTCGGAAATCGGCTTGGACAGGAGGACCGCCGCCACGAGGGCCAGCAGGAGCGAGAGCGCGGTCGCGTAGAGCATCTGCTTGCCGAGCACCGTCGAAGTGGCGTCGTCCGGGTTGAGCGGCGAGCCGACGTAGAGCAGCGCCCGGTTCCCCTGGGCGTCGACGACGACCGAGCCGTAGACGAGGATGGAACCCTCGACGCGCGCGTCCTGGACCGTGTAGGTGACCGGCGCCGTCGACGCGAGGACGCGGGTCCTGAAGTCGTCGAACCGGACGAGGTCGCGGGTGCTGGCGCGGTCGTCCTCGTCGGAGATGGCCAGCAGGTTCCCGTCGAAGTCGAAGACCTCGATGTCGATTCCCTGGTTGAAGGAGGTCTGCAGGATCAGGTCCGAGAAGCCGTCGTTCCCGTAGGCCGCGCGCGTCTGCTCCGCCGTCCGCACGATCTCGCGGGTCTTCATGGCCGCGTAGGAGGTGCCGAGGAACAGCGATTGGAACAGCCACAGCGAGGCCATGAGGCCGGCGGCGAAGAGGACCAGGAAGAGGGACAGCCGGAAGCGGAGACTGCGCCTATCCGCCATCGTAGCGGTACCCGACCCCGCGGAGCGTCGCGATGCGGCAGCGGTAGCGGCCGAGGTGCCCGCGCAGCAGCTTGACGTGGGTGTCGACGGTGCGCGTGTCCCCGAAGAAGTCGTAGCCCCAGACCTCGTTCAGCAGCTTCTCGCGGGAAAGGCAGAGGTTGCGGTTGCGGACGAGGCACACGAGGAGGTCGAATTCCTTGGGCGGCAGGTCGACGCGGACCTCGTCGATCCAGAGCCGGCGGCCGAGGGGGTCGAGGACGAGCCCCGCATCGGTCCAGTTCGCGGACGGGCCGGAGTCCGCGGCGACGGGCGGGTCCGGCGCAGGAGCCGGCGGCTCGTGCGGACGGTTGCGCTGGAGGATCACGTGGAGGCGGGCCATGACCTCCTTCGGGGAGAAGGGCTTGACCACGTAGTCGTCGATGCCGAGTTCGAACCCGAAGAGCTTGTCGTAGATCTCGCCCCGCGCGGAAAGCATCAGGACGGGGACCGGCTTGGTCTTCCGGATCTCCTTGATCGCGGAGAAGCCGTCCAGGCGGGGCATCATGACGTCCATCACGATCACGTCGAAGTCGCGGGTCCGGCAGATCTGGACGGCCTCGATGCCGTCCCGGGCCTCGGCCACGTCGAAGCCTTCGAAGGCGGCGTATTCCTTCAGCACTTCGCGGATCCGGTCCTCGTCGTCGACGATCAGCACCCTGTCCAAGACGCGTCCCCCTCTAGGCCCTCATGATACCACAGCGGCCTTGGAGAGGGCGTTCGCGACGGCGCCGTCGATGCCGCGGCTGCTGTAGGTGGCGCCGCCCACGATGTCGGTGACCGCGGCCTGCTTCCCGAGGACGAGCCGGGACAGGGCGCCGAAGGCCCGGGAGAACCACGAGCGGCTGTCCCCGGTCGAGACCGGGACGACGGAGGCGACGCGGCCGCCGACGATGGTCACCGAGACCGTCGTGGTCTGGTTGCGGAATCCGATGCCGGACCCCTGGTAGGTCCCGTCCTTGTATTTCGCGGCGCCCGCGGCCGCCGTCGGGACCTGGGTCGGCGCGGCCCGGGACGGCGCGGCGCCCGAGGCCTCCGGCGGGACCTTGGTCGGCGCGGCGCCCTGCCCGGCGCCGTCGGTCGCGCTGTTGAGCGAACCGGACCGGCTCGAAATGGAGGTCGAGGAGAGGGCGCCGGTCGCGCCGCCGCCGAAGGATCCGGAGAGCGCGAGGCCCGCGACGGCCATCGAGACGACGACGGCCAGCGCGGCGACGAGGGGCCTGACCTTGCGGCTCGCGGCCAGTGGCACGATGTTCCGCCGCGGGCAGGCCTCGACGCAGGCCATGCACTGGATGCATTCGCCGGAGGTGACCACCTCGGTCTTGTAGAGTTCGAGGCCCATGGAGCATCGGTTGGTGCAGACGCGGCAGCGCCCGCACTTCTCGGTCGGCTTCGACAGGGTCAGGAAGCGGCTGCGGGAGACGAGCGAGAACATGGCGCCGAGGGGGCAGAGGTATCGGCAGAAGAAGCGGTCGACGTAGATCGAGCCGACGGTGACCAGGAGCAGCAGGAAGGCGCCGACGGGCACGGCGGCCGCCGCGGAGCCGAAGTCGGGGAGCGGGCCGGAGGAGGCGATCATGCCGAACGCGTCCCAGGGGCTGGTGGAGGAGAGGTCGGGTCCGCCCGGCAGCAGCGCGAAGACGACCGGGACCAGGAGGACGGCGTATTTCAAGCATCTCAGCCGACGGTCCGGCTTTTCGCCGACGTAGCGCTTGTCGCGGGTGAGCCAGGCGCCGAGCCTGCGGACCAGGTCGCCGTAGGAGCCGAAGGCGCACATCCAGCCGCAGAAGACCCGGCCGACGAGGAGGGCGGAGCCGAGAAGCAGAAGCAGGGTCAGGAGCTGGGGCGCGATTGTGGCCACGTCGAGGGACTTCCCGTCGACCACGGAGCGGACGATCAGGCGGAAGACGTCGTAGGCGTCGATGAAGAGGATGGGGACCAGCAGGAAGGACGCAATGCGGCTGACCGTGCGGGCCACCCGGATCCAGGCGGGCTTCTTCCGCTTCTTCCCCTTCTGCGGGGCTGCGATGTCCGTGGTCGCCAATCCTTCATCCCCCTTCGCCGGTCGGGCTTCGACCCTTCCGACTCCATGATGGGGCGGCGCGGTGTAGGGCGCGTGACGGACCCGGAGCCGCTCCGTGAAGTTTTCTTCACACGGGGAGCGGCTCCACGGCCTGGTCCCTCAGTCGCTTCTCCCCTTCGAGCTTCGCGATGGGCCCGATGTCCTGGGTGACCTCGAGCGTCCCGAGGAATTCCCCGGACTCGCTGCGCACGGCGAAGTAGCGGATATAGACGAACTTCGGCCCCATCCGGATCCAGAAGTCCTCGTGGTCCTTCTTCCCGCTGCGGAAGTCGTCGACGATCTGCTGGACGACGTGGACGCTGGCCGGCGGGTGGCAGTTGACGACCTTGCGGCCGATGACCTCGGGCGTGCGGGCGAAGATGCGCTCCTTGCCGGCCGAGAAGTACTTCACGGTGTCGTCCTTGTCGACGAAGGTGACGTCGAAGGGCAGCGCATTGAGCATCGCGACGATCTCGCGCGGGTGGAGGGATCCGGTGGGCATGACGAGCGATCCGAACGACGGGGGGCGCTTCGTCCCGGTCGCGGAGGCGTCGCCGGCTTGCCCGGGCGCGGCGTCCTCCGTGGCGGGCTCGGCCCACGCCGGCACCCGGTCGACCAGGCAGTAGCCGATCTCCGCGAACGACCTCGCGACGCCCCGCCACTCCGCCTCGGTCAGCTTTTCTTGCAGCATGGGCAGCAGGATGTTCTCCTCCTTGAAGACCATCTCCCGGATCCTGTCGACCGCGAGCTCGACCCGCGTCCTCACGATCCCGACGGGCTCGTCGTCGACGGCCCGGCGGGCGTCCTTGAGCAGCGCGCGGATCTCGTCGTCGACGCCCCACATGACTTTCGGCGGCGCCGTGATGTCGTGCTTCTCGAGCAGCGGGAACAGGACGTTCTCCTTCTTCGAGTAGTGCAGGTCGACCTTCGCGAGCTGGCCGAGGTCGCGGATCAGGGCGGGCAGGGCGGTCGGGTCGCCGGCGTCGGACCAGCGGGCCAGGTCGGGGAGCAGCGAGGACTGGACCAGGCGCTCCAGGCCGCGGTTCTCGGCGCGGAGTACCCAGACGGGATGGCCCGGGATCTCCGACGTATCGCGCGGGGCGTGGATCCGGGCGATCGAGCCCTTGAAGACCGACGCGTGGACGTCGCACAGGCGCTGGACCTCGGAGACGGGCATGCCGTCCTGGATCAGGGCCTGCTCGACGTCGGAGATCTCGGTGGCGGACACGTCGCCGAAGGTCTCCTGGAACTTCGCCTTGACGTCGTCGACGGACTTACCGTCGTGCAGCTCGGAGATGAGCTCCTTGAGGACGTTGCGGCGCACTTCGCGGTTGTTGATCAGTTCGCTCATGTCAGGCCTGCTTTCCCACGGTGAATCCGTGCTTCTCGAGTTCCGAGACGATCGCGCCCAGGCCGATCTTCTTCAGGGCCGCGCCCTTGGGGAGGGTCGTTAGCCGTCCGGCGGTGGCGAGCATCCCCGGCTTCACGATGTCGACGAAGCCGAGGTCGAGGACGGGGCGTTCGGACTCCATGGCGGCGCCTCCGGGTCAGACGCCCTGCAGCAGGATGTTGTTCTCGAGGTGGATGTGCTGGAACAGGTCCGCCTCCATCGTCTCGAGGTCCTTCAGCAGGCGGCGGAATGTCGGGCAGGCGTCCTCCGGCGGCGCGTAGTCATGCATGAGGCGGCGCATCGTGCGCAGGGCCTCGCCGGCGGCGGTGTGCTCGTCGCGGATGACCTGCGCGAGGGCGCGGGTCTCGGCGCCGGGGTGCCCCTGGCCGTCGGTCACGCCCGGGAAGAGCATCGTCTCCTCCTTCACCAGGTGCTGCTCGAGGTCGGTGCGCAGGGCGCCGAAGACGGCGTGCAGCTGGAAGAGCTCGGGGTGGTTGCGGCCGTGGGCGCGCAGGACCAGTCCGAGCCGCTCGGAGATCTCCGGCAGGGCCTCCTGCAGGTACGCATGGTGGCGGGCCTCGATGTGGTCGACGAGGTCGGCGGGCGCGAAGGCGCGGAAGTCGGTGGCGTCCGTGAGCGCGGCGGCCTTGCACTGCGCGTCGTAGAGGGCGCGGTCGACGGTGTCGGCGTCGAGCCCGGCCTCGCGGACGGCTTCCTCGAGCGGGCGGCCGCCGCCGCAGCAGTAGTCGATGCCGAAGCGCTTGAAGACCTGCGCGGCTTCGGGCAGTTCCGCGACGATGCTTCCGATCGTGCGTTCCATCCAGTCGTTTTCCATGGTCATGACCTCCCGTAGGTTCCAGATCGCGCATCGCGCGCCTCTTCGTTCTGGTCCCATCGTACCGGGTCCGGCCGGATAAGGATGTGATTGCAATCACGGAGGGGCGTCGGGTGGCGGGCGAGCGGCGGCGTCTTCCTGCGGGTCCTACCCCGCGAGCTCCTCGAGCGCCTTCATGTCGCGGATCAGGATGTGGCGCGCGCCGACGGAGCGGATCATGCCCTCGTCCTCGAGCATGCCGAGCTTGCGGCTCACCGTCTCGCGGGCGATTCCGATGTAGTTGGCGAGGCCCTCGCGGCTGAGCGGCATGCGCACGAGCGTGCCGTCGTCCTGCTTCGCGCCGTACTTGCCGGCGAGCTCGAGCAGCACCGCGCCGATGCGGGACTCGAGGCTCCGGACGCCCATGTTGCGGACCGAGTTCTCGAGGTGGCTCATGCGCCAGCCGAGTTCGCTGATGATCCGAAGCCCGATGTCGGGGTTGTCGGCCAGCAGCTGCTGGAAGTCCTTCTTGTAGAGAAAGCAGAGCCGGCAGGGCTCGAGCGCGGTCACGGCATAGACCGCGGGGCGGTCGAAGAGGAGGTTCTGCTCGCCGAAGAAGTCGCCCTCGGAGAACACATAGAGGATCTGCTCCCGGCCATCCGCGGTGAAGCGGCTGGCCTTGACGGAGCCGCCGTTGAGGATCGCGACGTAGTCGGGGTGGCTCCCCTCCTCGAGAATCGTCTCGCCCTTCTCGTAGCTTCGGTGCAGGGTCTTCCCCGCGATCTTCTCGAGCTGGTCGACGGCGAGCGAAGCGAAGATCGGGATGCCGTGCGTGCAGAGCTTCTCGAGGCAGTGCGCGCAGTGCTGCCCGCAGCTGCAGGAACGGCTGGCGGGCGCGGACGATGCCATGCGCGTCAGCCGAGCTCCACGATCACGTCGCTGCCGTCCACCCGGACCTTGTACGACTTCGCGTCATTGACGCGAATCGAAATGAAGGCGATCTTCGCATTGCCGACGTTCCGGCCGGTCGCGAGCTCGAACGAGGCGCCGTGGTTCGGGCACGAGACGCGTCCGCCCTCCAGCCGGCCGCCGGACAGCGAGCCGCCGAGATGCGGGCACTTGTCGTCGAGCGCGTAGTAGGTCCCGTCGACGTTGGCGAGGAGGATATGTCGGTTGCCGGCGTCGATGCGCTTCATCTGGCCGGGCATGAGTTCGTGGGTCTGGGCGATCTTCAGGGTCTCCATGGCGCACCTCCCGTGTTTCCTGGATGCCTCCATCTTACGCTTCCGTCCCGTCCGGCGCCATGCCTGGCCGAAGGGGCCGGCTCACGGTCCGGCGTCTGTGGAAATTTCCTTTCGCGAGGGAACGATTGCACGAACCTCCGGCTCTGGATATTGCCTTCCCGGCGGATTATCATGGGGGACATGATCGATGTCGTCGCCCTCGGAGAACTCCTGATCGACTTCACCCCCGCAGGCGTCTCGTCGGCCGGGAACGCCCTGTTCGAGCGCAACCCCGGCGGTGCGCCCGCCAACGTCCTGGCTGCGGTGACCCGCCTCGGCGGCACGGGCGCCTTCATCGGCAAGGTCGGCGACGACGCGTTCGGCCGCTACCTGAAGACCGTGCTGGACGGGCTCGGAGTCGATTCGCGCGGCCTGCGCTTCACGAAGGAGGCCGACACGACGCTGGCCTTCGTGCACCTCGACGACCGGGGAGACCGCAGCTTCAGCTTCTACCGCCGTCCCGGCGCCGACACGACCCTGAAGATCCAGGAGGTCGACACGACGCTCGTCGACCAGACCCGGATCTTCCACTTCGGCTCCCTGTCCCTGACGGACGAGCCCGCCCGCCGGGCGACGCTCGCGACCGCGGCAGCGGCGAAGTCCAAGGGAGCGCTCGTCTCCTACGACCCGAACTGGCGGCCCGCGCTCTGGGAGAGCGAGGCCGCGGCGAAGAGCGGCATGCTGTCCGGTCTCCCCTTCGCGGACATTCTCAAGGTCTCCGAAGTCGAACTCGAATTCCTGACCGGCGAGAGGGACCTCGCGGCCGGCGGCCGGAAGCTCTTCACGGGCGACCTGCGGCTGCTGCTCGTGACCCTCGGTCCGAAGAAATGCTACTTCCGGTGCGCGAAGGGCACGGGGCTCGTCCCGACGTACGACGTGGACGTGGTCGACACGACCGGCGCGGGTGACGCCTTCCTGGGCGGGCTGCTCTTCCGGATCGCCCGCAGCGGCCGCAGGTTCTCCGAGCTGTCCTTCGACGAGATCGAGGAGATGGTCGATTACGCCAACGCGGTCGGGAGCCTGTGCGCGACGAAGCGCGGCGCGATTCCCGCGATGCCCTCGCCCGAGGAGGTCGAGGCCTGTCGCTCCGGCGTTCCGAAGCTGGTTCCGGTCTGAACCCCAGGGTCCTTCAGGCCCGCCCTTCCGAATGTCCGTCGTCGAACCCGGTCGTGACGTGCGCCATGTCGCAGAAGGGCTTGTTCTTCGACCGGCCGCAGCGGCACAGCGCCACGCGGTTGCGCACCTCGTAGGTCGTGCCGTCGGTGGATTCGACGGGGATCCCGCCCTTCACGAACAGGCTGGCGCTGCATTCGTTCTCCGGGTCCTGGGCGACCTCGATCGAGGGCGCGTAGTCGGGCTCGATCCGGCGGCCGTCCTTCTCGACGGCCACGAGGCGGCCCGACGGGCATTCGTTGGAGCCGATGATCGCCTCCCGCTTCTTGTGCGGATCGTCCGATTCCTCGACGAACTCCCAGACGTCGCCGGCCTCCCGGTGGCAGAACCGCGCGAAGGCGCAGCGGTCGTCGTCCAGCAGGTCGAGTCCCGGCCCGTACTCGATCTCCGCGCGGTCCTCGTAGGACCGGCGCGACGCCGTCTCCCGTCCCGAGAAGCCATTCGTCGCATGCGAGCCGTCGCAGAACGGCGGCGTCTTCGTCCCGCCGCAGCGGCAGAGCGCGTAGGATTCCGTCCGCGCGAGCAGGCGGCCCGGCACCAGCCGGTAGCCGTTGCCGTCCGGGGTGATCACCTGCTCGGACAGCGGGACGCCTCCGCCGACAAGATACGGGCCATCCGCCAGTATGCGGATCCTCGGACGCTTCTCCCCCTCCATCACGGTTTCGGGCCATCGGGAAGGGACCCGCTGGAAAGGAACGCGGCCGTCTCCTCCCAGTCCGGAATCGACTCGGCGGCGCCGGCGCGGGTCACGCAGATCGAGGCGGCGGCCGTCGCGTAGAGCAGGCAGGATTCGGCGTCGAGACCGCGCGCGACGCCCGCGAGGTAGAATCCGGTGAAGGTGTCGCCGGCGCCGGTCGTGTCGACGACGGGGACGGAGAAGCTCTTGAAGCGGAACTTGCGCTTGCCGTCGCCGAAGAGGACGCCGCGCTTGCCCAGCGTCAGGACGACTTCCTTGCCGTAGCCTTGCGCGATCAGGACGTCGACGATGCGGTCCGGGTCGTCGGTCCCGGCCAGCGTCGACCCTTCGATCTCGTTGACGAGCAGGGTGTGCACGAGATGCAGCGGGTACTGGACGAGGGCGGCGTCGGCGGGCGAGGCGTTGAAGCAGATCCTCATCCCTCGCTCGGAGCCCCTCTGGATCAGGTAGGCGACTTCGGAGATCTCGTTCTGGAGGACGAGCATGTCGCCCTTGCGGAAACCCTTCAGGGTCCGGTCGATGAACGTCTTCTCGATCACCCGGTTGGCGCCGCCGAACAGCAGGATCGCATTCTGCCCCTGCGAATCGACCTGGATCACGGTATGTCCGGTCCGAGCCTCGACGGTCTCGACGAGGTGGACGTCGACGCCGGCCTCCTTGAGCTGGTCGAGCAGCCGGCTGCCGTCGGGGCCGACGCGCCCCGCGTGGAAGACCTGGCAACCGGCGCGCGCGATCGCGATCGACTGGTTGAGACCCTTTCCGCCGCAATAGGAGCGCACGAAGAGCGGCAGAAGCGTCTCGCCGGGTTGGACGATGTGGTCGACCCGGTAGACGGTGTCCAGGTTCAGAGAGCCGAAATCGAGGATCTTCATGAATCCCTCCCGCAACCCGTCCGGCTCGCCGGACAGGCCCACTTCATGATTCCATTCTACCGCAACGGAGGCGGGAGGCGCGGCCGGTTCAGGACGCCGAAGCGGCGTACTCGATCGAGGTGACCTTCCCGTTCTCGAGCAGGAAGGCGAGGGTCATCTTCCCGGACGTGTAGGTGTAGAGGCCGAGGTTCTGTGCGTACGCGGTGCCGTAGGCCTTCGTGACATCGTCGAGCGTCGCGCCGAGGAAGACGCCCTCCGGGGTGGCGATCGAGTCGTCGAGGACCAGGACGGAGGCGATGTGGTCCTTGCCGTCGAGTTCGTAGGTCGTCACCTTGAATCCGGAGTACACGTAGGATTTCTCCGTGCCCTGGAATGCGCAGCTCGGGGCTTCGAAGTATTCCTTGGGGTCGCCCAGCTTCGCGAGAATCGGGGCGGCTTCTGCGTGCATCGCGATCGTCGTGCCCTTGACGACGAAGGCGTAGCC
>Ga0118677_10012488_pt1 | contig 12448 bp, 11 predicted proteins | sample AliMusrvi5mmetaG_FD_86154 | JGI IMG/M metagenome (GOLD analysis project Ga0118677, IMG submission 86154)
TTTTTCAAGCAGAAGACGGCATACGAGATCATGCCTAGTCTCGTGGGCTCGGAGATGTGTATAAGAGGCAGGCCAGATAGAGATGGCCATTATCAATAAGCTTGGGCATTTGCCGATAGAAATAGGTGATCAACAGCGACGCGATATGGGCACCGTCGACGTCGGCGTCCGTCATGATGATGATGCGGTGGTAGCGCACCTTGTCGATGTTCTTGTCCTCGCCGATGCTGGTGCCCAAAGCGGTGATGAGCACGACGATTTCAGCGCTCGCCAGCATCCGGTCAAAGCGCGCGCGCTCCACGTTCAGGATCTTGCCGCGCAACGGCAGGATCGCCTGGAACTGCCGCTCGCGTCCCGACTTGGCCGAGCCACCTGCCGACTCGCCTTCCACGATGAACAGCTCGCACTTCGCCGGATCGCGCTCCTGGCAGTCCGCCAGCTTGCCCGGCAGCGTCGACGATTCCAGCACGCCTTTGCGCCGCACCATTTCTCTTGCCCTGCGGGCGGCATCCCGGGCTCGTGCGGCGTCAATCGCCTTGCCAATCAGCTTCTTGGCCTCGTTCGGATGCTCCTGCAGGTACTCCGCCAGCTTCTCGCCCACGACCGACTGCACCACCGGCGTCACCTCCGAGCTGACCAGCTTGTCCTTGGTCTGGCTGGAGAATTTCGGATCCGGCAGCTTGACCGAGATGATGACGACCAGGCCCTCGCGGATGTCGTCGCCGCTTACCGGCTCCTTGACCTTCTTGAGCAGCCCCTCTTTCTCCGCGTAATCATTGACGACGCGCGTCAGCGCGGCCTTGAAGCCGGTCAAATGCGCGCCGCCGTCGCGGTTGCGGATGTTGTTGGTAAAGCACACAGCCTGCTCGGTGTAGCTGTCGTTCCACTGCATGGCGACCTCGACGTCGACCATCTTCTTGGACTCTTCGATCCACTTTTTGGACGTCATCGTAATCGGCGGATCGTGCAGAACCGTCTTGTTTTTATTCAAGAATTGCACAAAGCTCGCCAGGCCGCCGTCAAACTTGAACACCGCCTCGCGCTCGTCGCGTTCGTCTTTCACGCTGATGGACAGCGCGCGGTTCAGGTACGCCATCTCGCGAAAGCGCGCCGTCAGCGTGTCAAAATTGAAATCCGTCATCGTGTAGATTTCCGGATCGGGCTTGAAGTGCACGAGCGTGCCGTTGCGCGGCGACGGATTGCCGCGGCGGATCCGCGCGCCGTCGGCCTGCAACTGCGTGAACCCACGCTCAAAACGCACGTGCCACTCGTAGCCGTCGCGCTCAATCGTCAGATCCAGCCATTCCGACAGCGCGTTGACGACCGAGACGCCGACGCCGTGCAAACCGCCGGAGACCTTGTAGCTGTCGTTGTCAAATTTGCCGCCGGCGTGCAGGACGGTCAACGCGACTTCCACGGCCGGCTTGTGCTGCGTGGGGTGCATATCGACCGGAATGCCGCGCCCGTTGTCGTTGACAGTTACCGAGCCGTCGGCGTTGATCCGCACCTGGATGCTGGTGCAGTAGCCGGCGAGGGCTTCGTCGATGCTGTTATCCACCACCTCGTAGACCAGATGGTGCAGGCCGCGCACGGAGGTGTCGCCGATATACATGGCCGGCCGCTTGCGGACCGCCTCAATGCCTTCGAGAACCGTGATGTGTGTCGCGTCGTAATTTGCGCTCTTCTTAACTTGCTCTGCCATACCCGTCAGACCACTCCCGGCGGCTCAAGGCCCGCCTGCTCACCCCCACGTGGACCCCGCATTTTCGGGGTCTGGACAGTCTTCACCTTAGGGGGGTGATTATGGAAAAGGACCATACCCGAATCCCCGGTCCTACGCAAGAAATTTAAGGGTAAAAAGGGCGCGGAAAAGCGCACGCTGAGGCGTGCGCAACCTGCTTGCCTGCAGAATGTTAGAAGGGAAGTCTATTTCCCGAGGCACCAGAGGTGGTCCATGCCGCGCACATAAGCGCGCTGGCCGATGAATACAGGGCAACTTCGGAAGGCTTCCAACGAATTGCGGGCGACTTCCTTGTACTCGCGGCCGGCCTGCAAGACGAGCGTCTTGCCGTTGTCGCTGCTCACGAAGAAGAACCCGCCGGCGAGGGTCACGCTGGGGTAGAACGTGCCGCCGAGGTCAAGCTTATGCTCGTAGACGATCTGCCCGTTGGCGGCATCGATGACGCTCCAATCGCCATGTTGCGTGACGGCATAAACCAGCCCGTCTTGCACGACCGGTGAGGCGTAATACCGATCGTCCTTGGGCTTCGTCGTCCATACGGTCTCGGGTTGAATCGTCTCGGCGGCTGCAGACGGCAGGCGGATGGCTTTGCCGCCATGCTGCACGAAGTACACGATTCCGTTCTGCACGACCGGCGCGCAATACGCCAGGCCGGCGACCTTCTGCGCCAGTTTGTGGCCATCCACCACACGAATGATGTCGCCGCTGGCGGTGACGATCACCCCGACATCGCCGATGTGCGCCTCCACCGGGGACCCCCAGGCCGAGTCTGAGGCGGTCTGCCACAGGATGGCGCCCGTGGCCGGGTTGAGCGCGGTAACTTTCAGGATATGGACGATCAACTTGCCTTCCGCGAACACGGGCGATGCGCTGTGGCCCCAGCCCTGGGTGGGCTTCTCGACCACGCGCGCCCATTTGCGGCTGCCATCAACGTCATAGCAGGCGACCACGCCGTTACCGAACAACACGTAGACGGCTTTGCCGTCCGTGGTCGGGGTGGGCGTCGAGTAGCCATTCACCTCGTGCGTCGGGGGAACGGCATAAGTCGTGCAGCGCTTCAGTTCTTCGTCCAGCGGCGCCAGCTTGCCTTTCAAATCGGCGCTCGTGGTCTTCAGCGCCGCATCGTCGGGTGTCTTCTTCAGAGCTTCGGCGTTCTTCTTCGCCTCCTCGCGCAACGGCTTGATTTGCGCGCGCAAGGTTTCGGCCTTGGTCTGGGCGGCTTTGACCTTCTCCATGTCCTCGGCCGACAAAACGTCCGGGTAAGCATTGGTCCTCATCCACAAAATTGTGCCGTCTTTGACCGAGACGCAAGCGAGGATGGCCGGCTCGGAGCACACAAACAACCGGTCGCCCAGAAGAAGCGGGGAGGCATTGGAGTGACCCGGCAGCTTGGTCTTCCAGACAACATTCGACTCCGTCGTCCAAGTCGTCGGCGGCTGAGTCTCGGGATAGACGCCGGTGCTGTCGCCGCGCCAGCCCGTAAGGGTTCCGGCGAGGCTATTGGACGCGACGAGCAGGATAGTGAGGACGATTCCGGAAACGAGCAGACGGCCGATCATGGTTTTCTCCTTCGTAGCGATTCCAAGAAAAGCCGCATATCCTCAGCCAAAGGGGCGCTGAACGTCAATGCCTTACCGGTGCGAGGGTGCGCCAGCGCCAGCCGCTCGGCGTGCAACATCTGTCGGGCGGGGAGGGGAACGGGTAACCGGTCGGCCGGTTGGCGGCCGTACTGGACATCGCCGACAATCGAATGCCCGAGCCAGGCCATGTGGACACGAATCTGGTGCGTGCGGCCGGTCTCAATGCGCACCCGCAGCAGCGAGGCCGGGCCAAAGGCCTCCACAGTCTCGTAGACGGTGACGGCCTGCCGGCCGCTGGCGGGCGTCGCGCTCATCTTCTTTCGGTTGGTCGGACTGCGCCCGATCAGGGTCTCGACCCGGCCGGTGGTCGGCGCGAGCGTTCCCCACACGATGGCCGCGTATTCCTTGCGCACCGTGCGGGCCTTGAACGCCTCGACTAGTGCGCGCATCGCCAACTCCGTCTTGGCGACGACCATCACGCCGCTGGTGTCGCGGTCGAGACGGTGCACGATTCCCGGGCGACGCTCGCCGTTGATGCCTGGCAGACTTGGGCAATGCGCCAGAAGCGCGTTGACCAGTGTGCCGGAGGCATGGCCGGAGGCCGGGTGTACGACCAGGCCGGCCGGCTTGTCGAGCGCCAGCAGATCGTCGTCCTCGTAGAGCACGGTCAGCGGGATGGCTTCAGGGCGCAGCTCGCTGTCGACCGGAGCCGGCACCTCCAGGCACACGCACATCCCGGCACCGATCCGAAGCGCGGCTTTGACCGGACGTCCGTCAACGGTGACGTGGCTGGCGACGATCAAATCCTGAAGGCGGGCGCGGGAGAGGTCGGGGCACTGAGAAGCCAGCCAGACATCCAGCCGACGGCCGGCGGCTTCAGGGGGCACGGTCAGGATAATCATGGCGGCGCAATATCCCATATAACGTCACTCCGGTCGCCGCGAGCACGAGGCTGACAATCTGCGCAACATCGAGGGACCCGAGGAAGCCCACGCGAATTCGTTCATCACCGCGCAAAAATTCCAGCAGGAAGCGGCCAACAGGGTAGATCACCAGGTACAAGCAGATGACCCGGCCGGGGCGGCGCAGGGAGGGGTCGAGGTAGAACCAGAACAGAACGGCATACAGAACCAGATTGAAGGCCGCTTCGTAGAGTTGGACCGGGTAGCGCTCCAGACCGAACGCCGCCAGGCTACCGCCCGGCGCCAACCGCCCCCCGCAACAGCCGTTCAGGAAACAGCCGATGCGACCGAAAGCGTGACCGAGAGGCAATGCCGTCACAACGAGGTCAACCGTCGCCCAAAACGGGCGGCGGTAGATGTGGGTGAAGGCGAGGAGGACGACACCGGCGCCGATGAACCCGCCGTAGAAGACCAGCCCGCCCTGGTCGACCCGGATGATCTCGGCCGGGACAGCCCTGAAATACTTGAGGTTCGCCAGGACATAGGCCACCCGGGCGCCAACAATGCCCCCGATCATGAGCCAGACGAGCAGGTCGCTCGTAAACGCGGTGTCCGTGCCGGTCCGCCGGCCCAGACGGCGCCAATGAAAGACCGCCATCAAGAACCCGAGCGCCATCATGACGCCGTACCAGTAGATGGGGCGCGAGCCAATCGTAAAGCAAACGGGATCGATGGTCATGACGGTATTTGTGCCGGCTTTCTGCCAGTCGCCGACGTCGCGTCATCCTGAGCGCGGCCGGAAGAATTTCTGCATCGACAGGCTTGAACACAGTATGCACAATGCCGTTCCAAACATCAACCGGTTCGCATCTTGTCCGACACGGGTTATGTTCATCGAACCGGGACGTTAGAGGGTGGATACTCGCTTACCATGGGGATGAACGACACCGACATCGTGATGGAGCCCATCACGGAGGTTGCCTGCACGGCGTGCCAGCATCCTCTCGACGTTTCCGGTCTCCCGGCCTTCACCGAAATTGCGTGCCCGGAATGCCATACGGCCCAGGTGGTCCCTGCGAAACTCGGGAACTTCCTGCTGCAGGGGCTGCTCGGCAAGGGCGGCATGGGCGCCGTGTACCGCGGGACCGATACGTCGCTCGACCGTCCCGTGGCCGTGAAGGTCATGCTGACGTCGCTGGGCGCGAACAAGGAATTCGTCGAGACCTTCCGCCGGGAGGCCCAGGCCGCAGCCGCCCTCAACCACCCGAACATTGTCCAAACCTACTCGTTCGGCATGGCACACGGCCAGCCCTTCATCGTGATGGAATTGCTCGACGGCGGGCGCTTCGACCAGATGATCGCTCGCGGTGAACCTCTCAACGAGGCGCTCGTGCTCAAGATCGCCGCAGATGTGGCGGAAGGCCTCAATGCGGCCGCCGGCATCGGGCTGGTGCACGGCGACGTGAAGCCGGAGAATATCCTTCTCGACAGCAACGGCGTGGCCAAGGTCGTGGATTTCGGATTGGCCCGTTTCAAGAAAAGCGGCGAATCCAACGATCAGGGGATCTGGGGCACTCCTTACTACATTGCCCCCGAAAAGATCCGGTCCCAACCGGCCGACGCGCGGTCGGATATCTACAGCCTTGGCGCCACGCTGTTTCACGCGCTGGCGGCCAAACCTCCGTTTGACGGCGAAACCCCGCTCGACGTGATCAAAGCCCGGCTCAAAAGCCCGGCTCCGTCGCTAGCCTCCGTTCGGCCCGGCATCAATCCCGACGTTGCCGCCATCATCGCCCGGACGCTGGAAGCTGAGCCGGTGAAACGCTATCCGAACTATACGTCGCTCCTGGCCGACCTGCGCAAAGTCCTGGCAACGTTGAAGCCGCCGCCCTCCGCCTTTCCCCAGGTAAGCAAGCGCGGCGGCAAGATCGTGCTGACCAAGAAGAAAGGTGGCGGCGCCGGCCGACTTTCGATTACGGGCATCGAGGGGGCGGTGGGGACGACGACGGAAGGCGAGGCGCCCGCCCGCAAGAAATCGTCCAAGGGCAAGCTGATCCTGGTCATCAGCCTGAGCGTGCTCGGCGTCATGCTGCTCGCCGGGTTGCTGACTTGGGGCATCATCGCTCACCGGAAAGCTGAAGCGCGACGCTTGGCGGCTGAGAAGGAAGCGGCCGAATTGAAGGCGGTTCGCGACTCAGCCAATGTTGTCTGGGCCGATATGCTGACAGCAATCAGCAATGGCGTTAAACGGGCCGGCGCGCTCAAGCCATTACAAACAGACGCCGAACTGGCGCGCACGGCGATCGCTACGCAATCGACGCATCTGACCGATGCCGCCCTGGCCGCTGAATCGGCCACGAATGCTGCGGCGCTTTGCCAGACCGTCATGGATGCCGCCACGACCGAAGCTCCTGCCGGCATTACGGATTTGTGTGCCGTCACCAACGCGGCGACCACCAACCTGACGGCGGTGCTGACCGCAACGAACCCGGCACCGGCCCTGGTCGCTCTGACCGTCATGACCAACCTGCTCCCGCGTGTCGCGGATGATGAGCAACGTATTGCCACGGCCGTCGACAAGGCGCAGGCCTCAGCCAAGGCATTGTCTGCGCTGAAGACCAAGATCACCAAGGCGGCCGAGCAACAGGCCGAGGAAAGGCAGCGAATTGAGGCCCAGAAGGCCGAAGAAGCCAAACGCGCACGAGCGGCGGCCGAGGCACAGAAACATGCCAAAGAGTTGGCCGAACGAACGGAAAAGGAATTGGCCGAGATTGAGGATGCCCGGAAGGCCAACGACGCCCTCATTCAGCAATGCCGCTTCAAGGAGGCCGCCGACGCCATGGCAAAGGTCGAGACCGGACTCACGACTGATGCGGCCAAGGCCGCCTTCAAGACCGCTGCGGAACGGTACGCGCTGATGCTCGAACTCAAGGCTTTCGTAATCCAGGGAATCACCAAGGATGTGAAGGCCAGCCCGGACGGGTTCCGATTCGGCTGGAATGCGAGCCTCGACGTTCTCGGCGCCGACGACACGAAAATCGTGGTGCGTGGGCACACGGAAGCCTGGGACCATGTCACGCCTGCCCAGATGTTGAGGTTCGCCAGGCGGTACGTCGAGGATCCGGACCTGACCCGCAAAGAATCCGCCCGGGCGCACCTGGCCACGGCGGTCTATGTCTTTGAAGCGGGCGGAGGGGTGGATGCCGCCAAGAAGATCGCCACCGAGTTTCTCGGCAAGGCGATCGGCCGCGATTCCAGCCTGGCGGACAAAGCCAAAGCACTCCTGCCCGACGTCCCCTCCGGTCAGTGAGCAATCTCACCTTCCCGGATCGATCTGCAGGCGCATCGACTGGATCCGTTTCGGCCCGTATGCCTTTTGAAGATTCGCCAGCATGCGCGCTCGCGACCGATGCAGTTCGCTCAGCCAGACGGAACTATCCACGTACACCGCCAACTCGCCGGCAACCAGCCGGCCGGGCCGCGTATGAGCGGCCACGGCCGCGCCCATGATCTTCGACCATTCCCCTTCGATGCGACCCATGCTGAGCTGATCGTCCAGCTTCATCGACTTCAGCACCGCGCCAAGCAGCTTGCCGAAGGGCAAGCCGCCGTCGTCGAGCGCCGAGTAGTTGGATCTGTTCGCTTCGCGTTTGAAAGGCATGGACTGCGTATAGCGGGGTGGGCCCGAATGGTCAATGGTTGATGGCGGGAAAACGCAACGGGCCGCGGTTGCCCGCGGCCCGTTGCGTTTCCGGATACGTGAATGCTGGCTTACTCGGCGCCCATCTGGTAGCGGACGAAACGGCGCAGGGTCAGCGTGTCGCCGACTTCCTTGCCCTTCGCCGCCAGCAGCTTGGTGATGGACGTGTCGGGATCCTTGACGAATCCCTGCTCGACCAGGCAGACCTGCGAGTAGAACTTGCCCATCTTGCCATCCACAATCTTCTCCACAATCTGTGCGGGCTTGCCCTCAACCTGCTTGGCCGCGATTTCGCGTTCCGACTGAACAATGGCCGCCGGAACCTCGCTGCGTACGAGCCAGCGAGGACTGCACGCCGCGATATGCAGCGTGATGTCCTTCGCAAGCTCGACCACGACCGGGCTGGCCGCCGTGGCGTCCTTCGTGCAGCCGAGTTCGACAATCACGCCGATCTTGCCGTTCAGGTGGATGTATGTGGCGACCAAACCGGCGCCCTGCACGACGAAACGCACGTTGCGCTTCGCCACAAGGTTTTCACCGATTTCGGCCACTTTGGCGGCCATTTCGGCCTTGGTGGACTCCGTGATCGTGTTGTCCGCGAGGTCGAGCGCCTTCCCCGCAAGCCCCTTGACGAATTCCTGGAATCCGGGGTTCTTGGCGACAAAATCCGTTTCGCAGTTCACTTCGATCAGGGCGCCGACCTTGCCGTCGCGGACGGCCGCGGCGACCAGGCCCTGATTCGCGGCGCGCGTCGCCTTCTTGGCGGCGATCGCCATGCCGCGCTCGCGGAGGAGGCGAATGGCCTTCTCTTTGTCGCCACCGGCCTCGGCGAGTGCCCGCTTGCACTCCATCATGCCGACATTCGTTGCTTCGCGCAGTTCCTGCACCATCTGGGCGGTAATCTCAGCCATAAATAGCTCCTTGTAGCGTTGTTCGGTTAGGCGCCGGCCAGCCTATCAGGCGGGTGGGGGCGTCTGTTCCGGAGCTTCGGCGACCGGGACCTCGACGGCCGCGGCATCACCTTCAGCCTTAGGTTCCACATGCTTCGCGCCCGGGGCACGAGCCCGGATGGCGCGCGGGGCGCGCGGACGGCGCGGTTCGCCCGAGCGACCGCGGCTATCGCCCGTGGGTGCGCTGGCCTCACCTCGGATGGCCTGCTCGGCCGCGATCTTCGAGTACTCGCCCGCACCCTTCTGAATGGCCTGCGCGAGCGCGCCAGCCATCAGACGGATGCCGCGAATGGCATCGTCGTTGCCGGGAATCGGATAATCAATGGGATCGGGATCGCAGTTCGTGTCAACAATGGCGATCACGGGGATGTGCAGACGGTTGGCCTCGGCAATGGCGATGGCCTCACGGTTGACATCCACCACGAACATGGCGCCGGGCGGCTCGGCCATGTCAGCCACGCCGGACAGGTTCTTGCGCAGCTTTTCGAGATCGTGCCGCAACACCGACACTTCCTTCTTGGGCATCTTGTCCATCGTGCCGTCTTTTTCCATGCGTTCAATCTCGCGCATGGTCTTGACGCGTGCGCGGAGTGTCCGGCTATTGGTCAACATGCCGCCCAGCCACCGGGTGGTGACGTAGGGCTGGCCGCATTCCGTCGCCAGATCCTTGATAACCTGCTGGGCCTGCTTCTTGGTGCCAACGAACAGGATGCTCTTACCGCGTGCAGACGTGTCATGCACGAATTGTTTGGCCTTCTCGAGCTGCTCCAGACTCTTGGCAAGATCGATGATATGAATCCCGTTCCGCTTGTCGAAGACAAACGGCTTCATCTTGGGATTCCAACGCTTGGTCTGGTGACCGAAGTGGACACCTGCGTCGAGCAGGTCCTGCAGGGTGATATCCGCCGGGATATCGGCAATCGCAACCATGGTACTCCTCCGTTATCTGGCCCGTTGCGCCGTTGGCCGTCAGGCCAACGCTCACGCGTTCGGGCAATCCGCTTTGGCTCGACCGGAGGCCGGCCGAACACTCGCTTCCGTCCCAGACTCCCGGGACTCAAAGGCCGACTATCATAGGCTTCCAGCCGCGCTGTGCAAGCGGAAAAACGGCGGAAAAACAGCGTCGCCGCTGCCGCGTTGACGTTCGGCCATCGTGCCTTTAGAATAGGGCACACAAAGGGGATGGAGGTATGAACGATCAGAAACGACACACGCATCCGAGAGGCGATGGCTTGATCCGCATCGCCTTCTGGCAACTCATGACCTTCGGCCTTCTGGTGCTCCTCATCTGGACGAACGAGACGATGGACTTGGCGTCATTGTGGTTCGGGGCGCCCCAGAGCAACCCTGATGTGTTCCGGGGGTGCGTGCTGACGATTGCCGTGATCGTGGTAGCCATCATCGCCATCGGCAATGCCTACGTGCAGCAAAAGCGCATCATCACCGGGCTGCTCACCGTCTGTTCCCAATGCCACAAGATCCGGGTGGACGAGAAGGTGTGGGAACGCGTTGACGACTATATCACCGACCATTCGCTCGCCCTGATCAGCCACGGCCTCTGCCCTCACTGCTACGAACAGATGAAAGAAGAAGTCGAGGCCATCGGGCGGCCGAATGGTGCGAAGGTCGGCGACGCACGCCCCTGATCAGCCCGCCTTCACCTCATCCAGCAGCTTCATGAAGCGGCGCCCGTAATCAACATAGTTGGCGTACTTGATGGCTTCCGGCGTTTGGATCGAGGCGTCGTGATAGACGACCGCCAGATGCGGTTCCATCGAAATCCCGCCGTCATAACCGCGTTTCAACAGGTCGGTCACAATCCGGCGCACGTCCCCGTCGCCCTCGCCCGGATACGTGAAGACACTCTTTTTCGCCGCAGCATCCCAACGGCCGTCCTTGATGTGGACGTAAGCCACGTGCTCGCGCACCTTGGCATAAAACTCCCACGCCGACTGCTTGGGACGGGGCGCCGGCTTGGCGCGATCGTCGGTGAAAATCGGGTTCCCGGTGTCGAACACCAGTTTCAGTCCCGGAACGGCTTCCAGCATCCGGAGCGTGTGCCTCCAGGACATGCCGCCGTAGTTCATGCAATTCTCGTGCACGGGCACGATGCCCGCGTCGGAGAATCGTTTGACCAGCTCGCGCAACCGACGGAACCGCTCCTCGTCCATCTGGTCGTCGGCATCGGACTCGTCCGCATTCTTGCGCACGGCAAAGCTCATGATGCGCACGAGCTTGGTACCGAGGCGCTGCATGCGCGGGATGGCCCGTTGCGTCTCGGCCAGCGACGTGTCGAATGGCTCGTCGATCTTCTTGCCCCAGTTCGCGATGGCCGATCCGAAACAGTTGATCGTCACGCCGGCCGCCTTAAGCTTGCCGACCACGACGTCGAATTCGGCGTCGGAAATGTCGTGGATTTGCTTACCACCCACGTTGCGCGACTCAATGTTCTTCCAGCCGAGTTCGCGCGTGGCGCGAATCTGGCCGTCAATGTCGACGGCGGCTTCATCGGCAAACCCGGTCAGGTACATATCTGCCCCTTAAGGTAATCGAAGCTCATCTTGAGCGAATCGAAGGGATTGCCGGGGCAGGAGTCCTGTTCGACGATGTACCACTCGCAGCCGGATTTCTCGGCGGCCTTAACAATGGCCTTCCAGTCCAGATTGCCGTTGCCGATTTCGGCAAACGTGTGCTTGTTGTCCGCCGTCACGCCGGAAACCGTGATCGACTTTGCGGTGATATTCGCCGTGGTCGCTGCTGTGGTATTGAGAAGATTGTAGTTCGACGCATCCGTACCGCTTAAGGAGATCCCGCTCACATTCACCGCGATCAGCACGCCCAAAACCAGCCGCGTCCGGCCCTGGTTCAATACCAAGGGCATCATGATTATTGCAAAAAAATAGTAGGTGACGCTGCCCGTGATGCCGCCATTCACAAACCAGCATGAACTCAGCAGCCCCACCATCACGATTTGAAAGGCGACGGTGTGATGCCGGCCCCGGCGGGAACTTTCATGACAAAACAAGGCGAACAGGCCGAGAAAAATCACCGCCAGATTCACGACCAGCGGAATTTCCGTTTGCAGCAGGTTGACTGGCAGCACCAGGAACAGGCACAGAACCGCCGTCGCCAGGCACATCAATCGAAAGACCCGCACCTGCAGAGTCAACGACTGGTCTGGCGCCGCATCCTTCCAGATTTTTTCGAGCAGAAACTCCATGCCTGCGGTGGTCGTCGCCATTGGGTTTGCCCGCACCGGCCAGTCCGGTGGCGGACGCGAGACAGCCCGCCCCCTTTCATCGGCAGGATGGCGATGGGGCTTAATGTGAACTTCACCAAAAAATATCATTTGCCCCGCGCATGCCGATGCCAGAAAGCGGTGCCATGATCATATCTTGGTCCGACCTGACGTAGGCTTGGCTAGCAGAACTCGCGCTGGTGGTTTTCCGGCTGGACGGTTATCTGCACGCGGCCACGCAACGGTTGCTGAAGGACGAATCCCGCCCGCCCGCAGGCGGTGGGCGGTCTAATTTCCACACAACTCCGTCTAACTTCTGCGGTGCGCAGTCTAACAT